>Ga0114951_10000799_pt1 | contig 42369 bp, 48 predicted proteins | sample AM7aDNAmetaG_FD_88677 | JGI IMG/M metagenome (GOLD analysis project Ga0114951, IMG submission 88677) | Freshwater microbial communities from Finland to study Microbial Dark Matter (Phase II) - AM7a DNA metaG | ecosystem: Environmental > Aquatic > Freshwater > Lake | place: Finland: Lake Alinen... | reverse complement strand
CTTCCGTCATTCTGAGGGAGGCCATCGGCCGACCGAAGAATCTATTTACCGTCGAGATTCTTCACTTCGCCCTTTGGGCTTCGTTCAGAATGACGGGAAAATTGACATTTCGCAACAGTCCCACGTCCCGCTAATATGTTAAAGTAGGAGTAATTATTCCTTGTTGACTGTAAAGAAACAGGGTGGTTTTACACTTATTGAAATAATAGTAAGCATAACAGTTATTCCTCTATTATGGTTTGCTGTATACATTTCCTTGTCTGTAAATACGATGCTGATCTCCCAGGCCAAACATAGAGCGCAAGCTGTTTTTATAGCTCAGCGATTCATAGATGTTATGCGCGCCGGTGAATATCAAAACCTATCCAATATTGCCGGAGGAAGTGTAGCGATTGATACTCGCGGCACTGCAGATACAGCAGATGATCTGCTTGGGACTATGTCCATTACTTTAGGCCCGCCCGATGGCGGCGGACACTATAGGCCGGTTAACGTTACGATATCCTGGAACGAAAGGGCGCTTGGTGATTCCGACAGGGTACTGACGGAAAGCCTGACAACGATTATTTCTGACGATACGGCGGGGTAGGTGAAATGAAGAGCGCAAAAAATAATCCGGGTTTTACGCTGATAGAGTTGGTGGTATCTGTAATGATCTCCACAGTAGTTTTTTTTGCAATTTCAAGCATTATAGTCTTTACCGCACAAACACTCTCAGCCTCGGGCGTAGAGCTGGGCCTTCAAACGGATATGAATAATCTCGTTCGGCAGATTACGGTGGGAGTTTATGATTCCGGAGGTATTGATTGTGGTTTGCGCGGCTCCGCCTCATACGAAGTGATAAGCTCTCAGCAGATTGACTTTTATGATATTATCGGAACGAAGCGGAGTTTTATTGTGTCAGGTAATAGCCTAATTTATAGCAGTCCCACACAGGATCCCACTCAAAGCGTAATCTATACGGCCCCTACCGGATCGACGTTTAATGTTGTATTCGAATCCCTACAGACTAATCTTGTAAATATAGCTATGTCAGTTACGCAAACGGTTAACGGGAAGACTTTGACGGGATCCGTGGTAACTTCTGTGTACTTGAGAAATATCAGGGACAAGGGTTAAAGAATGAAGAGCACTAAGGGGTTCACGTCGATTTTTTTGATTGTAACGACTTTGTTTGTATTCATTCTTGTTGGAACAATTTTTGCCGTACTGAATAGTCATATCAATCTCCTCGCCAGGGAACTCGATAAGATAAAGGCATACAATATGGCGGAGGCAGGACTTGCCAGAGGAATTATCCAGCTCAGGACAGGGATCCTGGATCCTATTAATGACTCTCTGGATAATGGCACCTATAGCGTATCTATCGTTCAGTCTCTTCCTGTTCCGGTGGGACGTCTTCCCGGTTTTGTAGTAACCTCAACCGGATCATGGGGAACCACCAGCCGAACACTGAGTTTGGAAGTATTTCAAAAAAGTTTTGCCCAGTGGCAATATTTCACCGATAACGAAATATTCCCTAGTAATCCTGGACTATTCGGAATGTTCACCTCTGCCGATCGCATAGACGGACCGGTACATACTAACGGTCAGCTTGGTATTGGTGGTAGTCCTACGTTTGAAGGACATGTCAGTGCTGTAAACCCAGCGATACGGGGGTCGCAAACCGCAAGCTTTAATAGCGGTATCACTATCCCGGCGTCGAGCATTCAAATCCCGTCCGCACCTAAAGTTATGACACCCATTATGAACGCTGCGTTGTTGCCGGGAGGACTGTCGCTATACGGTGATACGACTATAGAATTTACAGACTCCGGACCGGTGTGGGTCACTAATGCAGGAGTGGCGAACGGAGTAAGAACACTTAAGACATTACCACCGAATGGCGCGATATATATATATGGAGGCGACTTGAAAATTTCCGGAACCCTAAATGGGAAAGTAACGATAGGTGTCGATGTGGTTTGGACGATGACACCCGATTTAAAGGTCAGCGCTGTTGGAGGTAACATAACTATTGTGGATGCCCTAAAATATGCAGGTCCTCGGGATGTTAATAATTTGCCAACGTCCCCTGATAATATGCTGGGGCTGATGGCGGCTAAAGACGTTACTTCCAAAACCACGTGTGGCTACCAGGAGATTGATGCTTACATAGTTGCGCTGGATGGATCATTTAGAGATGCAAATTCGTCACAGTCTTCGGGTTTTACTGTTCCTCCTCCGTTCGGTTGGCCGCTAACTGTATACGGAGGTATAATGCAGAAGAATAGAGGCGACCTGCTTTATGATAACACTGGTGGTCCTGCAAGATTTTATCATTACGACAAACGGATGAAATACGATGCGCCTTTATTTTCTCCTCAGTTGACAGATTCCTTAGGGGTCGTCTACGCCAAGAGGATTTGGAAGGACATAACATAAAGGGTACGGACTAAAATGAAAAATTTAATATGGAATATTATCAGTATTATAGTGGTTCTGTCTTTATCGATCATTGCATGGAGTCTTTACGGGACTAATAAGGCAAATTTTGATAAAACACTTCTATTAACAGAGCATAATGTGGCTCTCGAAGCAAGTATTGAAAAAATTACAGAACAGAAAAAATCCGTAGAAGATAAGTTAGCCGGCCTGATGGCCGAAAACGATACGTCCCTGGCTAAAATAAGCGAGTACAGCGCCAGAATAGAAGCTATGACTTCCGAACACAAAATAAACGAGGAAAGTCTTCTCACCGAACGGAATAAATTAACGTCGGCCATAGCCATGTTAAATCAGGAAGTATCCGGTAAAAATTCTGAGATCCTGTTTCTGAAAAAGATTTTAAAGAAAAATAACAAAAAGCCGATGGAAAAAAGCCGTACCATAAACCTTAAACCCATTGTCGTAACAGGAGCTAAATATGTGTCCGGCAAGATTTTAGAGGTTAACAAGGCTTATGAATTCGTTATAGTAAATCTCGGATCGAACGATGGAATAACTACGGACGATACGCTCTTCGTCTTCAGGCGAAAAGCCATGATAGGTAAAGTCGTAGTCAGGGAGATAGCCCCGGAATATAGCGCGGCCAAGATATTATATAAATCGCTTAGCGATATGGTGAGAAAGGGAGACATAGTTACCAATTAAAATGGCTATAATCCAAGAGATAGAGAAAATTTTTTTTACCGGGGCGGCGGTATATATAAGCACCGATTTTATGGATATCGCTGAGGCACGTATGTCGCCCGGCGGAGTAGTATTAACCTCGCTTCAGCGTTTCCCTATCGGATTCGGATCGGAACGCGGCATAAGCGGTATATTGGACAGGATATTCTCATCCGAATATCAAATACCGTATCGCGTCGCCGTTAATGTCAGAAACGACCAGCTGATCCTGAGGTGGTTTAAGATGCCCAATGTGCCCCAGAAAGAGCTCGCGCAGGCGGTAGTATTTGCAGCCCAGCAGCATCTGCCGTGCCCTATCGAAACCCTCACCTATGCATTCAAATCATACCGGGGCGTATCGAATTTCCGAGAAATAGTCATTGCCGCTACCGAGACAAAAAATATCAACGAGCTGGTAGCCTATTTCAGGAGAAAGCATATCCTGCCCGCCGTGATCGAGCCGGTGCCTTTTCTGTTATCAAAGCTCATCGCTTTAAATGGTTCGGCGAGCGAAGAGACGTGTCTTCTTATGCATTATGAACCTCACAGTAAAATAATTTTGTGCGGAATATCCCGCAAGCATCCTTACTTTTTCAGGGAGATCACTGCGCCCTTCGACATCGGGCCGAGATGGAAGGGCGAAGATAATGTCGCCTATCCGACATTAGGAGCTGTATGGCCGCACGTAGAGGCAGACGTTATAAAAAGTATGAGCTATATGCGTAAAGAGGCGGGCCATGATGTGAAGAAGATATACGTTTCCGGTTTTTCGCCCTCTCATGATGAGGAGCGAATATCGAAAGAGCTGAATGTCCCAGTGGAGAGGCATCGCTTTGCCTTCTTTACAAAAGACGGCCCTGACAAGGATGATAAGTACCTTCCCGTCCTAATGCTCGTTCTTAACTCTTTAAAAAACCCGTCCCTGAATATCGCTCCTGCGGAAATAGTTCGTAATGATATGCGGGGGATTAAGGTTGTTTTGTTAAAATTTCTAGCCGGGCTTGGCGTGATCGTTGTACTGCATATGGCATTCTTAGGTATAAATGCCAAAATCGGCCTTAAGGCAAAACTCGCGAATAACGTAGAAAATTACGGAGTTATAAATCCATCCAGCCCCAGAGCAGATGTAGAGCTTTACAAAAAATCCGTTATCGAAAGCGCTTTATTCGTCAGCGACTTTTTATCCAAAAAGCGATTTCTCCCGCAAAAATTAGTATGCCTGAGTCGGTTGATGCCGCAGATTTCGTGGGTCGAAGAGATCTCTTTTACCGGGAGTATAAAAACTGACCGGTTACCTACCTTAACAATAAAGGGGTCGATATTTGATGTCGCCTCGGACTCTACCAGCGCGAATAAGATACTGGAGGTCCTTAAAGCCGATAAAGATATGATGGAAGGATTTAAGGGGGCGAACCTTTCATATGTCGAGAAAAAGATATCGTCAGGGAGAGAGATCACCGATTTTGAGGTTTCATTCAAATAAGGCTTCATAATATGATAGATATAAAAAACATTCTAAATGACAGAAAAAAAACGTGGGGTATCTTATTATTCCTGATATTATGCGCGCTCGCATTTGTTTTGCTATTCAAATATGATTTTGGGAGCTTTCGTAAGATACAGTTTACAATCGCTGAAAATAAGCATAATAAGGCTACGCTGGATTCTCTCGGTGAGTACAAAAAATATCTGAAGAAATTTAACGCATGTCTGGTGCCGGATAATGGCATCGATTGGCTCATGGGGACTCTAACGGTGGTGTCAAAAAATAATGGCGTAACTTTAAGCGCCGTAAAGCCGATCAAAACGGAATATTGTTCTGGGTATGAGGTAGTGAAGGCATCCATAGAGGGAACGTCTTCATATAAAGAGCTCCTCCGTTTCATTAAGGCCATAGAAGACGGTAAGGAATATATGTTGATCGAAAGCATCTCCATAAGGTCGATTGAAATCGCCCCGGATGAATTCGCGAAAAATTCACCGGCAGTTCTCACGAGAAACGTATCTCGCGGCAGGTTGGTAGGTTTTAACGCGATCATAGCTTATGTGGCGCTTAAAATATGATAATGCCTGATAAGAAAAAAGTGATTGAAATCCTGATAATCATCATGGGGGGCATTTATTTGCTTTATAGGATATTTATGCCGAAACCGGATATGAAACAGGCGCACGACGCGGCGGGTCATATGCCTATAGGCATAGAGATAGCCGGCTTGAAGGAGACCGTAAAAAACCCTACCGAGGGCGATCGTAAATTAAAGGATGAGGTAGCCGGCGCACGGGATATATTTCAGAAGCCGGACGAATTTTTTGCGTCCAGCGCAAAAAACGAGGCAGACGCGGCGTCCAAAACAGGAAATAGCGTGCTTTCGCTCGAAGGCACCATATGGGGGCGCGGTAAGAATATCGCGATATTGTCCGGCGCAGTGGTTAGTGAAGGCGATATTATACAAAAGGGGAAGATCGTCAGGATTGAATCAGACAGAGTGATTATTTTTAAAGATGGTGTGGAGTCAGAGATAAAGAGAGGTACATAAAATGAACTTAAAAAAGATTCGGATAGCCATTGTTCTGTCACTTGTGCTTGCCGGGATCGTTTTGTGCAGAGAGTCCGCGGCTTCGGAAATTGTAAATGGAGTCCTCCCAAAAACCGATGACAAGGTTTCAATGGATTTTGAAAGCGCCGATCTGAAGAGCGTCCTGAAGGCATTTTCCATGCAGACGGGAATAAACTTTATCGCAAGCGATGTTATCGAGAACAAAAAAGTAACGGTATTTTTAAGCAGAGTTTCTATCAAATTGGCTTTAGCCTCCATACTGGAGGCCAACGGCCTTCTCTACGAGATGCAGGGCGATAACGTGTATCTGATAAAACCGAACGGCCAGGCTCTTACGAAGATGGTAACGAAAATATTTAAGTTAAATTATCTTCAAGTCTCTTCAATGGCATTAGCTAAAGACCCGATGAGCGGATCCAGTAATGTGACGATCATAGGGTCAGCCTCCGCAGTCGCTGCCCCGCCAGCTTCCAAGGGCCCGGCAGGAGCAACTAATTCCAATATAGTAAATATTATCCAGAGCCTTATGACATCTTCCGGCAAGATCGTGGCCGACATACGTAATAACAGCCTTGTCATAACGGACTCACCCAGTATCTTCCCGACGATAGAAGCGACATTAAAGAAGCTCGACGTCGAGCCTGTACAGATAATGATCACCGCGGAGATAATCGAGACATCGACCACGGCCCTTAAAAGGATCGGGCTCGAGTACGGCGGAGAAGACAGCATTATTACCGCCACATATACGGCCGCGACTTTGCCTACTGGAATTCCTTTCACCGAAAGTTTTATAAAAGATACATATGGTCAAAATTTGCTTAACACAGGCAATCCCGCCAGCATTCCGGCTTTCCAATATGGAACTTTATCGCTGGGAAACACTCAGATAGTGCTGAAGCTGTTGGCTACCGATAGCGATACAAAATACCTGTCCCGGCCCAATATAATGACACTGAATAATGAGACGGCGATAATAAAAGTATCGGCCAACACCGCCATAGGTATAAACGAAACCATAGCGACAGCGCCGGCCTTAAATACGCAGACTGCCGAGAGGGCGGAGACGGGAGTGGTATTAAAAGTAACTCCGCAGGTAAATGATAGCGGAGACATATTTATGTATCTCGAGCCGTCTGTTTCGAGGACCGTGCAGTCACTGCTATCGGTTAGATTTCTTGACCCGAGTTATAGAAGCTCCTCCTGCACGCTCATGGTGAGGGACTTGGAAACCGTAGTGGTGTCGGGCCTTATACAGAAAAATATTACAAAATCGGTAAGGAAAGTGCCGATATTGGGTGATATTCCCGGCGTAGGCGAGGCATTTAAATCAAATTATGACAGAGTAGAAGATACAGAGATTATCATATTTATAACGCCGCATATCGTGAAGAGGAGAGACTCGGAATATGTCACTCCGGCGCAGATGACCGAGCGTGAACACGTAATGCAAAAAACGCTCTCAGAGTATATCCCAAAACCGCAGAAAAAAGAGAAGATTGCTCAGGATGAGGAGAGCGTAAGAGCCCTTACCCTGCGTAAGTACAGCACGAACATCCAGCCGGCCCGAAAGATAGGATCTGGTAAATGAGCGATATGGAGAGAAGGAAGCTGGGGGATATGTTGTTGGACGCGAAGCTTATCACTAAAGAACAGCTTGAGGAGGGGCTCGCTCTGCGCGGAGAGGGCGAAGGCAATGATCCGATCGGGGAGGTATTGGTCAATATGGGGTATCTTTCCGAGGAGGGGCTCGCGCGCACACTTTCAAAGCAATTAAATACCAAGTATCTGTCTTTTGAAGCCGGAACCCTCGTTATTGAGTTTAATCAGAATTTAAGAAAGATTGTAAGTGAAGAATTTGCCAGAAAAAACAAGGTGCTTCCTTTGTCAAAGACATCGGATACCATATCCGTAGCTATGTGGAATCCGCTGGATTTTACCATTATAGATAACTTAAGGCGAATGTTGGGAAAAGACGTAGTGGTATATTGCAGTACAAAAAAAGATATTCTGGAAGGAATCAGGAGGCTTTACGTTATTCAGGGGCCGCCAACCGACGCGAATTCTTACGTCACATCGTTTCAGTCGGATGAAAAGGCTTCCGCGGCAGGTAGGGGTGAAACGGAAAAGCTCAAGCTAAGGGCTTCAGAACCGCCGGTAATAAAGTTAGTCAACTCTATCGTGCATGGAGCTATAGAGGAGCTGGCCAGTGATATACATATAGAGCCGTATGAAGAGGGCTTTGATATACGATACAGAGTGGACGGCCTGCTATATAAGATAGACGCCCCGCCAAAGGATATGTATGCTCCGGTAGTATCAAGGATAAAGATAATGTCGCGGCTTGACATAGCTGAAAATCGTCTGCCGCAGGACGGCGGTTTCATGATCAAGCTGGACAATCGAAGCGTCGATTTCCGAGTCTCGACTATCCCGACGATATACGGTGAAAAGATCGTTATAAGGGTACTAGACAAAGAGAGCATGAATTTTAGCCTTTCTTCCATAGGAATGAGCGAAGAGAATTATTTAAAGGTCTCCGATGCTATAAGAAAGTCTTACGGGCTCATATTTCTGACAGGGCCTACTGGATCGGGAAAGACGACGACTCTTTATTGTATTCTCAATGAGATCAAATCCCCACAAAAAAATGTCATAACCATAGAGGACCCGGTCGAATATAGGATCGCAGGGGCAAATCAGGTGCAGGAGCTTCCGGCCATCGGCCTGACTTTCGCTCGCGGACTGCGTGCTTTCCTCAGGCAGGATCCCGATATAATAATGGTCGGAGAGGTCAGAGACTTTGAAACCGCTGAGATGTGCGTGCGTTCGGCGCTTATCGGCAGACTTGTGCTGAGCACGCTCCATACGAACGACTCGGTCGGAGCTATTACAAGATTGGTCGATTTAGGTGTCGAACCATTTCTTGTCAGCTCTTCATTGGTAATGGTTATAGCGCAGAGGCTCATACGAAGGCTATGTCCAAATTGCAAAGAGCTCATAACAGTCGATAAAACCATAGTCGAAAAGCATTCTCTTGAAGGAGCTAAGATATATGGTCCGAAGGGATGTGATCTATGCCGCAACAGAGGTTTTGTCGGCAGGCTGGCTATATTTGAGATATTGATAGCGGACAAGGAGATACGGGATCTCATCGAAAGTAAGCGCGATATGGCTGTTATAAGAGAAGCTCTCGATAAAAAAGGAATGAAATCGTTAAGATATGATGCCATGGACAAGGTCAGGCAAGGACTGACTTCGATAGACGAGGCCATCCTCGCCACTGCGGAGGATGCATAGTGCCATATTACACGTATGAAGGCCGCGATACCAAAGGCAAACTTGTACGCAATCAGGCCTTCGCGGTGACGCAGCAAAACTTAATCAGCAATCTTCAGAGCGCCGGAATCACAATCCTGTCTATTAAAAATGCGTCTGCCATTGGCGAGCAAAAGCAGAAGATGTATAAGAAGATAAGAAATAAGGACCTTGTACTGCTTGCCAAAGAGCTCGCTGTGCTTATGGAAAATGGCATACCCATGATAGAAGCTTTAGAGGTTACTCTAAAGCAAATGACCAGCGAAAAGCTTGCAGGCGCTGTCCTGGCCATAAAAAAAGATCTTGAAAGCGGATTATCTATGCATGGTTCGCTGGCCAAGATGCCGCATATATTCGGAGATCTATGGACATATCTCGTGGAAGCGGGCGAGGCGTCCGGTCAGATGCCGTTTGTTCTCAGGCATATCCAATTTTTACTCGAATCGCGGGAGGATATACATAAAAAAACGATTAATGCCATGATATATCCCGCCTTACTGCTGGGAGCAACCGTGGTTGCGCTCATCATCTTCGCCTTCAAAATAATACCTATGTTCAAAGGGATCTATGCATCGCTTGGGGCGGGTAAAGAACTTCCCATGGTGACCCGGGGCGTCCTTTTTTTTAGCGGATTTATAAAAAATGAATTTTTGCTTATTACTTTTGGTATCGTGCTTATTGTTTTTTTCGCCAGACAGATCATGACGACAAGCTCGGGGCGGCGGGCATACGAAAAAATTCTTTTTTCTTCACCCGTTCTCGGTCAGTTGTGCATAGCGATCGTAGTGGAAAAATTCTCCACCGCCATTCAGGTTCTTTTAAAAAGCGGCATACCCATTATAAGATCGCTTGAAATGGCCGCTAATACTACCGAAAATCACTTATTCGCTGAAAAGATAGAAGAAGCAAAAGCAAAGGTCATTGCCGGACTGCCTCTGGCCGACGCTCTGCAGTATACTGGAATCTTTCCACCTATAGCCATATCATTTATTCGGGTAGCTGAAAAGACCGGTAGTTACTCAGAGATGTTTGAGGAGGTTGCTAAGTACCACAAAGATATAGTGGAGACCTCCATAGTCAGGGTGATGGCGCTTATGGAACCGGTCATGCTTATCACGATGGGTTTAGTTATCGGCGTCATAGTAATAGCGATGTTCCTGCCGATATTTAGGCTGGCTAATTTAGGATAGACCTTCGAAAGTGGCGCGGAGTGAGTATTCCTCAGCAGTTCCGCCGTGGCGCGGATTTAGTAGAAAATAATCCCAAATTTTGATATCATAATATACCTTATGGTCTTCTTCGCTGTAATGGTAAGACCGTGATGAAGCTTCGAAGGACCTATTCCTACGAAGAGACAGCTGAGAAATAAAACTTTCGTCATTCTGAGGGAGGCCATCGGCCGACCGAAGAATCTATTTACAGTTGAGATTCTTCACTTCGCCCTTCGGGCTTCGTTCAGAATGACGTGGAATTTGATATTTCGCAACAGTTCCGCGAAGGTACAATGTAGTTATATAACAGAAGGCGAAGTAGAATGGATTTAAAAAAGACTCCTCTTATTAACGAGCATGAACGCCTGGGCGCAAAGCTTGCGCCGTTCGGCGGTTGGTTCATGCCAATACAGTACTCCGGAATCATATCAGAGCATAACTGGACACGCACAGAAGCCTCGATATTCGATATCTGCCACATGGGCGAGTTTATCATCTGCGCAGATGCCGATAAGAGCGGATTCAATAAGATCGTAACATTTGATTTAAATGCTATTAAGCCGTTCGAGTGTCGATACGGTTTTATGCTTAATGATACCGGCGGCATCCTGGATGACATCATTGTATACAGGATAGCTGACAGGCGGTGGATGGTCGTGGCCAATGCCGCGACTATCGAAAGCGATGAGGCGCATTTCAGAAAGCACCTGGCGCCCGGCACTGATTTTAAGAATGTGTCGGCAATGTTGGGTAAGATAGATCTGCAAGGGCCAAAATCGTTAGATGTGATAAGGAGACTTGTAGCTCCCGGCGTGGCGGATCTCGGTTATTATAAATTTGGCCATTTTGATTTGCTTGGAGAAAAGATTATTATCAGCAGGACGGGCTATACGGGTGAGCTGGGGTTCGAGATATATATATCGAACGATAAAGTAGCAGAGCTTTGGAATATATTGCTAAAAGATACTACGGTGAAACCTGCCGGCCTTGGCGCCAGAGATACTCTGCGGCTTGAGATGACCTACCCGTTGTACGGACAGGATATTACCACTGAAACGACGCCGATAGAGGCGGGTAAGGCAAGATTTGTAGATCTTAAGAAAGACTTTATAGGTAGGAGCGCTTTAATGAAAAATAGCGATCCGTCGAGGAGATTAATAAATTTTATTGCCAAGTCGCGTCGTGCGCCGAGGCATAATTACGGGATATTTTCAGGCGGTAAGCGAGTCGGAATAGTGACCAGCGGTTCGTTCTCTCCGAGCCTTTCCTGCGGGATAGGAATGGGCTATGTGGACGCACCCTTTTCTGTCGGCACGGAAATAGTGCTCAAAGAGAACGATGTCGAGATTATCGCTACTGTTACAAAAGGTCCTTTCTATAAAAATGGAACTGCAAAGATAGTGGAGGGTTCACATGCACATACCGGATGATCTGTTGTATACCAAAGAACACGAATGGGTGAGGATTAAAGACAAGACCGCCACTCTCGGAATAACGGATTACGCACAGGGTTCGCTCGGAGATATCACGTTCGTGGAGCTTCCTAAGGTGAACGGCGCGGTCGCGCAATTTAAACAGTACGCGACCGTTGAATCTGTAAAGGCGGCATCCGATGTCTATGCGAGCGTTTCCGGTAAGGTACTAAAGATAAACGAAGAGCTTTCTGCGCATCCGGAGCTCATCAATCAATCACCTTATGATAAGGGATATTTCGCGGTAATCGAGGTGAGCGATGAGAGTGATGTTTCACGTCTGGTGTCCAGCGCGGATTATAAGAAATATGTAGAGGGTTTACACTAAATGAATTATGTCCCGCACACAGAAGAAGACAGGGCGGAGATGCTTAAGGCGATAGGTGTAAAATCTATCGATGACCTATTTATAGATATATCTCCCGCTCTAAGGCCAAAGTCATTCGATATTCCCGAAGGAAAATCTGAATTCGAGGTATGCCGTTATATTAAGAAGCTTGCCTCGAAGAACGCGACAGATCTCATCAGTTTTCTCGGAGCCGGTTTTTACGACCATTACATTCCCGCGGCAGTGGATGCGCTGGCCTCGAGATCGGAATTCTACACCGCCTACACGCCGTATCAGCCGGAGTCATCCCAGGGATGGCTTCAGTCGATATATGAATACCAGACGGCAATATGCGAGCTCTTAGGCCTCGATGTCTCGAACGCTTCTCTCTATGATGGCGGTACCGCTCTTTACGAAGCGGCGATGATGGCGATCAGGCTCACCGGCAGGAAAAAGATAATAGTTGATCAGGGCGTGAATCTCATATACCGCACGATGTTATACACATACACGTCTAATCTATCTATAGAGTTTGTCGAGACACCTGTTGTCCACGGCCAGAGTTCACGTGAAGCTATATTGAAACATCTCGATGGTAATACCGCGGCGGTGATATTGCAGAATCCTAACTTTTTCGGCGCCATAGATGATTACACAGATATAGCTTCTAAAGTCCATGAGGTAGGCGCGCTGGCGATCCAGTCGGTCTATCCGATATCGATGGGAATACTAAAGACCCCGGGTGAGATGGGATTTGATATTGCCACGGGCGAGGGGCAGAGTCTGGGATTGCCTCTGTCTTTCGGCGGGCCATATCTGGGATTCATAGCCGCTAAGAAAGAACTCGTCCGCCAGATGCCCGGCAGGATCGTGGGTGCCACGGTTGATAAGGATGGTAAGAGGGGATATGTTCTGACGCTTCAGACCAGGGAGCAGCATATCAGAAGAGAGAAGGCTACCTCGAACATTTGTTCGAATGAGGCGCTTTGCGCTTTGCGCGCGGTTATATATCTTTCGCTGATCGGCAAGACAGGATTAAAGGAAATGGCAGAACTTATTTACAGTAAAACCGAATTTGCCAAGAGCGTACTGGAGAAGATACCCGGAGTTACGGTGAAGAGGAGTTCTCCGACATTTAATGAATTTACGATATGCCTTCCGAAGAATGCCGACGATGTGGCTCATAAAATGGTCGAAAAGGGCTTCGCGGCAGGTTTCCCGCTCGGCCGTTTCTATAAAGGGATGGAAAATTATCTTCTGGTGGCTGTCACCGAAAAGAGGACGAGGGAAGAGATATTGAAGCTGGGCGACAGCCTGGAGGCGGTATTATGCGACTAATTTTCGAAAAGAACGTGGAGGGCCGTAGGGGATTTAAGATGCAGTCCCCGGATGTTCCGCCGGCCAAAAAACTCGATGCTAAATATCTGCGAAAGGATCCGCCGAATATTCCGAACATCTCTGAGCTCGACGTTGTTCGTCATTACACGAACCTTTCGCGGCTCAATTACTCCGTCGATACTAATTTCTATCCACTCGGATCATGCACGATGAAATATAACCCAAAATTCACCGAGACCCTGGCAAATCTGGATGGCTTTACTGCGGTTCATCCGCTCTTACCTCAGCTATCGGGCGGCGGCGCGCTGGCGCAGGGGGCGCTCGAAGTCCTCTATAACACGAAGAAGATTCTGTGCGAGATCACCGGTATGGCCGGATTTACATCACAGCCTCTTGCTGGTGCGCACGGCGAGCTGACGGGCGTCATGCTTATTGCCGCATATCATAAACATAACGGATCCAGAAGAAAATATATCATAGTTCCGGACTCATCCCATGGAACCAATCCGGCCAGCGCCGCTATCGCGGGCTATCAGGTTATAGTTATACCGACCGATAAGGACGGTTATATGGATATGGCCGAATTCAAGAATAGCCTGAGTGATGAAGTCGCTGCGGTCATGCTCACTTGTCCCGACACACTGGGTATATTTAATCCGCGCATAAAAGAGATCGCGGACTTAGCGCATGGAGTGGGCGCGCTTATGTACTATGATGGCGCAAACCTTAACGCTATTCTCGGTAAATGCCGTCCGGGAGACCTGGGATTCGATGTAATTCATATAAATCTACATAAGACGTTTGCTACGCCCCATGGGGGGGGCGGCCCGGGGTCAGGCCCTGTGGGTGTGTGCGAAAAGTTGACGGATTTTCTGCCGATACCTCGGATAGTGAAACGTCCCGATGGCACATTAGCGCTCGATTACCATAGGTTTAAATCGATAGGGTACATAGCGCCGTTTTACGGGAACTTCGGTGTGATCTTGAAGGCTTATGCGTATATACTGCTTTTGGGTAAGAAAGGGCTGATCGAGGCTTCGGAGAATGCGGTCTTAGGCGCGAACTATTGCAGGACTAAACTCAGAGGCTATTACGATATACCGTTTGACAGGATATGCATGCATGAATGCGTCTTATCGGCATCCAAACAAATTAAGAACGGTGTGCATGCCCTCGATATCGCCAAATACTTAATAGATAAGGGGTATCATCCACCTACGATATATTTCCCGCTGATTGTCAAAGAATCGATCATGATAGAGCCCACCGAGACCGAATCTAAAGAGACTCTCGATAGATTTATAGATACTATGATCGAGATAGCAAGGCTTGCCGAGAGCGACCCTGACGTTATAAAGAATGCCCCGATCACCAGGCCTGTTAAGAGGCTGGACGAGACTAAGGCCGCCAGGGAGCCTGATCTTCGCTGGAAGAATTCAATCAAATCTAAATGAGTTCTCGCTGGCGTATTATCGATACGGGCGTAATGGACCCGTTCGCCAATATGGCGCTGGACGAGACCCTGTTGCGAAGCTACCGGGAAAAGTCTTCACAGCCGACATTACGCATCTACGGATGGAGAGAACCCAGTCTATCGCTGGGATATTCGCAGGATCTTGCGGGCGAACTTGACGTTGAGCTATGTAAAGCCAGGTCGGTACCTATTGTAAGGAGGATAACCGGCGGCGGTATAATATTGCATGCCAACGAACTTACATACAGCCTGGTCTGCTCAAAAGAGGATCTCGGAATCCGGTCGCAGGTTGAGGCATCGTATAAGGTCATATCGTCATTCCTGATATCATTTTATGCCGCACTGGGTATTGATGCGGCTTTCGCGTGCGATATTTCGTCCGACGATAATCTTGGCACACCCTCGGCGATATGTTTTGCATCCAAAGAGAAGTATGACATCGTAGTCGGCGATAAAAAGATTGGCGGTAGCGCTCAAAAACGTTCAAAGGACGTGATATTCCAGCACGGCAGTATTCCGCTGAATTTTAACGCAGGTTCGGCCTCATCATATATGCGGACGAAAAGCACTGATAATATCGAGGATAGCGCGACATCTCTCGAAGAAATTTTAGGATTAGAATTAAAAGTCTCTATGCTATCCCGGTTATTAAGAATTGCATTCATAAGATCGTTTAATTTAGAGGTTCGGGAGGGTGGGCTTTCGAAAATGGAAGAGGCTATATTTAATGAGCTGAAGACGAATAAATACGAAACATCCGATTGGAATTATTGCAGAAAAGACAAATAGGAATATATGGAAATATTGCAACGTCCCGTGTGGATAAAAAAGAAGATTAATCTTAAAGATTGTGCCGATGTTAAGGCGCGGCTTAAAGGCCTCGGGCTTAATACGGTTTGTGAGGAAGCCCTCTGTCCGAATATCGGAGAATGTTTCTCTAAATCTCAGGCAACATTTCTTATTCTCGGCAACGTTTGTACAAGACAATGCGCTTTCTGCGGTGTTAAACGCGGATCACCTCAAAAAGCCGATCCTGATGAACCGCTCAGAGTCGCCGAGGGCGTACATAGACTAGGCCTTAAGCATGTAGTTATAACAAGCGTTACGCGTGATGACCTGCCGGACGGGGGAGCGCAGGCATTTATTGATGTGATTCGGGAAATACGTAAGATTGATCCGAACGTAACGGTAGAGATATTGACCCCGGATTTTAATCTGAACGAGGAAGCCATCGCGAAGGTCGTCGAAGCCGAGCCCGATATCTTCGCGCATAATTTAGAAACTGTGCCGAGGCTTTACCCGGAGGCGCGTAATGGCGCAAATTATCAAAGATCTCTCGGCGTGCTGGCTTATATTAAAAAATGCGATAAGTCGATGCGGACGAAATCCGGATTAATGCTGGGGCTGGGTGAGCGTGAAGACGAAGTCCTCGCAGTTTTTCAGGATATTGCCGGGACCAATTGTGATTTTTTGAGTATAGGGCAGTATCTGGCGCCAAGCAAGGCCCATATATCGGTTAAAGAATATATATCGCCTGATAGGTTCATTGGATATAAAAAAGATGCGCTGGAAGCTGGATTCCGACACGTGGCCAGCGGCACTTACGTCAGAAGTTCGTATTCCGCGTCCGAATATCTGGAATCGGAAAAGGTGTGAAACATGGCTTTTACAATCGGCAATAATTTTATAGAACGTTCGATCACCGGAGCTATAGCATTCTTAAAAGAGTCGGTATTTACCGATGAATATGCTTCGAGGGATGGCCTTATGCAGTCGATCGATCCCAGGATGAAGCTTGTAACATCCGGAATGCTTCTATTGACAGCGCTATTAACTAAAAATATCGCGGTGGTGCTTTATATTTACTCAGTCTCATTGATATTTACGTACCTATCAAAGATCAATATAGGTTTTTTCCTTAAACGTACCTGGGTATTCATTCCGCTATTTTCCCTATTCATAGCTGTTCCCGCGCTATTCAATATCTTTACTCCCGGCGAAGCGATAGCTAATTTTAATATATTCGGGCTTCACCTGATAGTGACTCGCCCGGGGCTGTCGGGCGCGCTCTTATTCGTTATGCGAGTTATTACTTCTGTATCGATAGTAGTGCTTCTCAGTATTACGACAAGGCACTCCGAAACGCTGAAAGCACTGCGCTTATTTAAAGTTCCTCAAATATTCGTAATGATATTCGGCATGTGTTACAGGTATATTTATCTGCTTATAGAGGCAGTAGAAAATACGTATCTTGCGATAAGGAGCCGGGTAGGCAGGCAAGTGCATTATAAGAAGGGTCAGCAAGTCGTCGCGTGGAGCATGGCCTCACTTTGGCAGAGATCTTACAGGATGAACGAAGAGGTATATAGCGCGATGTTATCCCGAGGTTACGCCGGAGAGCCGGTAGTATTTAATGATTTTAAAACAAAACCGTGGGATTGGATGTGGCTGCTACTTATAATAATAATCTGCGTTATAGGAGTCAGGTTTATATGAGCGATACGATCTTCCAGCTAAAAGATGTCAATTATTCGTATCTCGGAAAGTTTCCCGCGCTTAGTCATATAGACCTGACTATCGAGAAGGCCCGGATGGTAGCAGTTATAGGCGCCAACGGCTCCGGAAAATCGACATTACTTCAGATGTTAGACGGACTGATATTTCCTGATAGCGGAACGGTTACAGCGTTTGGAACGGATATTAACGAAAGAACATTTGCCGATCTATCATTCTCAAGAAATTTCCGTAGAAAAGTAGGATTTGTATTCCAAAATCCTGACGTTCAGTTATTCTGCCCGACAGTAAAAGAGGATATCCTGTTTGGGCCATTGCAACTCAAAGAAGATCGGGCCCAGACAGAGAAGCGTCTCGATCGGCTCGTAGCGATCCTGGGCCTTGGCGCCTTACTTGACAGGTCACCCCATCAGCTTAGCGTGGGCGAGAAGAGGAAGGTGGCGATAGCGTCCACATTGATCATAGACCCGGAAGTGATTATCCTGGATGAACCGACGGCTGGATTGGATCCTATGACCACCAGGCACATAATTGATATTCTGAAAAAAGAGAACAGTCTGGGTAAGACCGTAATTACTTCCACCCACGATCTCCATATCGTCGAAGAGATATCCGATATGGTTTGCGTATTCGGTAACGATAAGAAAATAGTCAGGTGCGGTCCTTCTTCCGAAATCCTAAAAGACACCCCGCTACTCCAGGCTCACAACCTGGTTCATATTCATGCCCACAGGCATGATGGATCCACTCACGTCCATCCTCACGATCACCCCAGTCATGAACACTCGCATTAAAAATAAGGATTAAGCGTAATAACTTAGCAATATAAGCGCGTGCGTTATTTTCAAGGAGGGCTTTGGCCCGACTTTGTCATTCTGACCCTGAGAGGAGCGAAGGGGAAGAATCTATTTACCGTCTAGATTCTTCCCTACCTGCAGGCGCTTCGATAGTATACAGAGGGGGACACGTTTAATATTAAAAAAGGGGACACGTTAAAGGTTGAATTCCCCAAACGGTACAAATTAGTTAAAATGAAAATATCAAACTTATTGCGGGTAGATTTCTATTAAGGTATAATCGAACGCATGATAATAATAAACAAGGTAATGTCTCTCGATGAACTAAGGGTAGCCGCAGCCGCTACTTTTGGCAATTTGATAAAGGCGGTTGTCGATGTCGATGGGGGTATAATCGCTATTGATGCAGAACTTCATTCCGATCTGGAGGCGTTACTTTTAGAAGGCGGCTCAAAACAAGAGAGTCTCTGGGGAATTAACCTATATCCGGACATTCAGGGAGATGATTTTATCGAATTTGATTCTATGATCAATATACGCCCGTCAAGCGGCAATAGAACCCGAGGGGTAGACAATGAGCTCGTGCGAAAAATGATTATAGATATTGTGAATAAGTGGGTTAAGAGATGAGCTATCAGCACAAAGATCTCGCGTCGGGCCGATGGGGAAAGATGTCTTTTGTTGAACAAATGGCGAATATCGGCAGTGAGGTTGAGCGCTCAATAAATTGGCGCGTGAAGAATAATAGTGATTATAGCCAGAGGGCTTTTGAACGGGCGCTTGAATTGATCGACATGACACTATTAAGCGTCAAAGCCTCCGGATCTGCGGGCCTTAGGCCCGGAGGGGTTTTTGCTCGTTTAAAGGAAATCGCCCGCGCGAGGGAGGCCATTGTAGATTACTTTTTTGGATCGAATGAGTTCATGTCCTCCGACAAGTTATGGCGGAGTTACTTTTCGTCCTTCGCTTACGCCGCACGCAATAAATAACCATCTCAAAAACAATATAAAATCTTTTTTTGTTGACATAATGATACTAAAATGGTATCATTTAACTGTGAAGCTTCTAACCAGAAATACAGACTATGCGGTCAGGGCGGTGTGCGCGATGGCATCGAGACGGGGAGGGGTCGTGTCGGTGAAGGAATTAGTGCATGAACTGAAGATGCCGCGGTCATTTCTCAGGAAGATTCTACAGATTTTAAATAAAACAGGCATTGTCGTATCGACTAAAGGTCTGGGAGGAGGATTCACGCTTTCCAAGAGGGTCGATAAGCTGACGCTCGCGGATTTCGTAGAGGCGTTCCAGGGGCCACTCAGTATTAATGAATGCACCTTTAAGAAGAGAAAATGCCCCAATGCCGCAATGTGTCCGTTAAAGAGAAAGATAGACAGTATAGGAAGCTACGTTGTGAACGAATTACGATCGATAACTATAGGCTCACTATTAACAAAGGGAGCATAAGACCATGGCGAAGAGAAAGATCATTAATATAGACGTTGAGAAGTGTAACGGATGCGGGGACTGCATACCGAATTGTCCGGAAGGCGCTATACAGCTGATCGATGGCAAGGCGCGCCTCATCAGCGACTTGTTCTGTGACGGACTTGGCGCTTGTATAGGACATTGTCCGCAGGGCGCTATTAATATAGAGGAAAGAGAAGCCGAGGCTTATGATGAGAAGAAGGTAATGGCTAATATAGTTAAACACGGGAAGAATACGATCGTCGCTCACCTTAAACATCTTCAGGATCATGATCAAGCGGCCTATTTTAAAGAAGCGGTGGCATATTTGAAGGAGAATGGCATAGAAGATCCGGGTGCGGCGCATCTGCATGCCGGCCATGGTCACTCCGGCTGTCCCGGAGCGCGAGTTATCGACATGCAGAGTGAACGTAAATCTCAAGGCTCCGGAGAAGTAACGCACAAAGCGGTCTCCGAGCTACGGACATGGCCCGTACAGATAATGCTCGCTCCGATTAGCGCACCATATTTCAACGGCGCGGATCTATTGATCGCGGCGGACTGTGTACCGTTCGCTTATCCCGATTTTCATAGCCATCTTCTTCGGGGCAAGATACTTCTTATCGGATGTCCTAAGTTGGATGACTTAAGCGTATATAAGGAGAAGATTAAAGCTATAATCAGCGGTAATGATATAAAATCCGTGACTTACGCTCATATGGAGGTGCCGTGCTGTTTCGGGCTTATCAGTATTATAGAGGAAGCTATTAAGCATTCAGATAAAAAGATCCCGTTTGAGGACGTGACGATCACTATTAGAGGACAGAGGAGATAATGATCTTCAATTGTCCGGGAGCGGGAGAGTGTGTGGGGGAGCAGAGGTATAAGAAGTATTTGAAAAATAAAAATCGATTCTAACCTGGTTAGATTTGTCAGGTTAAAGTGGAAATGGAGAAAGGGCGGAACTGAAAATATCAAATGTGAGGAGAAAATTTACTATTACATAACGTATGAAAACTGATATAATGTGGCTCTACAAAGGAGTCAGATATGGCAGAAAGCATAGCTTTTCAGGGTGAGCCGCTCACGTTAATAGGTGATTCTGTTACGATCGGAATGAATGCGCCCGAATTTGAGGTTGTCTCTCAGGAAATGAAAGAAGTTAAGCTCTCCGATTTTAAGGGCAAGATAAAAGTTATATCCTCATTCCCGTCATTAGACACGCCGGTCTGCGATCTACAGGTAAAAGAGTTCAATAAACTCGCGGCAAAATTTTCTCCGGATGTTGTCGTCATAGGAGTAAGCAAGGATCTGCCATTTGCCATAAAGAGGTTCTGCAGTGAAAATAGCATTAAAAATGAAGTAGTTCTTTCCGACTATAAGACGTCATCGTTTGGCACGAAATACGGACTCTTAATAAAGGAGCTAAATTTATTAGCACGCTCCGTGCAGATCATAGATAAGAATGATGTAATCCGATATAGGCAGGTTGTGCGGGAATTGACTATTCCGCCGGACTACAACGAGGCGTTGAAAGTGTTGAAGGGTCTGGAATGATCGAGGGTTTGCATTGGTTGGGTCATTCGAGCTTCAGATGGGATGGGTCAAAGACTATATATTTTGACCCCTGGAAACTGTCGAAAGAACCGAAAAAATCTGATATAATATGCATATCGCATGAACATTTCGACCATTTTTCTAAGCTTGATATCTCAAAGATAAGCACGGCAGATACGGTTATAGTGACATGTAAGGCATGCGCGGATGAGCTTGAGCCTTTCACCAGGATAGCCCGTAAAGAGATTAAAGTGTTTCAGGCGGGAATTTCAATAGATTTAGGCGGCGTAAAGATCAAGTTTCTCTCGAGTTATAATATTAAAAAAGAGTTTCATACTAAGAGTAGCGAGAAGCTGGGGTTCGTGGTCACAATGGACGGGATTTCGCTATATCATGCCGGAGACACGGACAAAATCCCGGAGATGGATGGACTCAAGTGTGATGTGGCACTATTGCCCATTAGCGGTACTTACGTTATGACTGCTGACGAAGCGGCTGAAGCGGCCATTGCTATAAATCCGAAGGTGGCGGTGCCGATGCACTACGGAGATATCGTAGGCTCGATGAAGGATGCCAAACGGTTTGAATATCTATTAAAAGGTAAGGTCGAAGTTAAAATACTACGAAAGGAGGAATAAATAGATGAAAGTAGTAATCGATGCTGATGCATGCATAGGCTGCGGCCTTTGCGTAAGCACATGCCCGGAAGTTTATAAAATGGAAGACGACAAGGCCGTGCTTTGTGTATCTGATATTCCGAAAGATGCAGAAGATACATGTAGAAAAGCTGCTGAAGATTGTCCTGTTGCGGCTATAGTCGTAACCTAAGTTATTATAGAGGTACTTGGTGAGTGAGCTTTCAGTTCTTATAGGTGGCAAGGCTGGCTTTGGAATAGACAAGGCCAGCCTTATCATCGCCAGCCTCGTCAGCCGACTGGGGTACAGGATATATATTAATCGTGATTATCCTTCTCTGATACGCGGCGGGCATACCTTTTCGATTATCAGAGCTTCCACTGAGAAGGTATTCGCGCACCGTGATTCGATTGACGTCCTTCTGGCGCTCAATCAGGAGACAGTAGAAATTCATAAAAGCAGACTAAAGAGCGCGAGCATACTTATATATGATTCGGACCTGACAGTTTCGCACCCGATAACATGCGTAAAATATGCCGCTAATATTCCGCTTTCTACCATTATAAAGGAAGAGCACGCCGAAGAAGTGATGCGCAATACCTGCATCATAGGCGCTTTCGCCAAATCGGTAGGCATCGAATGGGATGTGCTAAGCGCCATTATCAAAGAATTTTTCCCTAAAGAGATAGAGCAGAACTTAAAAGTAGCTCGGCGAGCTTTCGACGCAGCGAAAGAATTCACCAAAATAGATAGGTCATCGAGAGACAGGCTTCCTCTGGTCACAGGCAACGAGGCCACCGCCCTTGGCTTAATAAGAGGCGGACTCGAAAGCTATATTTCATACCCCATGACTCCGACATCCCCGATCCTGCATTACCTGGCAAGTTTATCCGAAGAAGTCGGCGTAAAGGTAATTCATCCCGAGAGCGAGATATCCGTTATCATGATGGCGCTGGGAATGGCTTACTGCGGCGAGAAGGTCGCTGTGGGCACGTCGGGTGGAGGATTCTGCCTGATGACCGAAGGATTGAGCTTTTCAGGAATGGCGGAGCTACCGGTCGTGATAGTGCTGGGACAGCGGCCGGGTCCGTCTACGGGCCTGCCCACTTACAGCTGTCAGACGGATCTCCATTTCGCGTTAAACGCGGGTCAGGGAGAATTTACACGTTTTGTTATTGCCCCCGGTGACGCTGAAGAAGCGTATAGTGCCGCGTTACTTGCGCTGAACATAGCATGGAAATATCAGATACCGGCGATAGTTCTTACGGACAAGGCAATGGGAGAAGGCTACTATAGCTTCGATATGGAGATGTGCGGTGACATTAAAGAAACTCTTCCTCTGGCGTGGGATAGAAAAGATCCATATAAGCGATATTCGATGACGGAGACGGGTATATCGGCCGTCGCATTTCCTTCCGAAAAAGATGCGATAATAAAAGTTAACAGCTATGAACATGATGAATCCGGGCTGTCCATAGAAGACGCCGCCACGACCATTAAGATGCAGGATAAGAGACTTCGCAAAGAGAAGTATCTGGCGATGGAGCTGGAGGGCAGAGAATGCGTCGGTGTGTATGGCAATAAGAAATCGGCCACGGCATTATTATGCTGGGGATCGAATAAGGGTGTCTGCATAGAAGTTGCAGATGCGTTAGGGCTAAAAGTTATCCAGCCGGTAGTTATTTCACCTTTCCCGATAAAAGAATTCAAAAAATCTATGGACGGTATAAAAAAACTTATAGCGGTCGAGAATAACGCTACCGGACAATTGGCCAGGCTCATAGGCGGTCATGGTATCAGCGTAAACGAGACGATATTAAAGTACGACGGCAGAAATTTTGGTGTGGAAGAGCTGACTGATAGAGTAAGGAAGGTCATAGGATGAGAGATCTCGGTACGACTGCGAAGAACACATGGTGCCCCGGGTGCGGAAACTTTGCTATATTGAACGCGGTGAAATCGGTTCTGAAAGACCTTAATTCGGAAGGCCTTCCCATCGAAAATGTTGTTCTGGTCTCCGGAATCGGGTGTAACTCGAAGATATCAGATTATGTAAACGTAAACAGCTTCTATTCTCTGCATGGCCGTGTCATACCTCCTGCTACTGGAATTAAGGTGGCCAATCCTGGGCTTAAAGTTATCGGCCATTCCGGAGACGGAGACGCTTACGGAGAAGGGATCGAGCATCTTATATTCGCGGCCAAACGCAATATCGATATTACGTATATCGTTCATAATAACAGGGTGTACGGATTGACCACAGGACAATACACACCGACCTCGCCCGAAGGCTATAAGGGGCGCTCGACTCCATTCGGGGCTAAGGAGATGCCGATGAATCCGCTCGAAGTAATGCTGGCATCGGGGGCGACGTTCATAGGGCGTAGCACTTCTCGGGCGATAGACGGCCTTAAAACTATGATAAAAGATGCTATAGCGCATAAAGGTTTTTCGATCATTGATGTGCTCCAGACCTGTGTTACATATTACAATATGTACGATTATTACGATAAAAGGGTTTATGAGATTAAAGACCACGATCCTTATGATTATGATCAGGCCATGAAGAAGATAAGAGAGTGGGATTATAATAAGGATGCGGGTATTCCGATAGGAGTATTTTATAGGAAAGAGTCTCCTACATATGAAGGTGGATTCGCTTCATGTAAGGCGAGCGGCAGCGACAGAGAAGCTGTTGTAAGAAAGATCCTGAAAGAGAAGGTGTAATTTGGATCCTAACGTACTTCATAATTTAAGTTACGGCATGTATATAGTATCTTCTAATAAAGGTGACTTATTGAACGGCCAGATAGTAAATACAGTATTCCAGATAACCAGCGAACCCGTTTCGATAGGAATAAGCATTAATAATAAGAATCTCACACATGAATATATAGAGTCGAGCGGTCATTTCAGTCTTTCGATACTGGACCAGCGGACGCCGCTATCCTATATAGGAAAATTCGGATTCAGATCCGGTAGGACTGAGGACAAATTTAAAGGTACCAATTTTATAAGATTGCAGTCCGGTTGCCCGGTCGTACTGGACAATGCTTTATGTTATGTAGCCGCTAAAGTGGTGAAAAAACTCGATTGTTTTACGCATACGTTATTTATCGGTACGATGATAGAATCAAAGATGCTGAAGGCGGGCGTACCTATGACATATGATTACTATCACCAGGAAAAGCACGGAACGACGCCGTCGTCCGCGCCGACGTTCATAAAGGAAGAAGCACCGGGAGCAAAAAAGGAGGTTGCCATGCAGAAATACAGATGCGTAGTGTGCAATTATATTTATGATCCGGCAGTAGGTGATCCTGATGGAGGGATAGAGCCGGGGACGCCGTTCGAAAAGATACCCGATGCCTGGGTATGCCCTATATGCGGTGCGGACAAGACACAGTTTGAAAAGGCAGATTAAATAGATGAAGCCATGTGAGATCAAAAAAGGCGTATATTGGGTCGGTGTTGTCGATTGGAACATGAGAAGTTTCCATGGGCATACTTTTTCGACCAGACATGGCACTACTTATAATGCCTATCTCATCATCGACGAGAAGATAACATTGATAGATACCGTCTATGGGCCGTTTGCCGATGAGCTGATAGAGAATATACGCTCTATTGTGCCTATCGAGAAGATCGACTACGTGGTTTCTAACCATGTGGAGACCGACCATTCAGGCTCTATGCCTGCGATTATGAAGCTTATTCCAAAAGCAAAAGTATACTGCACTAAGAAGGGCAGAGAAGGATTATATAAAAACTACTACGGTGACTGGGATTTTCAGGAGGTGAAGACGGGGGATACGCTTAAGCTGGGCAAGCGTACACTTACATTCATCGAAGCTCCGATGATTCACTGGCCTGATTCGATGTTTACCTACTGCCGAGAGGAAGAGCTATTGATGCCGAACGATGCCTTTGGCCAGCATATGGCTACCGGTGAGCGGTTCGACGACGAGGTCGATCAGTGCGTGTTGATGGATGAGGCGAAGACGTATTATGCAAATATTTTGACTCCTCTCGGGGCTATTATCCTGCGTAAGATCGACGAGGTAGTGAAGATGAATGTACCGATAAGCATGATAGCGCCCAGTCATGGTATCATCTGGCGCAAGAATCCGAAGAAGATAATAGATTCATATGTTTCATGGGCCGGTAACCAAACGGCGAAGAAGGCCGTTATCGTTTATGAAACTATGTGGAAATCTACGGAGAAGATGGCGAGATCCATAGCATCGGGCCTGCAGAGCTCGGGGATCGAAGTGAAGTTGTTTGACATCGCCGAATCAGACCGGACAGAGGTGATAAAAGAGATACTCGATGCTAAAGGATTTATCATCGGATCTTCGACGCACGATAACGATATGCTTCCGTCCATAGCCGCGTTTCTGGAACTGCTTAAAGGGTTAAAGCCGAAGAACAGAGTCGCCCTTGCGTTCGGGTCATACGGATGGGGAGGTGGAGCTGTGGCGTCAATCGAAAGAGAATTAAAAGAGACCGGCGCGGAGATAGCCCAGCCTTCAGTTTCGGTGAAATATGTGCCGGATGAGAGTGAGAAGAAGAAGTGTTTTGATGCAGGAGTAGAGTTCGCTAAGAGGTGCATTTAATTTTTTTAAGGTGTTCGTCGTTAACTAAAAAAGGGAGGGTATCATGGGCAAGAGAGCAAGAGAGATAACAGGGTTAGATGTTAAGGATCTTATAAAGGACCTCGACAGGGCCTATTGTGATGAATGGTTGGCGTACTACGCGTGGTGGTATATGGGCCAGGCCGTTGAAGGCCAGGGTTACGAGGATATGCAGGAATTTCTGCTCGACATAGCGAAGGATGAATTGGAGCACGCTACAGAAGTTGGCGAGAGGATTATTGAACTGGGCGGGCTACCGACTAATATCCCGACGCTGTGGGTAAAGAATTCGAACGGCGGATATCCTGGCGTGATGAAGGATCTCAGTGACTATAACGAGATCATAAAGATCGTCACAAAGGCCGAAGCCGGAGCAATCGATGTATATAATGCTATCGCTAAGAAGACGTTCGGTAAGGATCACGACACTTATCAGCTCGCGGTACATATTTTAGGTGAAGAGATCGGCCACGAAGAGAAGTTTGAAAACCTGATAGGGAAGAGGAAATAAAATAGATATCTAACCAGGTCAGACGTCTAATCTAACCTGGTTAGATATTGCAGGTTAGAAATTCTAAACGAGTGGGAGGGATTATGGCAGAGTTAAAGGATCTGATGCAGAGCGCAGACTGGAAGAAGGAGAAGCATGTCCCGGTAATTGAGGCTGCCGGTGTTGTTAAGAAGGCAGATGCCGTTAATATAACTGTCACCGTAGGCAAGGAGATAGCTCATCCTAACACGACCGAACACCATATCTCCTGGGTGACAATCTTCTTCCTGCCCGATGGAGAAAAATTCCCTATACAGGTCGCCAGATGCGAATTTGCTTCGCATGGAGCGTCTGGCCAAGGGCCAAACACAAGTACTGTATATTCCATCCCGGAGACTATTGTGATTATGAAGACAGAGAAGAGCGGTATGATACTCGCATCTTCTTATTGCAATATACACGGACTCTGGACGAGTTCACAGCGCCTCGAAGTAAAGTAGCTGATGGCATCGTTCGACAGCATATTCTTCGACGTTGACGGCACATTAGTGGATGCCAGGGCGGATATCGCGAATGCGATGAATCATGCCCTTCGTGTATTGAAGCGCCCCGAGCTGAGTGTGGCGGTAATATCGTCGCATATAGGGTTCGGAGTTAGGGACCTGATGAGAAAGTGCCTGGGTGACTCCGATGAGGCTATGGTAGATAAGGCAACCAAGCTTTATAGCGATCACTACATTGCTCATGCGGCCGATGAGACGATCCTATATCCCCATGCCGTGGAAATATTGGAATATCTGAAAGACAAAAGAAAATTTATACTGACTAACAGATATGCATCGTTTGCCGAGGTCGCCCTCAGGGGATTAGGTATAGCGGAATATTTCGAAGAGATAATCGGCGGAGATGATGAGAATTGCATTAAGCCCATGGCGTGTGTCGTCGATAGGGCAGTCGAAAGGTTCAGGGTAGATAAGAGGAAGTCGTTGATAGTGGGCGATATGGATGTCGACGTGATGACCGGAAAGAATGCGGGCGTGTCGACATGCTGGGTTACGCACGGATTGGGCAAGAGGGAAGATGTGGCTCCGCTTAATCCGGATTACACCATAGATGACCTGATAGAGTTGAAACGCATAATAGCATAGAGAGGTAATATGGCAAAGAACGTAACGGTTTATTCCACACCTACCTGCCCGTTCTGCATAAGGGCAAAGCAGTACCTGAAAGAGAACAGTATCCAGTTTACAGATATCGATGTGGGCGCAAATCCCGAAAAGGCCGAGGAGATGATAGCTAAGTCGGGCCAGATGGGAGTGCCGGTTATAGAGATAGACGGAAATATAATAATAGGGTTCGACAAAGAGAAGGTAAAATCAGCTTTAGGAATATAATAAAATGGTGTACGACCTTATAGTGATAGGGGCAGGACCCTCGGGCATAACTGCCGCGGTCTATGCGGCCCGTAAAGAGATGAATTTCATCGTCCTGACCGGCGATATAGGCGGACAGACCATATGGTCAGGCGATATAGAGAATTATACAGGATATCAATTCATAACGGGTCCGGAGCTCGCGGCGAAGTTCGAAGATCACATGCGCACCTACGGGATCTCTGTCAAGGAGAATGAAAAGGTCCGCGCCATTGAAAAAGTTGCGGGTATAATACGCGTAGAGACGGATAAGGCTTTATACGAAGCGAAGACTATCATAATAGCATCCGGCAAGACTTCGAAGGAGCTCGGTGTCCCCGGAGAGAAAGAATTTAGGAACAAGGGACTCACATATTGCGCAACCTGCGACGGCCCGTTATTTTCCGGTAAACCGGTAGCCATAATCGGCGGCGGTAATTCTGCGCTCGATGCGGCGCTCCAGCTTATGAAGATCGCCACGAAGGTCTATATAATTAATAATAGAGCGGAGTTGATCGGAGATGCTGTCATGCGTAATAAGGTTGAGAGTAGTAGCATAGTCGAGATCATGAATGATGCAAATGTAGTCCAGATAGTTGGCGATAAGATGGTTTCCGGGATCAAAGTTCTCAGGCATGGTAAGGAGTCGCTCCTGCCCGTAGAGGGTGTATTCGTCGAGATAGGGCTGGTTCCCAATTCAAAGTTTGCCGATATTGTCGATAAGAATGAGCTCGGAGAGATTAAGATCACTTCTTACAATGAAACGAGCTCACCCGGCATATTCGCCGCAGGCGACGTCACAAATGTCCCCGAGAAGCAGATTGTAATAGCCGCAGGTGAAGGATCTAAAGCCTCTCTCGGGGCGTTCAGATATTTAAGCCGCAACAGATGAAGGACTTTATACCGCTACCGGTGCCGAAACCCGGCCCATGCGAAGACCTCACCATTAAAGAGCTTATTATTCATTTCAACAGGATTAGGCCGTCTATAAAACGACGCATATCAGAGTTCCACAGCATAATTAAGAGCGGCAATAACGACGATATCTTTTCCGAGATGTGTTTCTGCATACTTACCGCCAACGCGAATGCCGTGAAATGCCACGACGCTGTTAAGGAGCTTTGTGCTTCCGGTATTTTGATGGATGCCTCCGCCGTTCGTATAAAACCTATGATTAAAGGCAGGGCCAGATTCCATAATAAAAAGGCCGATTATATCGTCGGTGCAAGGGAACTTTTTAAGAAAAATTCTTGTCTAAATATAGTGGAGAGACTGGATAAGGACGATATCATAGGCACCCGTGACAGATTGGTTAAAGATATTAAGGGATACGGATATAAAGAGGCGAGCCATTTTCTGCGCAATATAGGGCTCGGCGCCGATATAGCCATATTGGACAGGCATATACTGAAGAACCTGAAAAATTACGGCGTAATAAGCAAGATGCCTTCCACTTTGGGCGCGCGTAATGTATACTTAGGCATAGAGGGCAGAATGCGTTCTTTCTCGAAAGATATCGGGATAAAGATGGAAGAGCTGGACTTATTATTCTGGTCCATGCAGACCGGGTATATATTCAAATAGTAACACCAAAAAAAAGGAGGCATGCGATGAAAAAGTTATTTGCCGTATTGGCCTTGGGTAGTATAGTATTCTTTCTTGGGACGTCTTCAGGCGTTTGCGATAACCTCGATGAGGCCGCTAGTAGCGCAGGCAGTACTTCCGGTTATGCCAACAGAGCGACTTATGGAAAAGATGCCCAGGATACAAAATCGCGCTCCAGAGAAGTAGTATCTTCGTCATCGCAGGCCAGAGACGCCGCCATATCTGCAAGGGCGTACAGAGCCGCCGACTACGAGGACCAGGCTTACATGTATTCCAGTAAAGCCGCCGGAGCACGCAGCGCCGAAGACGCCCGATTCTTCTCTAAACAGGCCGCCCAGGCCGCCAGCGAGGCCCAGTCCTCTGTAGATTCCGATCTGGCAAAGAGAAGAGCCGCCTTACAAAAGAAATAGACATTACTAATGCCGACTCCGAACCGCAGTGCAGTTCATAGGGCTACCCTCTTTTCAGAATTCGATATTCATCTATTTAAAGAGGGTAGTCACTTTCGCTTATACGAGAAGCTGGGATCGCATTTGATGACCGTTGATAAGGTCACCGGAGTATATTTTGCGGTATGGGCGCCGAATGCGGACCGGGTATCGGTCGTTGGAGATTTTAACGGTTGGGATGTAGGATCCCACCCGATGGAAGTCAGATGGGATGCCTCCGGTATCTGGGAGGCATTTATTCCCGGCATAGGCAATGGAACGGCTTATAAGTACTACATAAAGTCAAAGTTTAATGATTACACCGTCGAGAAGGGCGATCCGTTCGCATCCCGATGGGAGTGTCCTCCGCACACCGCTTCAATGGTTTGGGATATAAAATACAAATGGAGCGATGACCTCTGGCTAACCAACCGCCAAAATAACAATTCTCCGGCATCTCCTATATCGGTATATGAGGTCCATATCGGCTCATGGAAGAGAGTCCCGGAAGAGCAAAACCGTTCGTTAACATACAGAGAGATCGCCCCGGACTTAGCCGCCTATGTTAAGGATATGGGCTTCACTCATGTCGAGCTCATGCCCGTGATGGAACATCCGTTCTACGGCTCATGGGGATACCAGATAACGGGATTCTTCGCTCCGACATCCAGATACGGTACGCCCCAGGATTTCATGTACCTGGTAGACTATCTTCATAAAGAGGGAATAGGAGTAATCCTCGACTGGGTGCCTTCGCATTTTCCTTCCGACGAGCATGGCTTAATATATTTCGATGGCACGCATTTATACGAGCATGCCGATACGCGAAAGGCCTTACAGCCGGAGTGGAAGAGCTACATATTTAATTACGGGCGTAATGAAGTCAGGAACTTCCTGATATCGAATGCTATGTTCTGGTGCGATAAGTATCATGCCGATGGCCTGCGTATAGATGCTGTGGCGTCCATGATATATCTCGACTACGCCCGCAAGGAAGGTGAGTGGATACCTAATCAGTTCGGCGGCCGTGAAAATCTGGAGGCTGTAAGCTTTTTAAAACATCTCAATGAAAGTGTCTGCAAAGAATTTCCATCCGTGCAGATGATAGCCGAGGAGTCTACTGCATGGCCCATGGTGACGCGGCCCACCGAAACTGGCGGACTCGGATTCGGCATGAAATGGAATATGGGCTGGATGCACGATACGTTGGAGTATATGTCAAAGGATCCCGTGTTTAGAAAATATCATCACGGTATGCTCACCTTCAGCCTGTTATATGCCTTTAACGAAAACTTCATGCTGCCGATGTCGCACGATGAGGTGACGCACGGTAAGCGTTCGCTCCTCGAAAAGATGCCGGGTGACTTTTGGCAGAAGTGCGCCGAGCTGCGCCTGCTTTTGGGATATATGTGGACGCATCCGGGTAAGAAATTAATCTTTATGGGGAGCGAATTCGGCTCTACCAGGGAATGGAATCACGACCAGAGCCTCGACTGGCACCTACTGAATGGCTCGGAGCATTGTGGTATAAGCCATCTGGTGCATGATCTGAACCACCTCTATAAAACCGAGCCGGCGTTATATGAGATAGACTTCTCGTGCGATGGATTTGAATGGGTGGATATCAATAATTACGAAGATAGCGTAATATCGTTTCTCAGAAAGGCCGGCTCCGAGCGGTCGCATACACTTCTCGTGATATGCAATTTTACTCCGGTAGCGCGTTACGGTTATCGCCTCGGAGTCCCCTGCGGAGGTTTCTGGGCAGAGGTATTGAACAGCGATGCTTCTGAATATGGTGGCAGCGGCCATGGAAATTTCGGAGGCGTTTCTGCCGATGATATGCCGTGCCACGGCAGAAGTCATTCATTACTTTTGACACTCCCTCCTCTGAGCGTACTTATATTTAAGCGAGCATAAAATTTAAATATCATCGAGGCCACATCCAAGCCTAAAAGATAATGGACATTTGTTTGCCGGAATAATATAATGATGTTTATTATTTGGCGGCTTTTAAAGATATAAAGAGGAGTGAGCAAATGGCAAAAGAGACATTTTCTTTCGATATAGTATCGGAGGCAGATCTTCAGGAAGTAGATAATGCCGTAAATCAGGCCAAGAAAGAGATGGCGCAGAGATTTGATTTTAAAGGCAGTAAATCTTCCATAGAATATAATCGTGCCGAGAAGAAGATAACTCTGGTAGGTGATAATGATTTTAAGTTGAACTCGGTCAGGGATATGTTGGCCAATAAACTGGCCAAGAGGGGAGTATCGGTAAAATTTCTTACATTTAAGGACCCTGAGCAAGTGTTCGGAGGCTGTCTTCAGCAGGTGGCAGATCTGGCATCAGGCATACCTCAGGATAAAGCTAAGGAGCTGGTAAAGATAATCAAGGATCTCGGTCTTAAGACCCAAGCTCAGATAGAAGGTGAAAAGATAAGGGTCTCTTCACCAAAAAAAGATGATCTACAGACGGTTATGGCGCATCTCAGGAAGATCGACTTTCCGATAGCCATTACATTCTGCAATTATAGATAGGGGGAGTGATGAGATTTTTAGCAAGAGTGATGATTTTAACTTCGGCGGCTTTGATCCTTGTTTCACGCGCATACGCTGTAGATGTGGTTATACATGACGGCAGTAAGGTCTCGTTCGACTATGTCCTGACCGTAGATAATAAAGTTATGGATAGCTCGCAAACCAGGGGTCCGCTCGAATATACCCAGGGAGAAACCGTACTACTTCCTTCATTAACGAAACAGATGGCCGGTATGAAGGTTGGCGATGAAAAGATAATTGTCCTGAAACCCGAAGAAGCATACGGGAATCCGGATCCCTCCGGGATAAAAGAGGTGCCTTCGTCGTCGATCCCTCCCGAGGTTAAGCCCCAGGTAGGCATGATACTTCAGATGCAGGATAAGGCCGGGCAGACATTTCCGGCTAAGGTCATAGAGCTTAAAAAGGATTCGATAGTTATCGACCTGAACCATCCATTGGCCGGGAAGACATTGAATTTTAAAGTCAGGATCGTATCGATAAAATAGCCGCCTGCCACATTACCTCATATGTTATTGACATTATTGCGCGCCGCCGCTATAATCATAATCCTTTATTAAACTAACAAACAAAGGGTGCTATATGGCTAAAAAGACTATTCAAGATGTTGATTTAAAAGGCAAGAGAGTGCTTATTAGAGTGGATTTTAACGTTCCGCTCGATGACAAGCTTAACATTACAGATGACAATAGGATAAGGGCCGCTCTGCCTACTATTAAATATGCGATCGATAAAGGTGGCAAGGTCGTGTTGATGAGTCACCTCGGTAGGCCTGATGGTCAGGTCGTGGACGCGATGAGGCTTACACCAGTTGCGAAGCGACTGGAGATATTGCTCGGCAAGAGTGTTATGGCTATGAAGGACTGCGTCGGGCCGGACGTTAGTAGCGCGGTATCGGCCATGAAATCCGGCGATGTCGTGCTTCTGGAGAATCTCAGATTTCATGCGGAGGAGGAGGCGAATGACCCTAAATTTGCCAAAGAACTCGCATCTCTCGGTGACATATTTGTAAACGATGCTTTCGGCACAGCGCATAGGGCACATGCTTCAACAGAGGGCGTCACACACTACTTACCATCAGTCGCCGGACTACTTCTGGAGAAAGAGATACAGTATATAGGTAATACGGTTGATAATCCTAAGAGGCCGTTTGTGGCGATCCTGGGTGGAGCTAAGGTAAAAGATAAAATCAAAGTTATTGATAATCTTCTTAATAAAGTAGATGCGCTGATCATCGGTGGCGGCATGGCTTATACTTTTCTTAAGGCGCAAGGAAAGAGCATAGGCACTTCTAAGCTCGATAAAGATGGTTTTGATACGGCAAAGGCTGCCATAGAGAAGGCCGCAAAGAAAAAGATTCCCATGATTCTTCCCGTAGATCACGTCGTAGGGGATAAGTTCGATGCCAATGCAAATACTCAGCTGGTGGGAGATAACATACCCGACGGTTGGATGGGTTTAGATATCGGTCCGAAGACGATAAAGTTATTTGAGGATACGCTCGAGAATGCTAAGACGATAGTCTGGAATGGCCCGCTCGGAGTGTTCGAGATGGATAAATTTGCAAAAGGCACCGAAGATATCGCGAAATATATCGCGGGCCTTAAGGGCGTTGTTTCGATAATAGGTGGCGGCGATACTGCCGCGGCAATGGCTAAGTTCAAAGTCGAAGATAAGATGTCGCACATCTCTACCGGCGGCGGCGCATCACTCGAATATCTCGAGGGCAGAGGGCTGCCCGGGATAGATGCCCTTAATGATAAAAAAACCGGTTGCTGTTCGTGTGGAGGTAAATAGTGAGACGAGTGATAATAGCGGGTAATTGGAAGATGTATAAGACGATCGATGAGTCGATCGAGTTGGTCAATCTTTTAAAAAGATCCGTAGTAGATATAGATGATGTGGAGATAGTGGTATGTCCGCCGTTCACTTCTTTAAGCGATGTGCGCGAATCGATAATGGATACAAATATTAAGTTAGGCGCGCAGGATTGCTATTGGGAGAAGGAGGGCGCGTTTACCGGTGAGGTTTCATGCGCTATGCTTAAGAGCGCAGGCTGCGAATACGTTATCATAGGCCACTCAGAAAGGCGCCAGTTCTTCGGCGAGACGAATGAGATGGTTAATAAAAAGGCAAAGGCTGCGCTAAGAGAGGGCCTGAAGCCGATCGTATGTGTAGGAGAGAAACTCGATGACAGGCGTGCCGGGAAGACATTTGATGTGGTAAAGGATCATGTAGTGAATTCGCTTTCCGGGCTAACTCGGGAAGATATGATGAAGGTAGTGATAGCTTATGAACCGGTTTGGGCAATAGGCACAGGTGTGGTCGCGACTAAGGACCAGGCGGAAGAGGTCCATAAGTATATAAGGGGCCTTCTGAAAGATATGTATGACGCAAATATTGCCGACTCAGTGCGCATTCAATACGGCGGGAGCGTTAAGCCGGAAAACATCAGAGAGCTGATCGCGGAGGAAGATGTGGATGGAGCGCTGGTGGGCGGGGCGAGCTTAAAAGCAGATTCGTTTACTCAAATAATAAAAGGTTGTTTATAAAACCCATCGCCGAACTCAGGGTTTTATCCTGAGTAAAGCGAAGGATCTAAAAGGACGGGATAAGATATGGTGCTTTACATTTTGGTTATAGCGATACACGTGATCGCTTCTCTGATTTTAATAGCTGTAATATTGTTACAGGCAGGCCGCGGAGGAGGTTTAAACGAATCTTTTGGCGCAAGCTCTACCCAGAGCATCCTGGGCACTAAGACGTCTGTGTTCCTGAAGAGAGCCACGGCGGCCTCGGCAGTGATATATATTATTACATGTCTGACTTTGGCGGTTATGACCAGTCATAGGGGTCAATCGCTTGTCACCAGAGGTGGCGCAGTTCCGGTTCCTACTCATGACCAGGGACCTGCCGGGTCATCGCCGGTTAACGAGCCGGTAGATTATTAATCGGCATTAAGGGAAAAGTTTTCATGAATATCCGAATACCGCTAGTATTATTAGCGGTATTTTTTTTATCCGCTGTGTTCACGGCGGCCGATGAGAATACGGACGCTTCTTACGGTGATGCTATAGTAGTCAGTTCTATATCCGACGCCCGAACCCTCGTTCCGATAATGGCTTCAGATGCGTCTTCCAGTGATATCTGCGGCATGGTCTTTAGCGGCCTGGTAAAATATGATAAGAATGTAAACATTATAGGAGACCTGGCCGAGAGTTGGGACACTCTCGATGGAGGGCAGGTAATAGTATTTCACCTGCGTAAAGGGGTGAATTGGCATGATGGATTTCCGTTTACCTCCAAAGATGTCGAGTTTACTTATAAGAAATTGGTCGATCCATCGGTTAAGACGCCTTACAGCGGAGACTTTGAGAGGGTAGCCAAACTCGAAACCCCTGATGAATACACAGTAAAAGTTACCTACAAAGAACCATTCGCACCCGCCCTTTCCAACTGGGGGATGTGGATCATGCCCGAACATATATTAAAGAACGAAGATCTGAGCAAGACCTCATTTGGCCGTCATCCCATCGGTACGGGACCGTATAAATTTAAATCATGGAAGACGGGGGAGAAGATAGAGCTCGTGTCGAATCACAATTATTTTGAGGGTAGGCCTTATATCGATAGATATATTTATAGGATTATTCCCGATGATGCCACGATATTTCTCGAGCTCCAGACATTGGGCGTAGATCTTTCGATGCTATCTCCGCTTCAATATACGAGACAGACCGGCAATAATTTCTTTCGGGAGCACTATAACAAATTTAAATATCCCAGTTTTGGATTCACGTATATGGCATACAATCTCTTGGATCCAAAATTTAGCGATATTCGGGTGAGGCAGGCTATGAACTACGCTGTCAATAAGGCTGAGATCGTAGACGTGATATTCTTCGGCTTGGGACGTGTAACGACAGGCCCGTTCATGATGGATTCGTGGGCTTACAATAACGATGTAAAGCCTGCGGCTTACGATACTATGAAGGCAAGAGAGCTTTTGTCCGAGTCTGGATGGAAGGATGCAGATGGTGATGGTTGGCTAGAAAAAGGCGGCAGTAAATTTGAATTTACGCTTATAGTTAACCAGGGAAATGCGGAGAGGTTGAGGACAGCGGAGATGATTCAGAAATATCTGAAGGATGTAGGTATCAGGATGAAGATAAGAGTGCTCGAATGGAGCGCTCTTATAAACGATTTTATAGATAAAAAGAGATTCGAAGCGGTGCTTATGGGTTGGTTCCTTTCGCGTGACCCCGATAACTACGACATATGGCACTCATCGAAGACGCGTGAAGGTGAGTTTAACTTTATCGGGTATAAGAATGCCGAGGTTGATAGACTGCTGGAAGACGGGAGACGAACATTTGACCAGTCCGCGCGGCAGAAAATATACCACAGGATACACGAGATACTCTACGAGGAACAGCCATACATGTTCCTGTATTCAGGGGAGGCTCTGCCGATAGTCAACAGACGGTTCAGGAACGTGGAACCCTCACCGATCGGTATAGGGTATAATTTCATTAAGTGGTACGTGCCGAAGTCACAGCAGAAATATCGGTAGGGGCGAGGTCTCCTCGCCCTGAAAACCGAGCCAAAACGTAGGGGCGAAATCACCTGGCCATGACGTAGGGGCGAGGTCTCCTCGCCCTGAAAACCAAAACGTAGGGGCGAAATCACCTGGCCATGACGTAGGGGCGAGGTCTCCTCGCCCTAAAAGGAAACATGTCCGGAAATCGTAAATCCATCAGATTAAAGCATTATGATTATTCGCAAGAAGGTTCATATTTTGTTACGATATGTGCGTGGAGTCGAAAATGTCTATTTGGCAACATTATAAATAACGAAATGATATTGAATAGCACAGGAAAAATAATTGTTGATTATTGGAACAGATTACCCGATCGTTTTCCAAATATTCGTATCGATGAATTTATTGTAATGCCTAACCATGCGCATGGGATAATTGCTATCGTAGGGGCGGGGCTTACCCGATCTAATGATAAACATTCTGCGTATCAAGGGCGAGGAGACCTCGCCCCTACATTAGGGCATATCATTGCCTATTTTAAATATGGCACAACCAAACAGATCAATGTTATTTTCAATACCCCCGGTGCCCGTCTTTGGCAACGTAATTATTACGATAGCGTTATTCGTAACGAATCGGATTTGTTGCGTATTCGTGAGTATATAATCAATAACCCTATTTTATGGGCAAGAGACGACTATTATTTATCTCCCAGCGAAAGACTATGCTGACTTACATATCCAGACGATTATTGGGGCTGTTGCCGGTGTTTCTGGGGATAACGCTAATATCGTTCTTCGTTATTCATCTGGCGCCGGGAAAACCGACCGATATCCAGACGAGCCTTAACCCTAAGGTCTCTTATGAGGCCAGGGTTAGGATGGAGAAACTCTACGGACTCGATAAGCCCGTCTACGTTCAATATCTGAGCTGGCTTAAGAGATTTGCTACTTTTGATTTTGGGCGATCGTATGTCGACGATCGGCCTGTATCGACTAAGATCGCTGAGCGTATCCCCATAACTTTACTCATAAATGTTCTCGCGCTCATATTGATATTGGCTATAGGCATACCGCTGGGTGCCATAGCGGCTGTTAAGCGGGGCTCGGCCTTCGATAAGTTAACTACGATATTTGTCTTCATCGGGTTCTCGACGCCTGAATTTTGGATTGCTCTTCTGTCTATGAGCCTATTCGGTATAAGTCTCGCCTGGCTTCCGATATCCGGTATAAAATCGCTCGATTTCGAATACTTCGGCTTTTTTGGCAAGGTATTCGATGTCATGAAACATCTCGCACTGCCTGTCTGTATATCCGCTTTCGGTGCTCTGGCAGGGATATCGCGCTACATGAGGAGCTCGATGATCGGCGTAATCCATCAGGACTATATTCGTACCGCGCGCGCCAAGGGACTTAGCGAGGCCGCAGTTATTTATAAACACGCATTGAAAAATGCGATACTGCCGATTATAACTCTCTTAGGCCTTTCCGTCCCAGGGTTAATAGGCGGTAGCGTAATATTCGAATCGATATTTGCGATCCCCGGAATGGGAAGGTTATTCTATGAATCGGTTATGTCGCGTGACTATCCGACCATAATGGGAGTTCTTTCGATTGGCGCAATACTTACGCTATTAGGTAATTTCCTTGCCGATATCGCTTACTATTACGCGGATCCCAGGATAAGCCTTAGGCCGGAAAAGGAGCTTTAGACGTGATCAGGGAATTTACCAGAAATAAGATGGCGCTCGCAGGATCGATATTCATATTGATAATGATAACGTTTGCGCTTCTTGCCCCCATCATAGCGCCATACGGCCCGACAGATATAGATATTAAGAATATCCTGTCCGCCCCTTCACACGCGCACATATTTGGGACCGATACCCTCGGACGCGATATATTTTCACGTATAGTTTATGGATCGCGCATATCGCTATCAATAGGTTTCATAGCGGTCGGCATTGCGGTTATTATGGGAGTCCTCATCGGTTCGATTGCCGGTTATTACGGAGGAAAAGTTGAATCGGTTCTGATGAGATTTGTGGATATAATGTTATGTTTCCCGACATTTTTTCTGATACTGGCTGTTATAGCTGTGCTCGAGCCGTCTATATTCAATATAATGATCGTTATAGGAGCTACCGGCTGGATGAGCGTGGCCAGGCTTGTCAGGGCGGAGGTGTTATCGTTGAAAGAGCGCGACTATGTTACATGCGCATCGGTGATGGGAGCAAGTGACGCATGGATAATATTTCGCCACCTTATTCCTAATGCGATAGCGCCGGTACTGGTCAGCGCCACGCTCGGGATAGGCGGTGCCATTCTGACGGAGTCGGCTTTGAGTTTTTTAGGAATAGGCGTCCAGCCGCCCACGCCGAGCTGGGGAAATATACTTATGGATGGCAAATCTACGCTGGGTGTGGCATGGTGGCTTACGATATTTCCCGGCGTATTCATAACATTAACCGTGCTTTCATATAATCTATTGGGAGAAGCCTTGCGGGATTTGCTGGATCCAAGGCTCAAACAGTGTGTTGATGATCGCTTTAGTCTGACGACGAATCTTACTGTTCGTCATCCTGACCCTGAGTGAAACGAAGGGGAAGGATCTAAGATTCTTCGGTTCCCTTGGAACCTCAGAATGACGGCTTAAACTGGAGTTATTTAAATGTCCGAGCTTGTTTTGGAAGTAAAGAGCTTGAAGGTATATTTTAACGCGTCAGCCGGCATTATAAAAACCCTCGACGGAGTCAGCTTTGATCTTCATGGGGGTGAGGTATTTGGGCTAGTAGGAGAATCGGGATCCGGTAAGACTTTAACGGCTTTATCCGTACTGGATTTAATCTATCCGCCGGGGAAGATAGTATCCGGCAATATATTATTTGGTGGAACCGAACTATTGAATATTGATACAAGGCAATTACGCAAGATTAGAGGGTCTAAGATAGCTATGGTTTTTCAGGAGCCATCGAGTGCCTTTAACCCTGTATTTACGATCGGATACCAGATAGTCGAGTCCATCAGGGTTCACCAGGAAAAAAATGTGTCGGATGCCCGGACTATTGCTTTGAGGTTTTTAAGAAAGGTGCATATATCCGATCCGCTCAGGGTATACGACAGCTATCCTCATCAGCTCTCCGGCGGCACTAAACAGCGTGCCATGATAGCAATGGCGCTGGTCAATTCTCCGGAAATATTAATCCTGGATGAACCGACTACTGCGCTCGACGTTACGATACAAGCCCAGGTTCTGGAGTTATTGAAAGAGATAATAGGCAGAGATAAGATGGCAACCCTATTTATAAGCCATGATTTTGGCGTGATTGCGAAGATGTGCGATAGGGTAGGTGTCATGTATAAGGGGAAGATCGTGGAGACCGGCGATGTGGACGCGATATTGGGTTCGCCCAAAGACCCTTACACAATTACGCTCATCGAATCTGTAAAGGCACTGTCATGCTGATAGTAGAGTGTAAGAACCTAAAAAAGAGTTTTCCGATATTGCGCGGATATATGCGCGATGAGGCAGGGCGCGTTATGGCGGTAGATGACGTTTCGCTGAACATTGAGCGCGGACATATCGTGGGGCTCGTAGGCGAATCAGGTTCAGGTAAGACGACACTGGGTAAGATCATCCTCGGCGTTTTAAAGCCGGACTCAGGGGAGATTAGGCTCGGTACCGATAAGTTGCAGGTGATATTTCAAGACCCATATAATAGCCTGGATCCGAGGATGAAGATCCGTGACATTTTATCAGAAGGACTCATTTTGAAGCGCGATACTGAAGAAAAGAGGGAGAGGGTGGAGGAGATGTTGGATTTAGTAAAACTACCCAGGTTTGCCCTTAAAAAGTATCCTCACCAGTTTTCAGGAGGCGAGCGCCAGAGAATCGCGATAGCCCGTGCCCTTCTTACGAGGCCCGAAATGATCGTTTGCGATGAGCCCGTGTCGAGCCTGGACGTGACGATCCAGCTGCAAATACTGAAACTGCTTAAGGATATCAAGAAGCGGTTTAACATAACCTATCTATTTATTAGTCACGACCTGCGCGTAGTTCGCTATATGTGCGACCGCGTTGCAGTTATGAAAGACGGAAAGATCATCGAAGTAGGTGGCGCGGCAGATATCTACTCGAATCCATCCCATCCTTATACCAAACAACTCCTAGCATCCATTCTAAGAATTTGAATGGCCATTAAAATTAAAACATAAAAAAGATAGTTATTGTCCATTGCCTTCTTATTGTTTTATGATATACTTAGGTAGATTAAGTGATAGGCTGATAAGAGTGCTTGTCTGAAATCAGACCAGGTTTAAGGCGAGTATATTTTTTTTCGTCCGTTAATTTGAATCTTTAATAAGTATAAAAATGGAACCGTGATTATGTTAAAGACTGGCTATAGCGGTCATTTTATGACTAAGAAACCTTTTAAGGTGATGGTTTCGATCATCACCTTGTGGGCTTTTCTATTTAATGCGCTATGTTATGATGTTACTTGGGCCGTCAATAATCCCGTAGCCTCATCCAATATTAAGCTTGCTGACGCCGTTAGTTTAGGATCATTAAAAGAATTGCATGTCAGCACCTTCGTTCTACCTGACTATCTCGGCTCTGTCAAAGACTCCTGGGGGCCTGAGGGCGGTACTGTCGCAAAGCGCGACTTTCGTCATTCTGAGGGAGGCCATCGGCCGACCGAAGAATCTAAAAGCGAGATCCCTGCCTACCTGCAGGTGTTTGATAATAGGCAGGCAGGCTTCGTTCAGGATGACGGACACTCTTCACATAGCCCCATAGTCATCCACATCCAGGATGCCCACTGTAACTACGCCGCCCAGCATAAGATATCAGAGATAATCGAGTATCTTAATAAAGAGTACGGTAT
>Ga0114951_10000798_pt1 | contig 42380 bp, 48 predicted proteins | sample AM7aDNAmetaG_FD_88677 | JGI IMG/M metagenome (GOLD analysis project Ga0114951, IMG submission 88677) | Freshwater microbial communities from Finland to study Microbial Dark Matter (Phase II) - AM7a DNA metaG | ecosystem: Environmental > Aquatic > Freshwater > Lake | place: Finland: Lake Alinen... | reverse complement strand
GCCTTGACCGAAAAGGCGCCGCCAAGAGTTACGCAGCTTTTGAAGGGCTCGGTAATGTCGATGATGTCATTGCCGCGATGGTTAAGCACGTGTCGGAAGCCAATTCAGACGATGTTTTAACTCGTGATGCTTATGCATCCGATTGCGACTCAGCCGAACTGATTGAAAATGTGCCAATCCAGGTGGAGCAAGATCTTAAGCAGAACATATCTTCTAGCCTGGAAAGATATGGCATTAAGTTGGTCGATGTCAAAATTCTGAAAAAAAATGTGTTGGCGGGCGGGGTAACTAAAGCTATAGAAGACAAAATTGCGGCCGAAAAAGCAATGCAGGAAGCCCAAAAAGAGGGATTGGATGTCAAATCGTCCAAACCGCTTACCGTTCAGTCAAGTTAAAGCCCGGATTGGGCTTTTCTTTTTGGAAAGTTGGCAAATATCCTCAAGGCTTAAACTTGACAGATTTATTATATTTTGTTATAATCTAAAAATGTTCCCGTATGTAGGTGGTGTGACATGAAAGGTATGCGAATAATAGGGCTAAGTATTGTCCTCGTAGGGTTTTTATTCCTGTTGGGGAATCTGGTTTATTATGTCCCAGAGGGTCAGACGGCTGTTTATCTGGCAAATACGCCGTTTCAGCAAGTCGTTAAAACGGGTTCAGGGCCGGGATTGGTTCTAGCCTATGATGCCTTTATGCCGGTGGATCTCATCGAGGGTCCGTTGGACAAAAACCTGACTTCTAGAATCGAATATGACCGAAAGGTAAACCGCACTTACCGCCGGCATTATTCAGGAGAAGCGACTTATCGGATTATGCCGGATAATACCCCGGAATTATACGGTCTTTACGATCTATATAGGCAATCTAAAGACCTAAAGGCAGTATCTGATAAGTTGGTAAATAGCCTCTTCGAGAAACACTTGAATGATTTGCTGGACCAGGGCGTCAATTGTTCCAAAGGGGATATTGGTGTTTGCGAGAAGGCTTATCTGGAGAAAGGTGAGTACGAGTTTCTTAAGCCAAGCTTGGCTAATTATGGAATACACCTTAAAAACCTAAGTGTGGATTCGTTTCCGGCTTGATTGAGGAATTCCACCGGCGATAGCTGGAAAATTATGTCATGACCCGAACAAACGGGTCTTTTTTAATAAGGAGATTTATTTTTTTAAAAAAAGAGCATTTAAATGCTCTCATAATCCAGCCAGCGGCCACTGCCAAGGCAAAACCATATCGGTATTTTCAAAGATCGGAAGATAGCTGCTGAAGGCGTTCCAGGGCGCCCAGCCACCTTTGCGATCGGTATCGGGCCATTCCCATTGCTTGGCTTTTTCCGTATCGAGGACAGACCTTTTTGAGAATTTAATGCCGTTGACCGTTTCTGGTTTCGCTCGGAATTGCCGGCCGTCCGGAAGGTTTTTGGGCCGCCAAGTTTCTTCGGCGTCGGATAAATACACTTCGCATATCATATTAACACCTTTGTTGAGACAGTCTGGAAAAAGCGCACGTAAATATCGTTTGCGGTTTGTTTTTCCGCGAAAAAGAAAAAACCGTTACCGGTTAATGCTAAAAGGGAAGGGAACGGATTTTTTAAAATGATTGTCCGTTCCCGTTCCAGTATCGGTCGGGGTTTCTAGAATTCCATTATTCGTTTTTTTTCTAGCTCTTTGCCGATTCCCGCTAGGAAGCAGCCAAGAACCATTGTCGCTATGAATCCCCAGCCTCGGTATTCAGATGTCAATATCAAGCCGGCGATAATGTAGCCTACGGCTACGATCAGTATGATCAAATTTATCACCGTATTCTTTATGACATTCATAAAGAATTTCTTCACCCCGTCTTTAAAGGGTCCCGTTTCGCTTGGTAGGCAAACCGTCATCTAATCACCGTGGTTATCATATATTAAAAATTTTAATTTGTCAAGATTGGCTTTAAGCTGAATTCGTAGTATTATTAAACTTGTCTTCTTATTAAACTTATTAACTTATCAGCTTATTTATGGCTACTTCAGATGAATTAAGGAGCATAAGGATCGAAAAACTTAAGGACCTGGAAAAATCCGGGTTTTCGGCGTATCCGATCGATTGCAAGCGGACCCACCAAATCGGAGGCGCGCTTTGCGATTTCGACAAACTGTTGACCGACCTTTTTGAGGTAGCGCTCGTCGGAAGGATCAGAAACGTTAGGGGGCATGGCGGGGCCACGTTCGTGGATATCGAGGACGGTTCGGGGAAGATCCAACTTTTTTTGAAAAAGGATGGTTTGGGAGAAAAAGGTTATCAAAATTTTCTCGACCATTATGACATCGGGGATTTTATCGAGGTTAAAGGCGTTCTTTTTACGACGAATCGGGGCGAAAAATCCGTCGAAGTCCGTGATTATAAAATGCTGGCTAAAAGTTTACGGCCTTTGCCGGAAAAATGGCACGGTTTGCAGGACGTGGAGGAGCGTTTCCGTAAACGTTATCTGGACCTGCTTTTCAATGACGATATCAAACAAAAGTTCGTGGTTCGTTCCAAGATCATTAAGACTCTGCGGGATTTTATGAATGCCAGTGGTTTTATGGAAGTGACTACTCCCACTCTCCAGCCGCTTTACGGAGGAGCTTCGGCGCGTCCGTTCAAGACGCATATGCACGATCTGGATATTGATCTTTATTTGCGTATCGCTCCCGAGCTTTATTTGAAGCGCTTGTTGGTCGGAGGATTCGAAAGGGTTTTCGAATTTACCACCAATTTCCGGAACGAAGGAATGGACCGGGAACATAATCCCGAATTCACGGTTTTGGAAGGTTACGCCGCTTATAAAGATATTAAGTGGTTGATGGGTTTTACGGAAGATATTTTCGAAGATCTGCTCGAAAAGGTGATCGGAAAAAATGAGATCGAGTGGAAAGGGGCTCCAATTAAGTTTGAAAAACCGTTTGCGCGGGCGCGTTTCAATGATCTCCTCAAAAAATACGCCGATCTTGATTACGCTTCACACAACAAGGAACATTTCTTAGCGAGAGCCGGAGAACTTTCCGTAAAAGTTGAACCGGGTATCGAAAAACCGGGCATTGCCGACGAGATTTTTAAAAAGATCGTTAAGCCCGAGCTGATCCAGCCGACTTTTGTGATTGATTGGCCGGCCGATATTTTGCCGTTGGCAAAAAGGCTGCCCGAGCATGATGGTTTCGTCAGCGCGTTTCAGTTTTTTGCCGGAGGATTGGAAATGGATAAGGCCTTTTCCGAACTCAATGACCCGATTGACCAGTGCCAACGTTTCAAGGCGCAGGAGAACCGCCGCGCCAAGGGTGACGAAGAAGCCCAAAGGATGGATGAGGATTTCATCAAGGCTTTGGAATACGGAATGCCTCCGGCCGCCGGTTTCGGGATAGGCCTTGACCGTTTAGTGATGTTTTTAACCGCCTCTAACACGCTTCGCGAAGTGATTTTGTTCCCGACCATGAAGCCTCGCGCCAAGGAAAGCAATGAGAGAGGCGCGTGCACGGTCAAGGACGGTTCCGCGGGCGCGGATGATGAAATTGGAATTCAATAATTTTTTAATTATTTTATAGACCACATCTTGTCAGGAACATAAAGTAATGAGGAGTCCAGAGGATACTTCCTCTGGTCGGCAGCGGTGGTTTCATACCACGCCGGGCGAAACAATATTTGGAAAATATAAAAATTATTCAAATTTATGCTGGACATAAAATTCATTCGTAAGAATGCGGAAACGGTCAAGGAAGCGTGCCTTAAAAAAAACATCAAATTAGATATTGATAAATTGTTGGAGCTGGACGAAAAAAAAATCAAGGTCCAACAGGAGCTGGAGGCTATCGCCGCCGAAAAGAATAAAGCGTCAAAAGCGATACCGCAGGCAAAGGACGCCGCGGAGCGGCAGGGGATCATTACCGCCATGCAGGCTTTGGGGAAGAATGAAGGCGATCTTTCCAAAAAGCACCGTGAGTTGGAGCTCCAATTCATGGAAATGATGTATTTGGTTCCCAATATTCCTTCAAAGGATTCACCGGTAGGAACAAGCGACCAGGACAATAAGGAGGTGTCGCGTTGGGGCGTGATTCCGGAATTCGATTTTGAACCAAAAGACCATATCCAGCTGGGAAAGGATTTGGATATTATCGATACCGAGACCGGCGTTAATGCCAGCGGTTTCCGCGGTTACTATTTGAAAAACGAGGCGGTTCTGCTGCATTACGGAATATTCTGGCACGCATTGAACAAAATGCGACAAAAAGGTTTTGACCTTTTTGTTCCCCCCACCATTGTCAGGGAATTCGTGCTGCTAGGATCGGGCCACTTTCCGGCTGGCCGGGACGAAGTATACGTTATCGGTAATCCGGGAAAGCTCGAAAGCGGGGAGGCGGTCAAAGAGCCGGCGTATCTGGCCGGGACTTCGGAACCGTCGCTCTTGGCTTATCATTCGGGAGAAGTGATCTCGGAAAAAAATTTACCGATAAAAATGTGCGGTATTTCACAGTGTTATCGATCGGAAGTAGGCAGCTACGGAAAGGATGCCAAGGGTTTGTACCGTTTGCACGAATTCATGAAGGTGGAACAGGTTGTGATTTGTAAGGACGATGTCGAAGAATCCGACAAATGGCTCGAGGTGATGCGCGAGATCTCGCAAGATATTTTAAGGGACTTAAACCTTCCGCATCGGGTTCTTTCGATCTGCACCGGCGACATGGGCGCGGGAAAATACAAAATGTACGACCTTGAAACTTGGATGCCGTCGCGCCAAGCGTATGGCGAAACTCATTCCGACTCAAATATGACCGATTGGCAGGCTAGAAGGCTCAACATGCGCTATAAAGACAAAGAGGGGAAAATGAGGTTCCCATACACGTTGAACAACACGGTCGTCGCTAGTCCCCGTATTTTAATCGCGATCCTGGAGAATTACCAACAGAAGGACGGAAGCATTGCCGTTCCGGAGGTTTTACAACCTTATCTCGGAGGTCAAAAAACCATTACGAAGAAGTGAAACCGGATATGAAAAAAGTCCTGGTTTTCGGAACTTTCGACGGGTTGCATCAAGGGCATGTTGATTTTTTGCGACAGGCAAAAAAACAGGGTGATTATTTGGTCGCGATAGTGGCCCGCGATTCCACGGTTCTGGAGGTTAAAGGACGGCAGCCGAAAAAAAGAGAAACGGAGCGTCTTGATAGCTTAAAGAAGAGCGGATTGGTGGATAAAACCGTTTTAGGAGCAAAATCCGACCGCTATTCGATTATTAGCCGGATAAAGCCCGACGTAATCGCTTTAGGTTATGATCAGAAAGCGTTTACCAAGGATTTACCGGCCGGACTTAAGAAGGCCGGCTTGAATGCCAAGATCGTGCGTTTAAACCCCTACCATCCGGAACTTTACCACTCTGTTTTGCTTAACAAGCAGTAAGGTAAAATAAAATCTCGCGGGTTTCGCGAGATTAAGCTTTTGGCGATGGTTTTGGTTGCCTACTTTCTACACCAACTATTATCAGGAACAGGATGAGGCAAAGCGTCACAAACGTCCCTGCTATGATAATAGCCCACCAAAGAATTGGAGTGAGTCCATTGACCATCCACCAGAAGATTTCCCAAGGATGGCAACAAACATACAGGATTACTGCGGCCAGAAATAAAAATCCGGTGAACTCTTCAATATTGCCTTTGATTCCATCGGTATCTACGCAGACCTTTAAACGAGCCATATAGCCTCCTAATTACCGGCGTGAAAGAAATGACCAGGGACTGGTTTTTTTTCGGTGAAGATGTGACGCGCCGCTATCATTAAAGATAATAACTAATTTTATTAGAAATGTCAATAGTTAAAAAAGCGATGATTTGTATTATACTTAAAAATAAGAATTCTGAACTATGGAGGAAAAACAGATAGAAATCGGAGGCATACCGGTAGCTTATAAAATTTACGGGGCGGGAGCGCCGGTTTTAATTTTGCACGGATGGGGCGGCGGTTCCGCTTCTTGGGTAAAAGTATCGTCATTAATAGCAGAAAAGGGATTTCAAGTAATTTGTCCCGATTTGCCTGGTTTTGGCAAAAGCGGGGAACCAAAAGAGCCCTGGAATATTGAACAATATCTGAAATTTTTAGGCCGGTTGGTCGAGGAGCTGAATCTGAAGAGTTTTTTTCTGGTTGGTCATTCGCTTGGCGGAGGGCTGGCGCTGGCTTTTTCCGCGCGCAATTCCCGATCCGTCAGAATGCTGGTTTTATGCGACGCGGCGGTTATCCGTAAGGAGCGGCTTGATTGGCGCCAGTCTTGCGCGAAAAAAATGGCTTTGGCTAAAAAATTATTCATAAAACTTCCTCTTGCCGGAGGCATCATTCCTTTGGCGCAAAAAATAATTTACAAAATTGCCGGTGTCCAGGATTACCACAAGGCCTCTCCGATAATGAAAAAAACCTTTGACAACATTATAAAAGAAGACTTGCAGAAATACGCGGGACTGATAAAAATACCGGTTCTGATAGTCTGGGGCGAGCGCGACAAAAGCACTCCCGTTGAAGACGCTTATGTCTTGCAGCACCTGATCAATGGATCCCGTATTGAAATCATTGAAAATGTCGGCCATAATTCCCATCGCCAAGCGCCGGTAAAAATCGCTGAAACGATAATGGACTTCATTAAAACAAAATGATCGCATATCTTGATTACCCGATGCAATACCTTGGTCCGCTCTATATCATGCTTTACGGTTTTTGGCTGATAAGGGAGAATAAGGCGATTTTGTTCTGGCTCTATCTTTGGCAGTTGAAAGAATACCATTGGGGCCGGTTTTTGGATCATTTTTCCACGGCCAAGGGTAAAAGAATCTTCTTGAATCCGATTTTTTTCGTCAAGACGATTCTTTTAATCGCGGCGTCGTCGGTATATGCATTCATCAGGTTTTCCGGCATGGGAGCTTATTTTTTTTCGTCGGGTTTTTCCTTTTTTTTATCTCCTGATTATTCTTACGCGATATATTTCTTTTCTTTTTCTGTTTTGTTTATTTTTGTCGCCGAGACCGCGTGGACCCTTGTTGTTTTCTTCAAAAAATCGATCATTGCGCCGGTGCTGACCAAGAAGACCGTGATCTTCATCGGAATTACCCATTTAATGGCTTTTACGTTGGTTTTATTCCTCTATAATTCGATTCTTGGAGAAATGGGTTTTTTTGATATTGCTTGCGCGGCTTTTGTGTTGTTGTTTTTCGATATGGCGACGCCATTTTTCGTTGGTTTGGTGGTTATCCTTTTCCAGCCGCTAACTATTCTGGAAAAAAATAAGATTTTGGCAAAAGCGAAAAAGATCAGGCAGTCTCGTCCCGACCTGACGGTTATCGGCATCGCCGGGAGTTACGGAAAAAGCATTACCAAGGAATTGCTGGCGTGCATCCTTTCGCAAAAACATAAGGTTTTGAAAACGACCGCCAATCAGAATACCGAAGTTGGCGTGTCCCTTGCCTTGATCGAGGAATTAAAACCCTACCACGAATTCTTTATCTGCGAGATCGGAGCCGTTCATAAGGGAAAGATAAGGCTGGTGGCTAATGCAGTCCGGCCCCAAATCGGCATTCTTTCGGGGATCAACCAGCAACACATGGCGGTATTCGGGAGCCAGCAAAAGATAATCGAGGCTAAGTATGAAATTCTCGAAGCTTTGCCCAAAGAGGGTACGGCCATTTTAAATTGGAACAGCGAACTTGTTCAACAAAGCTACGAAAGCCAAAAAAATAGGATCAAGGCAAAAACAATCGTCCTGGCGGGAAAAGACCTTGCCGCCAGTGAGGTGAAAGTCAATGCTTACCAATTATCATTTAAGGTAAGTTATAAAGGTGAAATGGTGGTTTTGGATACCAATGCCAGGGGGTTATACAACGTTGAGCCGATATTGTTGGTTATGGCTGGCGCTTTGGCGAGCGGAATGGGTCTCAGAGAAATTGCCGGCATTCTCAATAAGACCGATTTTTCTCCTTTTAATATTGTGATCGGGAAAAATCCGGACGGGATCAGTGTTTTTAGTTCGACCTATTCCGCCAATCCCGACGGAGTGCTTGCTCATCTGGAGTATTTGAAATTGTGGCCGGGCAAGAAAGCGATCGTGATGCCGTGTTTGATCGAATTAGGGCGGTCGTCAAAGGATGTCCATTATCACGTGGGGCAAAAGATCGCCGGTGTTTGTGACTTGGCGGTAATCACTACCAAGGATTACTATTCCGACATCAGAAAAGGCGCGGAATTTGGCGGTTTGAAAAAAGAGAGTATTCTTTTTCTGGAAAAGCCGGCTATGATAAAAAAGAAAATCAAAGATAGCTTGGGCTTAAACGGGACCTTGCTTTTGGAAGGCCGTTTGCCGCAAGCGCTGATTGAAGCGCTAAAAAATTAAAAGCAGACTCGTATTAAGTCTGCTCTAGGTCTTTGATCGTTGTTCCGGTCGCGTGAGCGACCAGGGTAGTGGCTATTATTGCTACGATGAAAGCGAGAATAGCCGCTCCGGCATTCAGTTGGGTATGTTCGGGTTTAATGAGATAAATAATCTCATACGCGATTGCGAATATGACCCAGAAGACAATCAAGACCTTGTTCATAATGGTCATTCCCATAGCGTAGGCCGCTACGCAGATGAATATCACCGCCACGATGAAGGCGATGATATTTAGTCCGTTCCAGTGGGAATATTCCGGTTTTACTTGCTTGGCCGCATAGCCAAGCGCGAAAAATGCTCCCCATAGAATTATCGTCGTCCAACCGGCCGAAATAGTCATGTCCTTCACATCCTTTTTAAATTATAGCATAAAACTATTATTTTGTCAACATTTTAATCAGCGAAAAGAGGCTTCTTGAGATGCCTCTTTTTAGTTCGCGGTATTTTTTCCTCAGTTAGGTTTTCTGAAGTTTGCCGGTCATCGGCTATGAGGAATATGAATCTTTCGCTATTGTTTTAAGACGAGGTCATTTTCCCTGCTGCGAATGATCCGTTGAATAATGGCAGGCGTTCGTTTCAACAAAAAACAGAGGTTTGGCCTCTGTTGAAATTATTTTTCCCAAGACATCTGTTGGGGAAATGCTCCGGCATGCTGCTCTGAGAGGGGGAATTTCATTTGCTCTCGCGCAAGATAAGCCAGTATCAAAATGCTTATTAGCGCTGGCGCTGATATGTAGATTCTTTCCATTTGCACGCTCATCTTGACGATCGAGGGCAGGACCGCGGCAATAATAGCGGCTGCGCTGATCACAAACCAAAACGCTGCTTGGGTAAAATTTCGGTCACTTCTTGCATTTCTTTGCACAATTTGCCTCCTGAAAGGGCTGGCCACATGATAACAGAAACAAAAATTTTGTCAATAAGACGGGCAAAAAACAGAGATTTAGCCTCTGTTGATGGCGTTCTTCAATTCTTTCCAGACGGAGCGGTTCCAGCTAAGGAGGGCTAGCCCGCCAATGCTAGTGATAGTTGCAATATAGCCGGCTACGCCAAAAAATTCTACCATGTAATACCCGGATATGACGCAAAGAACTATTGCAACTAGACTGAAGTTGACGTAACCGGTGCGTCCAATCTCTTTTCCTTTAAGGAGCAGCATATACGCGAGCATCCAGAATGGGCAGAGGTACATCAAAAATATCGCGATGGTTTGGGTTGGGGTTTGCTTGATTGGCGAAAATACAATTACTAAAATTGCCATAACCAGCGCCCATAGGCCGCTTTTTAATCCCATTATGCCGGACTCTTGAGAGATTTCCATCAAATAACCTCCTTTTTAACGAGCGGAAAGCTTTAACCGATTCTAATGTTTTTGATAATAAAGGCAAGGGTTTTTGAATGTTGAAAAATAAAAAGGAGCTATTTTTTGCTCCTTTGCATTTTGGCGACAGTTTCTTTCAGGTCTTTAATCTGTTCGTTCATCTGGAATATTTCAAACGATGCCAGGTAAATGAATACCGCCATTGATCCGGCAACGCAACCCAGGGTTGGCGTTATTCCGTTTAGGCCGGCGTTTAGGATTACGGTAGCCGTGACCGCGATTCCAATAACAAGGCCGAACAAGCCAAAACAGGCCAGCGTAAAATATTTATACAATGTCAACTCGATCACCATCTAAATTATAATATAAATAACAAATAAGTCAATGGTTGAGAAGAATATTCGGGCGTATTACAATGAATTATTGGATAAATAAAACAGAATCATTTTGATTCTGTTCGTTTGTCTGCTTCATATGCTTTATATGACGGGTAGATTATGAAAAAACCCAGGGCTAACAAAATGATCGCCGGTAGGAATAGCCAAAGAGTAAAACCTAGTGATACTGCAGCTAGAGCGACAATACCATAGACAATCGCGCCAATAACGATCCCCGGCATAAATATGTCGTTTGGCGGATAAAACATTTGCACCTCGAGCATGCTTATCGTTACATATAGAGCCAGAATCAACCAAACAGAAGCACCGGTACTAATTTTCGGATAAAACAGTTTCCATACCTCCTTTTTTTTATAATATAATAATTATTCCTATTTGTCAAGGTATATGGATAACAGGTATATTAATGCGCAACTTTATGATAAACCCATTTAGACCGATCTCGATCTCATTATCGCCCAATACCGAGAAAGACGATATTCGGCTGGCCTGGAAACTGCTTTTTGAGTCCGATATTTGGGTTGAGGGCAAGGCCGCCGGAGAGCTGGAAACGGTTTTCAAAGAGAAGACGGGCGTGAAGCACGCTTTTTCGTTTAACAGCGGGCGTTCGGCCTTGATGGCGGTGCTCAACGCCCTGGAGCTGGAAATCGGTTCCGAAGTGCTTTTACAGGCGTTCACCTGCAACGCGGCGGTCAATCCGGTTATCTGGGCGGGGTTAAAGCCGGTTTATGTCGATTGTAATAATAACTACAACATAGACGTTGAAGATTTAAGGAAAAAAATAACGCCAAAGTCCCGCGCGGTGATGGTTCAACATACCTTTGGCCAGCCAAGCGACCTGGATGAGCTTTTGGCGATCTGCCGGGAAAAAAAACTAATTTTAATCGAGGATTGCGCCCATTCGCTGGGAGCCGCGTATAAGGGAAAAAAGGTCGGGACTTTCGGGGATGTTTCGTTCTTTTCTTTTTCCCGCGACAAGATCATTTCTTGCGTTTACGGCGGAATGGCCGTGACCAAAGACAAGGAACTGGCTGAAAAGATCGCCACTTTCCAAAAAGAATCCGGCTATCCCGGTCGGATGTGGATCGAGCAGCAGTTGCTCCATCCGGTTTTGATGAACTGGGTTATTCTTCCGACCTATTCCGTTTTCGGGAAGTATCTGCTTGTTTTTTTCCAGCAGACCAGAATCCTGTCCAAGGCCATCCATTGGAAAGAAAAAAGGGGGAAGAAACCCGATTATTTTCCCAAGCGCCTGCCAAACGCTTTAGCTTTGCTTTGCTTAAAGCAACTGGAAAAACTGGAAAGGTTTAACGCGCATCGCCAGGAACTGGCCGCTTTCTATTACTGCGACCTGGCCGACACCACATTGTCGATGCCGCCCAAGGCGGGTGAAGGAAGCCGGTCGGCTTATTTACGGTTTACGGTGCGCGACAAGGATGCGCGGGAGATCATCGACGAGGCTTGGCGCCGCAATCTGCTGATCGGGGACTGGTATACTTCGCCGGTGGTGCCAAATGACACGCAATTGGACAAATTGGAATATGTTGTGGGGAGCTGCCCAAACGCCGAAAGATTGGCGCGCGAGACTTTCAACTTGCCGACTCATATCAATATAACCAACAAGGACGCAAAAACCCTGTCGGACTTCATAAAGCTCTATGATAAAAAAAATAACTGAAAAGGCGGAATGGGAAGGCTTTTTAAAGCAATGCAGTGAAAAAAGTTTTTTAAACTCCTGGAGTTGGGGCGAGTTTCAGGAAGCTCGCGGATCCAAGATCTGGCGGTTGGGGGTTGAAAGTAATTCACAGTTGCAAGCAATTGCTTTAGTCGTTAAAATCAAAGCAAGGAGAGGCACTTTTTTTTTGATTCAGCACGGGCCTAATGTTTTGGATTCAAGCGTTGATGCCAAGCGCCGGTCTTTGGAATCAATATCGAAAGAGCTGGCCGGAATAGCGAAAAAGGAAAGAGCGCAATTCATCCGGTTGAACCCATTATGGGAGCGTAACTCCGAGAATCAGGAATTGTTAAAAAACCTGGGTTTCAGAATGTCGCCGATGCATGCCAATGCCTACGAAGCGACCTGGAAACTCGATATCCGCCCGTCGGAAGAAGAACTTCTAAAAGGAATGCGCAAGACCACCAGGTATCTTATCCGGCAAGCGCAAAAAAATCCCGATATTTCCATTATTAAAAGCGCGCGGCTGGAAGATGCCGATGTGTTCGAGAAATTGAGCCAGGAGGTAGCGCTCAGGCAGAAATTTTCCCCGTTCAGCCGGCGATTCACCAAAAAAGAGTTCGAGATATTCGCGGGCGACGGTCAGGCGCTCTGGTTTTTCGGGAAACACAAAGAGGAGATCGCGGCTGCGGCGCTGGTGATTTTCTGGCAAGGTTCCGCTTATTACCATCAAGCCGCTTCGGTCGCTAAATACACAAAATTTTCCATTCCTTACTTGTTGCAGTGGGAAGCGATCAAAGAGGCAAAAAGCAGGGGTTGCGGGTCTTATGATTTCTGGGGTTATACCGATCCGAAAACCAATCCTGCCCATCCTTGGGCCGGGCCGACCCTTTTTAAAATGGGATTTGGCGGTCAAAAAACCGAATATGTTCTGACCCAGGACCATCCGCTTTCTTTGCTTTACTGGCCCATTTACGTTTTTGAAAAAATCAGGAGAGCCAGGAGGGGCCTTTAGAAAGTTGGAAGAGACCGTCAAAACAAAAATTGAGATTCATGGTTCGCAAAAGATATAAAAAACCTTATCGCGCCAAACGCAAAAAACCTTTTTTTAAAAAGAGGTCTTTTTGGTTGATGATATCGGGCTTGATAATCTTGGGAGGCGGCTGCTGGTTTATTTGTTTCTCCCCGGTATTTGAGATTAAAATGGTGAATGTTTCGGGAGATGGGGCGGAGAAAAGCGGGGAATACCAGAAAATAATCGAGGGTTTGACGGAAAAAAAGATCGCTTTCCTGTCCAGTAAAAGTATTTTTTTGTTCGACTTGGATAAAGCAAATAAAGAGATTTTGAATAAGTTTCCGCAAATCCAAAATATCAGCATCCAGCGGAAGTTTCCCGCCCAGATTTACGCCTCCGTGCAGGAAAGGAAGCCGGCTGCGGTTTTTCATTGGCGGGGCGAAAAATATTTTTTGATCGATGAAACCGGTGTTATTTTTGAAGAGGTCGGGCAGCCTAACGGTTTTTTTGAGATATTGAAAAGTGATGAGCCAAATGACGCGAAACTGGGAAGCAGAATTTTTGACACCGCGTTTTTGGTCAAAATATTAAGATTCAAAGCCGATCTTGAAAATAAGATGCCGGTAAAGATAAGCCGGGGACTGGTTGTTACCGATGAACGCGTTAATTTTACGACGACCGAAGGCTGGGAAATATTCGTAAACCCCCAAAAGGACATGGATTGGCAGTTCACGAAGCTGGAAGCGGTTGTCAATGACGCGTCTTTCGCCCAAAAAAGGGGAAATCTCGAATACGTCGATCTCAGGTTTACCAGGGTTTACCTGAAATCAAAACAGGCGGCGCAAACCATAGAGGTCGATCCTGGTCCGGGCAAAGTGCAAACGGAAATAAAACAAACTCCGGTAGCTCCCGGCGCGCCTCTTAATTGAAAATACCGGTCCAAGCTTGATAGTAAGAAAAAACGGACAAATGTCCGTTTTTTCATAAATGTATTTGGACGAAGCGGCCAAAGATCAATCGATGCGATAAACGAAGATCGAATGGCCGATCACGGCGATAGGTGTGTAAGCATCAAGCCAGTTGTAATATCCGTGCTCGATGTCGGACCCCGGTTTTACAAAGCCGCGCCCGCCTTGAAGAAGTGTTGCCGAAACAGCCAGATAACTTCCTTTGGGCAGGTCGCTTTCAGGGCGGGTGCCCCACCAAGGCTGGAATTTTTCTTTCAGATAATATTTAGCGTCAGCTCCGCCGAAATAATCGAGATAGATCTTATCGATCCTGTTCTCGTCGGTCCAGACTGTCAGGCGTTTCAAATCTTGGCCCCAATCCAGATTGGAATCAACCGAGTAAAGATAGCCGCGGCTCGGACCGCCGGCAAGTTCGTTGAAATAGGCTAAAAAGCTCGGATAAACGGCGATGACGGAAACGACTTGCGAGGCGCAAAGGAGCGAGATGATCAAGGTCCTTATCTTGGCCGTGCCGATGAAAGCGGAAACTCCGGCTCCAGCCAGAATCATGGTAAGTGGAAGGACGGGAAGAAGGTGCCTGACGCCAATATTCAAATTTCCGGCCAAGCTGGTCGTCCAATATACGGCGATAAAAAGGAGCATGGCGACGATCGCAAAATGGTCTTTAGCCAGGTTTTTGGTTTTAGGCCAGGTTTTTTTCCAAATTTCCGATTGATAAATTACATACCAGGCTCCGGAAAAAAACGCGATCAAAGAAAACAAATGGAAAGCAATCGTTTCTTTGATCAGGTAAACCGTGGGAAAGTAATCTTTCCAGGCGCTGGACGAAACTTCGCCCATAAAGTAAGTAGTGTTGCCGCCCGATACGCGCTGGGTTACCATTAAAACGCCCAGGAAATATTGCGCGTAAGCGCGGATGACGGGTTTATCGGCTGCCCAAACCACGGTGTTGGCCAAAAACCGGCTTCCATAGCTCGAAAGGATATATTGGGAATCGCTTACTTGCCGTTCCGGCGGGTAATTCCAAGTATGGAATAAATAAACTGGTCCGATCACAAGAAAACAGATTACAAATACGCAAAATAATATCTTAAACACCGTTTTAAAATCAGCGGCTTTGATGATCCACCATATTCCGGCCAGCAGAATGAACAGCGGAAACAGAAGAACCATGGAAAATTTGAGGCATTCGGCGATACCAAGGGCGATCCCGGAATACAAGATATTGGCAATCGATGGATTTTTTAAAGCCTTGGTGAAATAATAAATTCCGATCAGGGCGCCGAAAGCCGCCCCGACATCGGTTGTGACAAGCCGTCCATGGGCGAGAATTGTGGGAGAAAAAGTAAATAAAAATGTGCTCAAAACCGCGGCGGTATTTCCGAAAAGTTCTTTAGCCCACTTGAATACAAAAAAACCGGCCGCGAGCGTTAGTAGGATCATGGGGATCCTTCCCCAAAAGATCATAGTATCGGCCGGATTATCGGAATTGAAAAGCAAGCTCCAGCCAAAATCCCATTGGCCGTTTACGTCCTGCGTCCAAGCTTTGGCGTCATAAGGAAAATTGATCCCGTTAAGAAAAAGAAGGGGAAAGCCGGCCAGGTCTTTGACCAGGGGCGGGTGTTCCGGATTGATCCGCATATCCTGCTGCGTCAGATACGAATAGCCGGCGGGAAGATGGGCTTTTTCGTCCATAGTCAACGAATCGCCTTTCATGGAAAAAAGCATCAGTAAAAACATTACAAAAAACATGAAACCGGCCAGGATATTGGTGGTGCGGTTAGTCAATTTCATAATATTGGATATTGTCCTCAGCTTTTAAATTCCCGTCGGGGAATCGCTGTTTTAAAGATTCCAATAATGCCGGATCGTATTTCACCGGCATTATTACCGTCTTTTTATCTATTGTAATTTCATTTAATTGGTCTGGCAAGATGAATTGCGAGTAGGGAAGTCCGCAGCCTGGGTTATTAAATCCTTTCTGTCTGAAACAATCGGCCCGTTCCACAAATATGATCGTTTGAGCGGGCATAGGGATTCCGTCCGGATAGGGCACGTTAACGCCCGATTCGTTGACGATGACCACGGTTTTTGAATCGGTAGATAATAATGAAAGCAACTTTCCTTCATCGAAAAAAATCTGGGTAAAGGCGCCGGGAACGTTTTTATTCTGGGCCCATTGCGTGAAATATTTGTAATATTCATGGCTGGCCACAACCGCCAAAAAAAGAAAACAAAGTACGGCCGCGGTTTTATCGTTAGACCGGGCCTTTAACCAATCATAAGCCGCTTGAGCCCCGATTCCGGCCAAAAGAAAAACCGCCGGAATGACTCCGATTACTCTTAGGGCGTGCGGTATGCCTTCCTGCGTAAGCGCGCCGGGCAGGATCATAAAAATTAACCAGGCCAGCAACAACAGGTAAGAATTGAATTCCGGCCCGAAATCCTTGGCCCTGAATTGCGCGGCCAGTTGTTTAACGGCCAAGAATAAGCCAACCAAGAACAAAATGCCGACCGGCCAGAAAAGCTCGGGCGACCCCGGATAATTATGACGCCAGTTTCCATCGCCGTAAAAGTTGAACATGGCAAGATGAAGGCCAAGAGATTGTCCGAAAGCCAAGAGGGGATTATCCGCCGAAAAAACCGAGGTTTGGCCCGCTCGCCCGATAAAATCGCCGGGATGGCCGAGGAAATAGAGGCCGATAGGAAGGGCTATAACGAAAATAGTGGTTAGTATTATGGCGGCGGTGCGCAAAAAATTTATTGGCAGTTTTCCCCGCCAATAATAAAGAAACCAACCTAGCAACGCGACAAAAAGCAGTGGAACAGCTAGGCGGTAGCTGATGTAGGTGTAGAAACCTGCGCCAAAAAAAATTCCGGCCGGTATTTGCCAGGCATTTTTTTTGGTTTTGAAGCCTTTCGTGAAAAAATAGAAGGCGAAAACCAAAAAAAACGGGACCAGAATCGCCCGGAAACCGATGCGGGAAAAATTCACGTGCCAAAAAGAAGTGGCCAAAAAAAAGCTGGCCAGAAGAGCGGCACATTCGCCCTTTTTTCCGAAAAGTTCTTTTCCCAAAAAATAAAGACCGATGACCGTTAAAACTCCGGCCAAAGCCGCCGGAAATTTAAGCGCGTAAACACCGGCGCCAAACAGATAAATAGATAAAGCGTCCAGCCAGACGATCATTCCTTCACGCCCGTTATTTTCCGGATAGAAGAGTTTGAATTGGCCGGTTTTGAGGCTATCGAGGGCGTCGTTGCCGTTAATGGCCACATCTGGATAAAGCCCGGGCGGGATCCGGTCAAGCCGGTAAAAGCGGAAAAAAACGGCGATGCCGAGGATCGTGAGTAACAGTAAAAAGGTTATTGTTGATTTAGACATAAAAAAGGCGGGATTTTTGGCCATTAAGTAATTTTACCGCAAGGAAAGCCAAAAAGAAACTATTGACAAAATAAACATAGTATGTTATTAAGTATCATTGGGAAATAAAGTGAAAAAAACGAAGAGTGATTGATGATGCAAGCAGGTTTGCCTATAATTTTGTTCATCAGCGCCATAGTCTTGCTGATGATTGTTGCTCCTTGCGGGGCGGAAAATTCGGATGGAACGGTAGCAATAGGTAGCTCGACAATCCTCGCAATCGCCGTCGCGTTCATTGGGGCCGTGTTGTTCATTGCCAGCCGGGACTCAATTTTTATGCAGGCAATTGGCGCAGCTCTGGTATTAATAGGAATGTGGGGCTTTTTTCTCAGCTTCTTTTTGAGAGCGTAAAACGCTCTCTTTTTGCTTGACTAATCATAATAAATATGCTACAATATATATTAACAAAGATAAATAAAAAACGGTTAGGATGGGGGAATTTGGCAATGAAGGGAATGGCGATATTGGGGATATTGATAATGCTTCTGGTAAACCAGGCTTTAGCGTCCGGTGTCTATATCGGTAGCGATGGACAACAGGTCGCGTTAGGCGGTTTCCCAAAGGTTATGGTAAGCGACGGAAAGATCAGTGGAAGCGATTTGACCGCGATTTTGGAGGCTAACTTCAAGACCGGTAAAAAAATCGTTTCGAACTCGACCAAGGTCGGGCTTCCGACTTTCAATGAGTTCGAAGGATTGGTAGAAAATCTTTCGGCGGGATCTCAAGGAAAGGATCTGGCCGAAAAGTCAAAACAAGAAGCGCAAAGCAGAGGATGGGGTTCGTTGAGAGTGGGCCAAAAAGACGGCGATTACTATTCCGTGGCCGTGGTAATCCACGACGGAAAAGCCGAAGCCGCCGAGATCATCTGCAACTCGCAGTTGATGCTCACCAGCACCGGACCGGACAAAGCAATGGATATTGAATGAGATGAGAGCGTACGCGCTCTCTTTTATTTATTTTTTTGGCTTGACACCGTCCTGTACTATTATATAAACAACTTAGCAACCAGAGGAGGATGGAAAAATGAGAGTGGAAAGTACGTTAAATTTGATAAAGGCGGACTTGGCGGTTGTCGAAGAACTATTGACCGAAAATCGTATTTCAAGTCTTTTAAAAGTTTCGGAGTTGCTTTGGCGGATTGAGCGGATACTGGAATACCAGGCACTTCCGTTTACCGGCGAAAGTTTAAAGGAAATTGAAGATAAGCTAGCGGAGCTTTCGGCGGATTACCTGGCACACGCCCAGGTATGGTCAAATATAGGCGGTGAATGAAAGACAGCTGCCGGGAAGAGAGTTTTTTGGAGAGCGTACGCGCTCTCTTTTGTTTTCAGATATTATTGACAAAGTCAAAAAATATTATAATATGAACGCAGCTTTTTTAAAGCCAGGAGGAAAAAGAATGAGCGGAAAAGAAAACGCCGATACTCGCCGGTTCCACGAAGATAGCCAGGTCGAGTTAAACTTTGCGATAGGCGATCTGGCTATTGCCGAAGAACTGATGCGGAAGGGCAGCGTATTCGGGATGGTTGAAGCGTCAAGGCTTCTGCGAAACGTTTGGGGCGTTGTCAAAGATGGGGTAATGCCGGCCGGGCAAGAAGAATGGAAGGCGGTAGCGAAGAGCTTTTTCGAACTTTCGGCCGAGTATAGAAAGAGGGCGCAACAAGTTAGCCACAAAATCATTGTTAAAGGCGTTGTTGAAAGCGATTATTTTCAGGAACAAAACGGTTAAGTGCGGCGAAAAGCCGCCAAAAATACTTCAAGCCTTGGTAAAGGCTTGTTCTTTTATACGGTTTAAATCCATTTTTTGTGCTTGAAGTACGTGAACATTCCGATGAAAGTCAGGAGCATGATCAAAACCACGTATTCGAAGTCGCGGTCGGTTTTCTGGAAGGGCAGAAAATTAGTGTTCATTCCCCAGATACTGGCTAAAAGGGTTAGGGGCAAGAAAATCACCGAGAACAGCGTGAGGATCTTCATGATCTCATTCATTCTCAAGCTTACCAGAATTTGATTGGTTTCTTCCAGCGCTTCCACGGTTTCCTTGGCTCCTTTCAAGCCGTTTTCGATGCGGCGGTGGGTGCGGTTAAGGATCCCGAAATAGTGTTTGTAATCCGGTCCGAAGAAATTCACGCCCGTGGCGCGCAATGATTCAAAGATCATTCTTTGGGGTTCCACGATCCGCCAGATGTCGATGATCTGCATTTTCAGTGTCGAGATTTCCCTGATCATCTCCCGTTCCTGCCCGGCGAAAAGGCTCGATTCCAATTTATCGATATCGGTTGCTACAACGTTGATTTTTTCCAGGACGTCCTTTAAAAAAGCGCTGAGGACCGCGAACAGCAGGTAGCCCGCGCCTTTGGCCATGGTTTCGTCCTTTTTTGCTTTTGAGGCGCGGCAGGTGTCGAACAGTGTTTGCAAAGGAGCGATCTCCTCGTAATGATTGGTAATGAAAAAATCCCGGCCGACGATAATATCAAACTCAAGAATCTTGATTTCCTTGTTTTCCTTGTAATGGGGGTAATGGAGTATCAAAAAAAGGTAGTTGCGAAAAGGATCGAGATCCGGGTAGTGAATAGCCGGAATCAGGGTCTTGGCCGTCAACGAGTGTATCTTGAAACGGTCTTTCAGAAACCGGATATCTTCCTCGGAGGGTTTTTCGATGTCAACCCAGACCAAATTGTTTTGTTCGATGATTTTTTTCACAGCAGGATCGTTTTTTTTGGCGGCGGTCCGTTAAAAAAAGCGGAGAGTTATTCCATTAATATCAACTTATCCTTTTTTGAAGCAGTTTGTCAAAGAAAATTTTGGAGTCTCTAAGCCTTTTCTTTTTTGGGATCTGTGGTATGATATTTTTTTAAGCCGTTTGGCACCTTAAAAATAAAAGAGGGAAAAATGAAAGACATTGCGCCGCTTATCTTCGTGGAGAGAACGAATTTCCACGAAGCATGGGTGATCGTTTTAAGGAACATCTTGGGCCAGGGAGTTCAAGTTATCTTGGTGGACAACAGAGGAGAAAAAAATGTGATTGATTCCAGCCAGACGATTGTCTTTTCGGGATACGCGCTGGAGCAAATCAGAGCCGGAGAGACCCATAAAGATTATCCGTATCTTTCCACGCCGACATATTGCAAAGAATGGACACACGGGTACTTGGCGAAATACCAAGACCTGCCAAAAAAAAACAAGCCGGTATATCTGGCGTTCGAACGTCTGGCTGGTTATCCGGCCAGCGAAGGTCTTGCCGTTGACCAACTGATTTTTATGAGGGATTCGCTTAAGCGCCAAATGGATGAAGGCATCGTAAAAAATAATTGCCAGGCGATAACCTGGAATCCGGAAACCGATCTTGAAAGCGAAGCTTCGCCTTTTTTACAGCGGATCTGGGCGAGGGTTTACAAGGAAGGGAAAATAGATGCCCACTTTTATTGGCGGGCTACGGATGCGTATAACCATTTCCAATCGCGGTTGATTTGCATTCTGAACATGTTTGACCGCGAGGTAGTGAAGCCGAATTCCTGCCGCATGGTCCGCGCCGTCTGCCATTACGATAGCCTGTATGTGAACAGGTGCGATGCAAGCTCGGCGGAGGCGGTGGGATTTCCCGTGACCGATCCGCGCCTCAATTACCGCTAAAGCGGTATGATCCGGAATTATTTCCGGATTTTTTGTAAAAAAAACTCACCGTTCGGTGAGCGTTGTCATGCGTTTTGCTTAAATCTTCTTTTATTCGTTTGATGCCCAGCAAGTAGCCGGTTTTTTTGTTATTGGCAAACCCGTCGGCAATATTGATTTCGTTTGATCCGCCGAATTGATCGGACACGATGAAGCGGCCGTCCGTGATATTGTCAGCGTCGATGAACATTTCTCCGGCTTGACTGTCTTCGCCGGTAAAATTTACCGCGAAAGTGGTTTTTCCGATGCCGGCAGTTTTATAGCCGGATATTTCAAAAGCTTGCCGGAAATCATTGGTGGCGGCGACGGTGTTTGTATGTTGGGTTTCATGATCGGCGTAAACAAGAAAACCACCGCCCAAAAGACCTAACACCAGAATACCGATAACTGTCAACCAAGCCTGTGATTCCTTATCGATCATCTTCTTCTCCTGGGAACTGGTAGGATCATAAATTAATTAATCAATATTGTCAACGGCTTGGCCATTTGACTAATCGGAAAATATTGGTATAATACATTAAAAGCGAAATAAGGTGAGTTCTTTGGGAGAAAACAGTTTATTGGTTCAGCAATTGATCGATCGGGCATCGGATAATCCGGACTACGGAACAGCTATGGTCGATTTGATCGAGGCGCGGCGGATCATGGATACGGTCGGTATTCGCAACGGGTCTATCCGGACGCAGTGGGAGGTTGTCTATAGCGCGGTTTTAGCCCGCGAAACACCGGACAGCTTGCCCAGCCTCGTGATCCGATGTTTAACTTAGTTCTTTTTTTTTGGCAACCGTTCGGTTGCTTTTTTTTTAAAAAGCCGTTTCCGCGAAGCAGCGATCCATTGGGAAGATGGTTTTAGCCCGGATAAAAAGGATGATGCCCCCGGAGCAAGAAGCAAGGCAGAGCGCTCTTAAAAAAAAGAGCGCTTTTTTGTTGGGACCGGATAAATACGGCTAGTTAAAGCGAAAATTAGCACTCTTGACAAGTGAGTGCTAACCGCTTAAGATTAAGTTGGGAGGCAAAAAATCGGTTGATAAAACCGTTTCATGAGACTAACAGATAAACAAAAAGAAATATTGGATTATGTCGTCCGCGACTATATCGACTATGCCCAGCCGATCTCTTCGGAATTTTTAAAGGAGAAGCACCGGCTTGATATCGCTCCGGCGACTATACGGTTAAAAATGCAGGACCTTACCGAGCAGGGTTATCTTTGCCAGCCGCACACGTCTTCGGGCCGGGTTCCGACCGACAAAGGATACCGGTATTTCGTGGACGAGATCGTAGACGCGGGCAACCAGGGTATTCCAAGCCTCGAGATCGATTTCGAAATGGAGATCAAGGAGGAATTCGAGGATATTTTCCGTCTTGCCCAGGCCCTGACCAGGAATTTGGCCACCGCTTCGTCGTCGCTGGTCTTGAGCTATATGGTTGAGGAGGATGTAATGCTGAAAGATGGTTGGGAGCAGGCTTTGAAGAATCCCGAACTGCAGGAAAAAGAATCCATCTCCAATTTCATTGATTTTTTGAAATATCTGGAGACCAACGCGGAAGGTTTGAAGCCGGAATCCGGATTTAAGGTCCATATCGGCAAGGAAAACCTTTTTCCCAAGGCGTCCGACTTTTCGATGATCACTTTCAAATACGAACCAAAGGATTTCGACGAGATAATCCTGACGATCGTGGGGCCTAAGCGCATGGCTTACGAGAAAAACATCGGTTTGATCAATAACGTAATAAAATTATTCGAGTCGGATTAAACATCGGTCATCCGATGTGAATTAGGACCCGATAATCCATAAACATGGAAAACAACGAAGAAAAAGAACAACAAACGACGGGCGGCGAAGGCTGCCAATGCGGGAAGGACTGTTCCTGCCAGGAAGTAAAAAACGACGACATCGTAATGGAATTGGAGAAAAAATTGGAGGAATTGAAAACCCAGAACGAAGAATATCTGAACGGTTGGAAAAGGGCGCGCGCCGATTACCTAAATTTCCGTAACGAAGAATCCGACCGTATAGCGAGCTTGGCTAATCTGGCGCGCGAGGAGATGGCCGCCGAGATTCTGCCGTTGCTCGATAATTTTAATCTGGTGGAAGCAAAACTGCCCGACAATTTGAAAAGCGACGCCAATGTAGCCGGGATAATCCAGCTTAAGAGTCAGTTGCGCGACTTGCTTAAATCCTATGGCGTCGAAGAGATCGTCTCCCTTGGTGAAAAGTTCGATCCTAACGCGCATGAAGTGGTTTTGGAGGTTGAAGCAAAAGGAAAAGAGTCCGGGGTCGTGGTCGAAGAAATAAAGAAAGGTTATAAGATTAATGGCCGCCTGCTCCGTCCCGCGAAAGTTAAAATTGCCAAGTAACCGAAGGAGATCTTTAATCGAACAAAAGATAGGCAATTTTAATCCAGGCTTCTCTAAGGGATAAGCCGGTTAAATAGGCAATAGAAATCCCGGTTTATAGGAGAATGGCTTAGATATATTTTAAAATTAATTAAAAATATGGCCCAAGAACAACAAAAAATCAATATTAAAGTCAAAGATGACGATTTGAAAGGTAAATATTCGAACCTGATGCAGATCACTCATGCCAAGGAAGAGTTTGTAATGGATTTTTTCCTGAATCTTCCGCCTGAAGGCATAATGGTTTCCCGTGTTTTAGTGAGTCCGGGGCATGCCAAGCGCATCCAGGCCGCTTTACAGGAAAACATCAAAAGATACGAGGATAAGTTCGGTAAGATCCAGGAAACAGAGAATCCGGAAGCGCAATTAGGGTTCGTGAAATAGTATTCCGCAAGTTTAGCGTCAATAAAAGAAAATTTTTCAGTTAACCAAATAAATAATCAATAAAACTATGGCAAAAACAGTAGGTATTGATCTGGGCACGACTTTATCGGAGGTTGCGTCGATCGTCAACGGCGAACCTAAGATTTTGGAGAATCGCGAGGGTTCGAAACTGACCCCTTCGGTGGTCGCGGTCACGAAAACCGGTGAGCGCTTGGTTGGGGTTTTGGCCAAGCGACAGCAAATAACCAATCCCAAAAACACCTTGTTTTCCGTAAAGCGTTTGATTGGAAGGCGTTTTTCCGATCCCGAGATTCAGCGCGATAGAAAACTCCTGCCTTACGAGATTAAGGAAAGGACTCAGGATGGCGGAGTGGAGGTGAAAATGGGCGATAAATGGTACACGCCGACGGAGATCTCGGCAATGGTGCTTCAGAAGCTGAAGCAGGATGCCGAGGAAAAATTGGGCGAGCCCGTTACCGATGTAATTATCACCGTTCCGGCGTATTTTGACGATTCCCAAAGGAAAGCGACCAAGCTGGCCGGGGAGATCGCCGGTTTTAACGTAAAACGCATTATCAACGAGCCGACCGCGGCCGCCTTGGCTTACGGTTTGACCAAAAAGAAGAACGAACAAGTATTGGTTTATGATTTTGGCGGCGGAACGTTCGATATTTCCGTTCTTGATATCAACGAAGATACGGTTGAAGTAAAAGCTACCGGAGGCGATACGCACTTGGGTGGAGACGATGTTGACCAACGGATAATCGACTGGTTGATCGGCGAGTTTAGAAAAGACCAGGGTATTGATTTGTCCAAAGACGAATTGGCGCTGCAGCGGTTAAAGGAAGCGGGAGAAAAGGCCAAGATTGAATTATCGACTGCCATGGAATCGGAGATTAACCTTCCTTTTATTACTTCCGATGCGGCCGGGCCAAAACATCTGCTTTTAAAACTCACGCGCGCTAAACTGGAAGATCTTGTCCGTGATCTGATCGGAAAATCAATCAGCCTTGTGAGCCAGACGTTGAGCGATGCCAAGCTTACGGTCAAAGATATCGAAGAAATAGTCTTGGTTGGAGGGCAGACCCGGATGCCGATGATAGCCGAGGAGATCAAAAAATTATTCGGCAAAGAACCCAACAAATCCATCAATCCCGACGAAGTGGTGGCGCTGGGAGCGGCCATCCAAGCCGGTATTATGCAAGGAGAGGTTAAAGACGTGTTGCTCTTGGACGTGACACCTCTTTCTTTGGGAATCGAAACTTATGGCGGCGTGAATACGGTCCTTATTCAAAAAAACACGACCGTTCCTACGGCCAAAACGCAAATATTTTCCACGGCGGCCGACAATCAGACTTCGGTCGAGATTCACGTTTTGCAGGGAGAGCGCCCGATGTCGGCCGACAACAAAAGCCTGGGTAAATTTATTCTCGACGGGATTATGCCCGCGCCGCGCGGGATACCGCAAGTGGAGGTCACTTTCGACATTGACGCTAATGGCATTTTGAGCGTTACGGCCAAAGATAAGGCGGCTAACCGCGTCCAGACGATCAGGATCGAAGGATCCACCGGTATCTCAAAAGACGAGGCGGAGCGCATGAAACGCGAGGCGGAGGTGAATGCCGAGGCCGACAAAAGAAAACAGGAAGCGGTGATGGTCAAAAACAATGCCGACAACCTGATCTATACGACCGAAAAGACTTTGCGCGATATTGGTCCAAAGATTCCGGAAGCGTCCAAGAAAGAGTTGGAAGTTTTGATTGAAGGCTTGAAAAAAGCCAAAGATACGGATAATATAGAAGACGTGAAGACCAAGACCGATCAGCTATCCCAAGCCGTGCAAAAGATCGGGGCTGAATTTTACCAAAAAAACCAGCCGCAACAACCGGCTCAGGAGTCGCAGGGAAGCGGACCGGAACAGGCAAAAAAGGAGGGCGGGCCGGATGAGGCCGATTTCAAAGAAGCTTAATCGAATTTTGAAACTGCGCCCGTCAAGCTGTGAGGCGAGGCGGGCGCTTAGACTTTCCTTTGCGATTGATGTATTAGAAACAATAAGATGGCAAAAGATTATTACAAAATTTTAGGCGTGGCGCGCGATGCCAATGTCAACGAAATTAAAAGCGCTTATCGAAAACTGGCGCATAAATTCCATCCTGACAAGGGCGGAGACGCGGAAAAATTCAAGGAGATCAATGAGGCTTACCAAGTCCTGTCCAACCAGGAAAAGAGGTCTCAATACGACCGTTTCGGCCAGGCTTTTGAGGCGCGCACCGGCGGCGGCCAGGGCGCCGCGGGATTTGGCGGCCAAGACGGGTGGTTTTGGGGCCGGCCGGACACCAACTTTGATGTCGATTTTGGCGATTTGGGGGACATGATGGAGGAAATGTTCGGCTTCAACGAGCCCAAAAGGAAAAAAGACATCAAGAAGGGGAAGGATATCCGGCTCGATGTGGAAATATCGCTGGAGGAATCTTATAGCGGGGTCGAAAAGGAATTCAACCTGGTTCGTAACGGCCAGTGCGTCCGTTGCGGAGGGTTGGGTGCCGAACCCGGTACCAAGATCAACGAGTGTTTTTCTTGCCGCGGGACCGGTCAGGTCCAGCAGATAAAAAAGACGTTTTTAGGGTCGTTCACTCGTTACGCGGTTTGTCCCGAATGCGGCGGAGAAGGTTACAAGCCCGAAAAGCCCTGCAATGTGTGCAAAGGCGAGGGTAGGGTTAAAGAGGAGAAAAAAATGAAGATCAACATTCCCGCCGGCGTTGATTCCAACCAGACCATCAGGGTTGAAGGAGGCGGTGAAGCGGGAAAGAAAGCCGGCCGGTCGGGAGATCTTTATTTGCGCATCTTTATAAAAACGCACCGGTTGTTCGAAAGGAAAGGCGATGACTTATTTGTCCCAATGACGATCAATATGACCGATGCCGCGCTGGGCGCGGAAATTAAAGTTCCCACGATCGAAGGCAAGGATATTCTTTTGAATGTTCCGGCCGGATCTCCGGCGAAAAAAGTTTTCCGAGTAACGGGCAAGGGGATGCCGCATTTTAGAAGTTACGGCCGCGGCGATATGTATGTGGACCTGGAAGTGGGAATTCCCAAGAAACTTTCGCGAAAACAAAAGGAACTTCTCGAAAACCTGAAGGAGGAAGGCTTGTAATATCGCTAAAATTGGTTATACTGGACTTTGTGTTTCAAAAAATTTAGATATGCCGCCGCGAGAGCGGCGGATCCCGCCCCCATAACTCAATGGTAGAGTAACTGCCTTTTAAGCAGTGAGTTGCAGGTTCGAGTCCTGCTGGGGGCACAAATTAGACAATACCACAGAAATGTGGTATTGTTTTGTTTAAGGTGAAGTTATGAAAGACTTGGCTAAGCCTGCGGGATATTTAATAAGAAGTATTCTTTCCGCTGTTCATTCCGTCTTTAGGGCAGGGAGCAATTTTGGAATTTCGTTTTGCCCGGGATGCGGAGGAATGATAATGTTCCCTTTAAATAGGCGCTTTCATTGTCCATATTGTTGTATGGTCCTCTCGACCAACCCATACCAATGAAATGAGAGCATTTGCCTATTTTTTTTGCAAAATAGCTATTTAAAGTAAATTTATTTTTGCCGCTTTGCAATTTTTAATATTGATATTTCTTTTCCGAACTCATTCCATAGGCGCAATTCCTCCAAGATTCGGTTCCATACCGTTCTACAGTAGTGCACAAAAAATTAAAGTCGCTTAAAGAGCGGCTTTTTGGTATAATAAATAATCGATAATTTCGAAAAATGGAGATAATTTTTATAGATTTATTGAAATTGGCTTATTTATCGACCGGAGTGGCCACTGTCTACGGGTATTGGCCGACAATAAAAGAGCTGTCCAAAAACAAGCCGAGCGCCAGCGCGACTTCTTATAAGGTCTGGACCATTGAATCCGGAGTCGGTTTTCTGTATGTAATGTTGCTGACAAAAGATATTATTTTGCAATTATCGATGGGCATAACATTTATTTGCTGCGCCATAATATTGATCTTGCGCCTGAGAATCAAAAGCTTCAGGGAGAGAATCTTAAAAGCAATCTTTAGGAAACAATAATCACTGAACCAAAATTAAATCTGTGGCCGTATCGTTACACACGAAAAAACCGGTTTTAAAACCGGTTTTTAATTTTTGATTGCCAATTTTCCCGCCTCGGGCGGGATTTTGCCAAGCAAGACATTATTACGGTGCCCGTCGCCGAGGCGGTTTTAATGAAGGTGAAAGTAATGATGTTGACATATATTTATATTAAATTAGTATTTTTATAGGCGAGGTGATTTTATGCTGGTGCAGAATACGGACATAGAGAACGAATTTGCAAAGTATGGACTGAAATGGCCTATTCGCGAAGGCAAGCCGGTTTATATCGATACCGAGGTCCGGGAGAAAATGGAGGAATCGGTGTTGCGCGAGGTCCGGGATATTTTAATGCGGGCGGCGCAGACGATAATCGGATACGGCAAAGAAAAATGCGTACGTCCTGCTTCAACAGAACATTTACAACCAGTTGGCCAAGGTATTGCCGCAAAATTGGTTAATGAGACTATTTTTGCAAATAGGTGTCAATTAAGCGTTGATGCGGGTACGGTTGCGATAAAATACAAAGAAGATTATTCCCGCGGCGGATTCGGATACCCGAGGCTGAATCGTATTGCTTTCATTTGGCTGGACGGAAAGCTGCTGTTCGATTCCGGATACGATCTCGCGGGGCCTCCTTATCTTGTCGATATTGTGATCAATCCGGGCGCCGCTAAGGTTTTTGCGGCCGTGAAAGAAAAAGCCGATGAAATTTATAGTCTTAAAGGTTGAAAAACCTTTTTATTTTACGGCGGGCCTATATTCCAGGCTTGACCTATATTCAATAATGCTGTATCAAAATTGATAAACGAAGGAGGTTTATGAATGGCGATCTCGGATTGTCCGAATTGCGAAAAAGCGGTTGACATAGACGGTTATGTCGAACACCACCCTGCTTTGTTTTATTGCAGCTGCGGGGCCGTATTGGATATGATAAAGTTTGGTACGTTGATTCAAGTCCCGAGACTCGAGGTTAATTTAGCGGGTCTCGACGGGCAAGTCCCGATTCCCCGGCCATATGATTGGTTGAGTGGAGGCATTTTCATAAAGAAAAGCCGCTGGAATCCAAGGAAAAAGTTTGTAAAAGGCGAATCAGAGCTTTAAAAAAAGAATGCAAAGGCTGGACTGATTTTTTAACATTAACCGCTAGAGCGGTTTTTCTTTTTCTTGGGGACTGCCGGGTATTTTCACTTTAAAAAAATTTGTTATCGTGTAATATTTCAATAACCAGCATGGAAAAAAAATCCACCATAAAACTCATATTAATAATTGCCGTTCTGGCTGTTTTGGGCGCAGGGCTGTTTTCTTATTTTTCCAAAAACAAGGAGATGAGACCGGAATCAACGGGAAACCCTGAAGTGAACGCCGAAAATCCGGTTGATTCGGCGGAAACAAAAGATGCGCCAAGCGTCACGTCCTTGGTGAATGAAGATCAAAAAGAGCCTGTGGCCGAAGATCAGGAACCGGTTCAAAAAAAAGAGACCGCTAAGGAAGAGCCGGATTATCCGGAAACCCTGGAACGGTTCGTGGTGCCGTTGCCGGATGAAAAAATCGAACAAACAGCGAAAAATCTTTTTGACCAGGGTTTTATCAAAGACGAGGCGGAATTTTTAGCGATTTTTAGCGGGCAAAAAATAACAGTGGTTGCGCCCGGGGGTTATAAAATTTCCAAGGAAATGAACGCGTCTCAGATCGAAAAAATTCTGGGCGCCAAACCTTATATGGAATGGGTGGTGATTCCCGAAGGATTGCGCAAGGAGGAAACCGCCGATACTTTGGCGTACGCTCTCGGCTGGGATGCGGTAAAAAAAGCGCAATGGATCAGTGCTTATCAGGATTTGCCGAAATATACCGAAGGGGTCTATTTCCCCGAGACTTATCTGATTCCGGTTGATGAAAAACCGGTTGTGGTGGCCAAACGGTTTATCGACAAATTCAATGAAAAGTTCGAACCGTATTTAACGCAGTTCAATGCCCAGAATATCAAATGGACCACGGGTCTTACCCTGGCTTCGATCGTCCAGCGTGAAGCGGCTAATGCCGCCGACATGCCGCTGATCGCCCGGATCCTTTGGAACCGGTTGGAGCGGGAAATGCCGCTTAACGTTGACGCGACTCTCCAGTACGCGCGCGGCGATAAAGGTAATGGCTGGTGGGCTCCTATCGCGGTCGCGGACAAACAGTTAAAGTCTCCTTACAATACCTATTTGAATAAAGGATTGCCTCCTTTTCCAATCTGCAATCCCGGCTTGGCCGCGATCAAGGCGGTAATAAGTCCGGCGGAATCGGATTGTCTTTATTATCTCCACGACAGCGACCACACTACCCATTGCGCAATCACTTATGAAGAGCATTTGGCTAATATCGAAACTTATTTAAAGGCACAATAGCGGTCTTGACTAATCGATTTTGTTTGTTAGTGTACTTTAAAGCACATTAACAAGGAGGTTAAGAGATGTGGTATATGCAGGAATTGGTTTTAGGGTTGAAACCAGAGGCTCAGCCGTTTTTGCGGGTAAGGCCGAATGTGAAAATCGTTTGGGGATTGAAGGTCGAAACCGGAGCCGATGGAGAGATTGTTAATATCGAAGCCGAAGATATCAGGAATGAGCCGGTGGTAAGAAGCCATTGGGAAGCGGTTCACACCAGGGATATGCAGCATTTTGATCTGCAGGTTTGGGGTTTTCCGTTCCGGATGAAAGATAAGTATCGCGACGAATATTATCGGACAATTTGCCGCCGGGTGGAATATCCGTCTCGTATCTTGCGTACTTCTACCGTAATTGTTGTGGAGGTGGTTGACGGCGATGATGAAAGGGTTATGCCCGAATCGGTTTGGAGCGACGAAGACATTAAAATTGCGGTCGAAAAGATTGAGCAAGCCAGCCCGTTCGCTTTGGTTGCCGAGTGGGCAGATCTTTGCCGGTATATCTGGAAGCAGATCTGGGACGATAACGGGCTCGTTTGCCAAGACCTGGAAATCGCCAGCTACCAAAAAATGATCGGTCCCGGTGATTTGCGCCGCTCGCTTAAACGATATTTTTATTACGGATTGGGTGTGGTGTCTGGCAGTTGCGCGGTGAAAGAGCGCATGGCCAAACTGGAAGCGGATCATGGTGCCTGGAACCGGTTGTTGATGAACTATTTGGAGTGGACAATGGATTACATCCTGGGACATGCCTATTCCGGAGATCTGGAGAGGGTTGAGAGCTTGATATTTAACGATAAGCCGCTGGACCCGATCTATCATATTCTGGCCGGGAACAAAATGCCCAAAAGGATCAAATCGTTGCAACGTTATATCGAAGAAAAAAACCGGGAGAATATCCAGAATCTTTATTCTTACGCAAGGGACAAACCCTTGCTTTTTTGTTGACAAAATATCCAATTGTGTTATTTTTAGGGCGGCAAATTAAAAAAAGGAGGAATTAATACAATGGCAAGCGTTGTTGAAGAGTGTATTGCCGGCGGCCGGGATCTTTTGGAAAGAATATTTCCACCGGGAAATGGCGCATCTGAAAAAAAAGGCGAAACGGTAAGAGACCGTCAGTCCGAAGACCAAAGGGAAGGTGGCCGATCGGACGGTTGCGGTTGCGCGAGCAGTGCACGGTCGTGCGGTCAGGAACCATGGGTGCCTGCCCCGATCAAAGCGGAAACTACGGAAGAAGCCGTGGAACTTAGCCTTAAGGCTTTTGTCAAACAGCTTGGCGCCGAGTTTTCCGATTCCGAATTTTTAACCGAAAGGATCTTGGAGCTGGTTGCGCCAAGCGTCGCGCCCGATGTCATTAATGAAGTTGTCGGCGCTTATTTGAAACGCCGCGACTGGCAGTCGGCTATGGCGGTAGCCAGGAAAGCCGGCCGGGAATTTACCGATGACGAAATCCAAAACGGGTTTTCCGTTCTGGCAAACGGCGCGAAACTTGAGGGGTTTATGGGGCTGGCTGAAGCTACCGGCAAAAAACCGGAGCCCGATGCATATATCCGGCTCATTTCCCAAGTTTCAAGACGTTCCGGCAGCGATATCGATTGGTCCAAATTGGTCCAGGTTCTTGACGCCGGAGCGCCCCAAAAAGCGATAGATCAGGCAGTGATCCTGTGCGCCCGGTCCAATAGTACGGAGGAGGAAGCGGACAGGCTGGCCGGTTTCGAGATCATATCCAGCCATGCGGTTTCGGATGATGCCCGGCAAGTTTTCCTTGATGCATTTATTGACACCGGATCGGTTCAGCAAGCCCAAATGGCCGCTCAAAAGATCTTTGGCCGCCCATTATCGACCGATGAATTTTGCAGAGTTACGACCGCGGCGTCTCAAATCGCGGAAGCGAAGCGCGCTCAAACCCAGCAAAGCTACGAATCGTCAGATGATTAGAAGGACTAAAAGAGTCCTTTTTTATTATTTTGAAGGCCATAAGACAAGCCTTGGAAACATAAAAAGTAGTCAGAGAGACTACTCATTCTTTCAGAATAAAAAAACCCTTGGTTTTTTCCGCGTTCTGCCGGGGAGGATACTTTCGCTGAGCTCTCGGGATGCGGGAAATAACACGGGAAAATATATAATCGATTTGACAGAAAGTAAGGGTTTGTTATGGTAATTTTAAACCAAAAACGTTCTTTAAAAAAAATAGAGGAAGGTAAAGAGAATGAGCAAAAGGATGGAATATCGAAAAAAATTGGCGAAGCTTCCAATGAAGGTGGATGAAGAGATATTCGGCTGCCTGGCCGCGGATCTTTTCCCTCATGAGCCCGGCGCATTTTTGAGTCCCGAAGGACTGTACTCGGCTTTAAAGAAGCGAATAGCCATAGCGGTTCCCAGCTTGGTATTCAGGGGCGAGAATCTCTCATTGGAGTTGCGCGACGGAATTCTCGATGTATCGACCTTTGAAGGCACTTTTTCCGATGAAGCGAAAAATTACGCCGAACATGAATGGCATGACGAACTTAAGTCGGGCCAGAAGATGCAGGGGGTCAAAATCTATCTGATGGATCCAAGGTCCTTGGCCGTGGAAAAATGTTTTTACGTGATCCTGGACCGGCTCTGGACGATCTTGAAAAAAGATACGTCCAAGCCGAGAAGCGTGATCGTCAACGAAGCAATAGTGGAAGCATCTTTTGATAAGCTCGCTTTTCTGGAACTGAAGAAGCTTAGGCGTTTCGTCAGGGTCCCGGTTTTTTATCATTGCAGTTATTGCGGATGCGGTTTCGACGACCGACTTACGTGCAAGGGGTGTGGCGAGCGATTCGCTTTCGACCAAGAAGATTTTTGGCAAGCACCGCCCAGCCTTGGCTGTGCTTTGCCCGGCAAGGTTGTCGATCTTTTGAATGATGGCCTAGGGGATGGATATTTCGTTATCGATCCCATGGTTTTCCGGAACGAGGAAATAGAAAAATGGGCTGAAGCCCATTCGCCGTCGGTAGCCGAAGCTAAAAAGTAGCTGGTATTTTACCAGCTTTTTTGTTGACTTACAGAGCAATAATGTTAAAGTAAAAATCTCAATCGCAGAACTTTAAAAAAAGACAAAAGGTGGTAATGGTGAAAAAAGAGGCAGAAGAGATAAAAGAAATGGGGCTGGATCAAAAAAGTTACCTGAAAATTTTATCAACGCTTCCTGTCGAGATGAAAGCCAGGTCTAAAGAATGGCGGAAATTTTTTCCGCATCTGTCCGGGATTGCTTTGAGCCGGTTGCTTAAAGACGGCTCGATCGCTTGTCCGGCGATTCTGGTTAGAGATACCGTTCATATTTTGTCGATCAAGCGAGCCAGCGATCAAACTATCGAGATCAGTTATGATTGGCCGGATCGTATTCATCGAAAGGCCGGTAATCATGATTATCCGTATTCCGCGATTGCCTGGCAATACGCCGAAAATAACTGGCCAACCGGTAGGTTCAACCCTGACGGTTGGCGGGAGGTCCACCGGATATTTTTACAGGATCCTTACGACCTGAAAGTGCTGGACTATAATTTCTGGATAGCGTTGAAGTGGCCGTTTTCGCGAGATTTTGGCGCCATGACTAAAGATTTTTCCGCGCCTCTCTATGAACAATACGACAAAAATACGGTTCATATTACCGACAATTGGGTGCTCGCGAAAGAATTAACGTGCGGCAAACATCGATTTCACTACGCGCGGTGCGCCCGGTGCGGTTCGGGTTTTTGTTCTTTTCCGTGCCAGGGCTGTCAAACCGATTTCAAATATCCGTTGGTTGACCACGGCCATATCGGGAATTGTTGTCTGGAAGGCGCGATGCCGTCAAAGACCGAAGCCAAGTTCAAAGACCTGGGTCATAAATTCATCACAGACCCATCAAAAATAAGGGAAAGGGAAGAGAAGGGCTGGCTTAATGACGCAAAAAAGCGGCGGCGGAAGGCCGAGCAAACCGACTAATCGGCAAGGGCCGATCAATGAGGAAATTTTTTAATCCCATATTTTACGGGCCATCGGCGACACGCCGATTTTTTTTCTTTCCATGCTATTGACATAATAATATCAACATGTTATTATATTCCATTAAGCAATTACGCAAGGTAGTTACTTATTGTAAGAGGCGCCCGTCGAAGCGCCTCTTTACGTTTTTCTGGCGGCGGACCGTTCTGGCTTGCAAGACTTGTGAATAATCCCTAGAATGTAATTGCGATCAAATTATAATAAAAAACTTAATGGTACCGACAAAAATTTTCTTTACCAAAGGCGTGGGAGTATCCAAAGACCGTTTGTCGTCTTTCGAGCTTGCTTTAAGGTGCGCGGGTATCGAGAAGTGCAATCTGGTTTATGTATCCAGTATTTTTCCGCCGAATTGCGAGATCGTTTCAAAAGATCGGGGTATGAAAATGTTAAGCCCCGGCCAGATCACGTTTTGCGTTATGGCCCGGATCGAGACCAATGAGCCTAACCGTCTCGTTTCGGCGGCGATCGGGTTGGCGGTTCCGGCCGACAAAAATCACTATGGCTATTTGTCGGAACACCATGGATTTGGGGAAAAAGGAGATGTTTCCGGTGAATACGCCGAAGACCTGGCGGCGACCATGCTGGCTACGACCTTGGGGGTGCCCTTCGATCCAAACAAGGCTTGGGACGAAAGGAAGCAAATCTATAAGACCAGCGGCCATATTTTCAAAACAACGCATATTTGCCAATCAACAGAAGGCAATAAAGACGGCATGTGGACGACCGTTATCGCCGCCGCGGTGTTCGCGGAAGGGCAATAGCCGTTTTCATTTTTTAGGAACGGAAAGAAATCCGGGTTTATCCGGAAATTTTAGCTTAGAATAACCGGTTGTAATGGTCTTGTGACAAAAAAAGAACAAAAAATTCAAGGATTCCTGGATCTGGTCCAAAAGATCGGCGCCGGTTCCAGGGTTTACGATCGTCAATGGTTGCTTTGGTGCAAAAAAAACAAGAATGAACAGGAGCGCGAAGAAGTGATTATCGGGTCGGTCTTAACCCAGCAAGCCAATTGGCAGAACGTCGAATCCGCGATCGCCATACTGAAGGCCCGCGATCTTTGCGGTCTTAGAGAAATCGCGGTGGCCGACGAAAAGATTCTGGCGGAAGCGATCAAACCAGCCGGATGTTACCGGTCAAAATCGCGGTATTTAAAAAAACTGGCGGAGTGCGTTATCGATAGATACGGCGGTGTTTTCGCGATGATGGAGTGGGAGTTGGTATTGCTCCGCCAAAGTTTGCTTTCGGTCAAAGGCGTCGGTTTTGAAACTGCCGACAGCATTCTTTTATACGCCTTGGACAAGCCGACTTTCTTGGTTGACGAATATACGCGTCGCCTGGCGTGCGAGCTTTGGTCCGACGATGCTTTTCCGAAAAGGGAAAAACCGGCCTTGGTGGATAAAAAAACCTATCTTTTCCTGAAAAACTTTTTCGAGGATTATCTGGAAAAAGATTTCAGGTCGTATCAGGATTTTCACGCCAAAATCGTAATTTATGGAAAAAAAGAAGGAAGTAAAAAGCGATCTTCCCAAAGAATATAAAAAAGGAAGCGTTAAGTTTCTGGGTTGCAAGATAGACTTGTCGCTCAGGACTTTCATTCCGCGTCCGGAAACCGGGTTTTGGGCGGAGGCGGCCATAAATGAATTGAAGTCAAGGCCCGCTTTAGCGGTGCTTGATTTGTTTTCCGGTTCGGGTTGCGTCGGGATAGCTGTTTTAAAAAAGATCAAGAATAGTTCGGTCGATTTTTGCGATATCGAGCTCCGGGCCGTCAGGCAGATCAAAAAAAACCTGAAGATCAACAAAATAGACAAAAAAAGATATCGCGTTTACTGTTCCGATATTTTCGAAAAACTTCCCGAAGAAAAGCTTTATGACGCCATCCTGGCCAATCCGCCCTACGTTGACCCGGATCGCGTAAGCGAGGTCCAGGCTACGGTCTTTGATCATGAGCCGCACGTGGCGCTGTTTTCGAAAAAAAACGGAATGGCCGCGATCGAAAAATTTTTGGCGCAAGCCAAAAAACACCTGGGCAAAAGCGGAGTTATGTATATGGAATTCGACGGCGCGCAGGCCGGCTTGGTCGAGGCCATACTGAAAAAAGAAAAATATTCTTCCTGGCGGATATTTTGCGATCAATTTGAGCAAAAAAGATTTGTCCGGATCGAAATATAAACCATCCGATATTGATAGCGGGATATTGCCAACAGTCGCGAAATTTGCTACTCATAAAGGGTAAGTGGAAAAAATTAGCGATTTGCGGTTTTGGAGGGAAAGCTTCCAATTCCGGGTATTTACAATGAAAAAAATCATTTTAGTCGAAAACGATCCGGTTGCGATCGAGGTATATCGCGAAATCTTTCAAAAGACCGATTTTGACGTTGAGATCGCGGAATCCTGCGAGGAAATGACGCAAGAACTTAATTTGATAAAAAGCGGGAATTCAACCCGTCCCGATCTGATTCTCCTCGATATGATGCGTCCGGGCGCCGGAGGGACCAAGATTCTTGAGCAGGCGAAAAGAGACGCGAAATTGCGCGGGATTCCGGTTTTTATCTTCACTAACTACGAAAATCCGGATATGGAAAAAGATCTGCAAAGGAATAATATTTGGCCGGAAAGATATCTGATCAAAGCAAACCATACGCCCGCCGAATTATTGGGTATTATAAACAAATATTTTCGCGTAAAGCCAAAAGAAAAGACGAGGTTGGCTTAGAGTCTAAATCAAAATATGGGAATCATCCGACGGCAGAAATGCCGTTTTTGGTTTGGAAACGTTGGTTTTTCACCGTGGTCAACAGGCGGGGAAAAAAAGTAATAAAAACTTTTCTGGTGGGGCAAAGTGTATAATTCGCCAGTTTTTTTACGCGGCATAATGTCAAAAAGCGTTAAATGTTCCGACTGGCTATGTGGATGACCAGTGGAAAAACCGGAAATTCAGCTTCATTTTTAAATAGAGCGAAAAAATTGACGTCATCATTGCTGTGAGATAAAGTGAACATGGGTGGGAGAAAGTGGAAATGATTGGAAAAAAGTATCAAGAGGTGTAAGGCCAGCAACACGACAATGTTCATCGGCGAATATTCATATTCAATAGACGAAAAAAAACGCTTGGGCGTACCGCCGAAGTTCCGAAAGCTTTTGGAAGAGGGCGGCGTGATCACCAGGGGTTTGGATAATTGCCTATTTTTATATTCGAACGAGGAATGGGCCAAACTGGCCAAGAAGCTCAGTGAACTTCCGCTTTCGCGCGCCGATGCCCGCGGTTTCTCGAGGATAATGCTGTCGGGTGCCATGGAAGTTAATTTTGATAATTTGGGACGCATTTTGATCCCTGATTATTTGAAAGATTACGCCCAATTGAAAAAGAAAGTCATTGTCGCCGGATTGTACAACCGTATTGAGATCTGGGACGAGGATACCTGGATCGGGTACAAGGAAAAGACCGAAAAGGAAGCCGGAAACATCGCTGAACGTTTGAACGAAATGGGGGGAGTATAAACAAATGCATAAATCAGTTCTTCCAAAAGAAGTAATCGAATATCTGCGCCCGTTGCCCGGTGAGAACTTCATCGATTGCACTTTGGGCCAGGGTGGACACTCGTTCTCAATATTGGACTTGACCGGACCCAGCGGCCTGGTCCTCGGAATAGACTGGGATAAAGATAGCTTACAAAGGTTCTGCGCCCAACACCCTGATCTTAAAGGACAGCGATTGGTTATCGCCAACGGGAATTTTTCCCAAATCAAAGCGATTGCCGAGAAATCCGGTTTGAGTCCGATTAACGGGATTTTGATGGATATCGGGTTATCGTCATGGCATTTTGAAGAAAGCGGCCGGGGATTCGGCTTCACGAAAAACGAGGAATTGGACATGCGCTACGATACCGATGTTAAGGAAAGCGCTAAAGATCTCCTTAACCGTTTGGACCAAAAAGAGATCGAGAACATTTTAAGGGAATTTGGCGAGGAAAGGTTCGCTGGCTCGATTGCCAGGAGGATAGTTGCGGATCGGAGGAAAAAACCGTTTCAAACGACCTTGGATCTGGTCGAGACTATAAAAAAGAGCGTTCCTACCCGATACCATAACCACCGCCCTCACTTTGCCACCAGAACGTTCCAAGCATTGAGGATCGCCGTGAATCATGAGCTTGATAATTTGAAAACAGCCCTGCCGGAAGCGTTCGAAATTCTGGCTCCGGGAGGACGGCTGGTTGTAATATCCTTTCATTCGCTGGAAGACCGGATCGTAAAAAACCGTTTCCGCGAACTTAAGGCAAGCGCTAACGCGATAATTTTAACGAAGAAACCGATTACGCCGGGTGAGGAAGAGTTAACCGTTAATCCAAGGTCAAGGTCCGCTAAACTGCGGGCAATAATGAAACCCGAAACAAAGTCGAACGACTGAAGATCCGGGAAGATCAAAAAAATGAGCCGCCGCCGAACAATAAAAATAAAGAAAAACCTGAAAACATTTTGGATCGTTTCCCTGTCCGGAGTTTTTTGCCTTTTGGGGGCGGCGATTTTGCAGCTGAACGATTATATCCATCAAAATTCCGTTTTGCGCGATTACGAAAAACAATCGGTGGCGCTTTCCGTGGATTCCGACGAATTAAGGTTAAGCTTTCCACGAAAAATTCTTTGGAAAATTTCAACAAAGATGTGATAGGTCAGGCCGCGAATTTCGAGAAAGTCGAAGTCGAAAAGATAAAATATATCAAAGCCCCTGAAGAGCAGTTAGCAAAAAAATAACCGGGGACTGGCGGCGCGAAATTAAGTTAAATGACATTATCCAGTATGCGCGAGCTTGCCAACAAGATTAAAACAGGCCGCCTGAATTTCGTGCTTGCGTGCTTGATCCTGGCAAATCTTGGGATTGTTTGCCGCTTGTATTATGTCCAGATCATAAAGGGGGAGCATTACAAGGTTTGGGCCCAGGGCCTTCAGGTTTTTTCAAAAGAACCCGCCATCGAAAGGGGGGAGATTTTTTTTAAAGACGGTCAGCCCTTGGCTATCAACAAGAACTTCACTTTTATTTACGCTTCCCCTCCCGACGTTCACGACGCGGCGCTTACCGCTAAAAAACTGGCCTCAATCCTTAACCTTGGCGAAAAAGACGTTTTGGATCGGCTAAAAAAAGACGCTCTTTATTCGCCGCTCAAGGAAAGACTTAGCGATGACGAGATCAAAGCCGTCAAAGAAGCCGGTTTTTCCGGGATCTATTTAAGGGACAAAAAAGAACGTTTTTATCCCCAGGGATCCTTGGCGGCGCAAGTGGTCGGTTTTGTCAGCGACGATGGCAAGGGACAATACGGGCTTGAGGAATATTATAATGATGAATTGGCCCAAGGGAAAAGTCTGGTATTGAATCTCGATTACAACATCCAATACAGCGCCGAACAGCTGATCGCGTCCGCTAACGAGAATTTGCATTGTCAGGAAGCGGAAGCGGTGGTGCTTGATCCTCGCAATGGGAACGTTTTGGCGATGGCCAAAAATCCCGATTTCGATCCGAACAACTATAAAGAATATGCGAAGAAGCCGGAAACCATCAGGCTATTCAATGACGATTCAACTCAAGAGCTGTTCGAGCCCGGATCGGTTTTCAAGCCGTTTACGATGTCTTCGGCCATTAACGAAGGCAAGGTTACGCCCGACATGAAATATATCGATTACGGAATAGTCCAAATCGGGGGCTACAAAGTTCTTAATTACGGGGAGCGGTCTTACGGAGAGCAGACAATGACACAAGTTTTGGAGAAATCCATCAATACCGGCGCGGTTTTTGCCAAGAATCAATTGGGCGATGAAAAGTTCGCGCAATATTTGGATGAATTCGGTTTTTTTGAACCGACCGGCATCGATATAGCCGAAAATTATTCCGAGAACAATGAATTTAAAAAAGGATATGAGATCAATTACGCGACTGCCTCGTTTGGGCAGGGTGTGCAGGTAACCTCAATGCAGTTGTTGCGCGGATATTCCGCTTTGGTGAACGGCGGGTGGCTTGTCCAGCCAAGTATCGTGCAAAGCGAACGCGCACCTCGCGATCCGACCAAGCTGCGCCAAGTCATCAAAAGCGAAACATCCGACACTATTAAGAAAATGCTGGTGAGCGTTATCGAGAATGGGTACAGCAAAAAAGCCAAAATTCCCGGATATTATATAGCCGGCAAAACCGGGACAGCCCAGCTTACTTGGGGGTTTTTCGGGATAGACAGGAAAGGATATTCCGACCAGACGATGCAAAGTTTTGTTGGTTTTTTTCCCGCCTATGATCCTCAGTTTTTGGTTTTAATCAAGCTCAAGGCTCCGGCAGCCAAGACCGCCGAATATTCGGCTCTTCCGGTCTTCCATGAATTATCCAAGCAAATCTTGTATTTATACCAGGTTCCTCCCGATTTTGACGTAAGTGAGGCCAAAAGCCAGAATAAATAGGATCGAGGGAGCGAGCGTAACTACCGACCACGTAAAAAAATAAAAATCGCAACGATGGATCAAATTTTGCCAAAAATATTTTATTGGTTAAAAAAACCCAAAACCGTGATAATCTTGGGTGATAAACGGGCGAGTGCCGCGGAAGCCGTTTTTTTTGTTCTTTCGAAACACGGAAAGGCAAAAAAGATCGGTTCAACTTGGCCTTTTTTCGTTGCTCGCGACGAAACGATCATCGCCGAAAAAGATATAACCGTGGATCGGGATTTTAAAGAAGCGATATTTTTGGCCGGAAATTCCAGCTTGTTGGCTATTGTGTTGACGAGTTTCGGCAGTTTTGACGGTAAAGATCGGCTGGACGGCTTGAAAAGCTTCTTGGCTAAAATCGATAGTCAGGCAAAAATTGCCCATAAGGAGATTTATATGGTCTATAACGCGGATCAACCTGACCTGAAAAAAATGCTTGGGCCGATCGCGGCGGGTAATAAAACCGGTTTCGGTTTTTCGCCGGAAGCCGATTTCCGGGCGTCGGATGTTCACATCGCCAAGGCTTTGAATTTCAAGGCCAATGTCAAAGGCAATATCATTCCGGTTTGGTTAAACCGCGCGACAACCGAAGAACCGGTTTTTTCGGCTCTGGCGGCTCTGGCGGTCGGCCGGATTTTTGGATTGAATCTTATCCAAACCACCCAGGCCATAAAAGACTTTTGTCCCGCACTTTAAAGAGGGGCCCGATGTTTAATGATTTGGTTTTCGATCAAATTAGGCCGGAGTGGCCGGAGTATCTGGAAAAAATCCGGTAATTTGCTACAATTGACGGCGTGGTCGGGGTATCGGCCAAAATGATCGACACAAAAAACTTGATTGAGAAAAATAGCCGCGTCATGAAGAATTTAATCGGGATCAAGATCGTGCCGTTAAATTAATTCGAATGACAGGGGGCCCCATCGTCTAGCGGTTAGGACATTTGGTTCTCAACCAAAGAACACCGGTTCGACTCCGGTTGGGGCCGCATAACTTGATAAGTGAAAATTTCGCGATGCGCCCCGCCTTCGGCGGGGCTTTGGTTTGGCCGGATTTCCCTTTGATTTGCGATTAAATTCCACGGCGGATTGAATTCCACGGCGAGCTGGCGGTCTAAAATTTTGCGGTTCGAACCATGCTTTTTAAGAAAATTTCGCATTTCGGCGAAATTTTCGCCGGATGCCCATTTTTGCGCTTCATTTGCGTCTAAAATAAAATTTTGGGTGAGTTCTAACCATCGGTTGCCGTTCGCCTTAAAATCGGTCAATTTTTCCTCAATATCGCGCTTTTGCTCGACGAGTTTGTTTTTCTTTTCCTTGTATTCATCGATCTCAAACGCGCCCTCAAGATAAGCATCGCTTAAGCGGTCGATTTTTGCTTTTACGCTCGAAAGCGCGGTCTTCAAATTTTGATCCATTTCGTTGGATGGTTGCCGATTTTCGTTTTCCCATTCGGCAACAACCGAAAGGCAAAAATCGCGCTGGCTATCAGTTAAAGAAACTTTTTGAACAGATTCTTTTATTTGTTCCGCAAGGTCGTTTTCTGGCAAATAATAACGCTGGCCGCATCTTCGCTTGGGGCTTTTATGACTGCAACGGTAATAAACATATCTTAGACCGGATTCCTTGGTTTTCTGTTCGGCGATTATGGAATAGCCGCACTCGCCGCAAACCAAGAAATGGCGGAAAGCAAAATCTTTGGTGATTTTTTCCTTGCGCG
>Ga0114951_10000796_pt1 | contig 42406 bp, 34 predicted proteins | sample AM7aDNAmetaG_FD_88677 | JGI IMG/M metagenome (GOLD analysis project Ga0114951, IMG submission 88677) | Freshwater microbial communities from Finland to study Microbial Dark Matter (Phase II) - AM7a DNA metaG | ecosystem: Environmental > Aquatic > Freshwater > Lake | place: Finland: Lake Alinen... | reverse complement strand
GTGCGCAGCGTCAAACGGGCGGACAGCGGAGTTTAGATGCGTTCGCCCTGGGGGAGAGGGGCGGTACAGCACGCTGGGCAGGGCGGTGCCTTGCCCCTACCACGCGGCCAATACTAGTCGTTGCCTGTTTAAATCCGCTATAATGTCACGCAAAGGAGAAGCGGATGTGCGGGATTTGCGGGATGGTCGGGATCGGCGCTGCGGCCGGGTTCGATGAGAGCCAGGTCGAACGGATGCGCTGCGTCCTGAGTCACCGCGGGCCGGATGACGCGGGTCGGAAGCTGCTCCCCTTCTCCACTCCCGCCGGGCCGGGCAAGGTGGGTCTTGGCCACTGCCGGCTGAGTATTATCGATCTGGCGGGTGGCCACCAGCCGCTGGCGAATGAGGATGAGACGGTCTGGATCGTTTTCAACGGGGAGATTTACAATTTCCCGGAGCTGCGCGATAGGCTGCTGGCGCGCGGCCACCGCTTCCGCACTCACTGCGATACGGAGACGATCCTCCACCTCTACGAGGAGCGGGATGTGGAGTGCCTGCGGGAGCTGCGCGGGATGTTCGCTTTCGCCATCTGGGACGCGCGCAAGAACCGGCTGTTCGCGGCGCGCGACCGGGTGGGGAAGAAGCCGCTGGTGTACCGCGCGGAGCGGGAGCGCATTCTCTTCGGGTCGGAGATCAAGTCGATCCTCCAGGCACCCGATGTGCCGCGCGAGGTCTGCACGGAGGCGCTGCACCATTACCTGACGTACGGCTACGTCCCCCACCCGCTGACGATGTTCAAGGGAATCTCGAAGCTGCCGCCGGGGCATTTCCTGCTCTGGCAGGACGGGAAGGCGCAGGTGCAGGAGTACTGGCGTCCGCCGTTCGTCGCGGCGCCGGAGCGCCCGGAGCGGGAGTACGTCGAGGAGCTGCGCGCGCTGATGGAGGAGTCGGTGCGGCTGCGGCTGATCAGCGATGTGCCGCTGGGGGCGTTCCTGAGCGGCGGGATGGATTCGAGCATCGTGGTGGGGCTGATGGCGAAGCTCTCCAATGCGCCGGTGAAGACGTTCTCCATCGGGTTCGAGGAGAAGCGGTACGATGAACTCGAATACGCCCGCCTGGCCGCAAGGCATTTCAAGACGGACCACCATGAGTTCATCGTGCGGCCCAATGCGGTGGAGATCATCGCGAAGCTGGTGTGGCACTACGATGAGCCGTTCGCGGATTCCAGCGCGATCCCGACGTATTACGTCAGCCAGGTGACGCGCCAGCATGTGAAGGTGGCGCTGACGGGGGACGCGGGGGATGAGGGTTTCGCGGGCTACCCGCGCTACCGCGCGGCGAAGCTGGGCCAGTGGTTCGACCGGCTGCCCGGCCCGGCGCGGCGGATGCTGGGGGGACGGTTCTGGGGAAGCATGCCGGTGTCGGTAGAGCACAGGAGTTTCCGGCGGCGCGCGCGGAGGCTGTTCGAGGCGCTGAATATGCCGCCGCGGGAACGGTACGTCCGGTGGTGCTCGATTTTCGACGACGCGCGCAAGCAGGCGCTCTATTCGGACGAAATGCGCGCGGCGATGGCGGGCTCCCTTTCCAGCGCGATTTTCGACGCGGAATATGAGAAGGTCCCCGGGCTCGATTTCCTCGCGCAAACGACGTTCGTGGATTTCATGCGGTACATGCCGGATGATTTGCTGGCGAAGGTGGATATCGCCTCCATGGCGCACGGGCTGGAGTGCCGTGCGCCGTTCCTCGACCAGAAGGTGATGGAGTTCGTGGGGGCGTTGCCGACGCGGATGAAGATGCGAGGCTTCGCGCAGAAGTACCTTCTGAAGAGGGCGTTCGGGGAGATGCTTCCGCAGGAGATCGTCCGCAGGCCGAAGATGGGCTTCGGCGTGCCGATTGCGGATTGGTTCCGCGGCGAGTTGCGCGATTACCTGCGCTCGGTGCTGCTGGCCCCCGAGGCGCTGGGGCGGGGCTATTTCCGTCCGGAGACGGTGACGGCGCTCGTCGAGGAGCACGTGGCCAAGCGGGCCGACCACGGCTACCGCCTCTGGTCGCTGCTGATGTTCGAGTTATGGCACCGCGCGTTCATTGACTGCGCTACTCCCCCCACCGGGCCTGCTTCATAATCTAGAAGTGGCAAGGGCAAGGCATGCCTTGCCCCTACGGGCTACAAGGTCGTGGCCGCGCTTCCTCCTAATGCAGCCCCATCCTGAAACACTACAATAGGTGGTTCTGCCTACCTGCGCTTACGATATTTTCCTATATGTTTCTATCCCGCTGTCTCACTGGCTGTTAGGACTGCGCCGCATGTTCACTTTATCGGCTCTAGTATGGTAAAATGAAGGGCGTGACAACCGCAATCGACGCAGCACGGACGCACTAGTCAACCTACGGCGGGAATACATGCGCAGAGTGGTGCTGAAATACAGCGCAATCGCAGTCCTGATGCACGCCTACTTTCTCCGAATTGTCCACATGGCATTCCCTGCCCAGCGCTGGGCGTTGATCGTGGCGGGGGTGTTCTGCGTGATGATGCTAGCGGCGTCGCTGCTTTCCAGAGTTCTCGCGCATTTCGGCTCCTTCCGCGCTGCGCGGGTGATGTCCTTCATTGCGCTCCCCTGGACGGTGGTGCTGACATGGCTCTGTACGCTGGCGCTGGGGATGGAGTTATGGAACTACGGGGTGAGCCACAGCGGCGGCGTCTCCCCCACTCTGGCGGCGATGGCGCTGCCGGCGCAGCCGACGTTCCTCTTCTTCGCGATCGTTGTGACGCTGGCCTGCGCCTGGAGTCTCTACGAGGCGGCCAATGTGCAGATCGAGCGGGTGACGCTCAAGTCGGCGCGCGTGACCAAGCGGATTCGCATTATGCAGATCAGCGACCTGCACCTGGGCCTGACCAACCGCGAGCGTTTTCTGCAGCGGGTGGTGGGGCTGGTGGCGCAGTCCTGCCCGGACGTGGTGGTCAGCACGGGGGATATGGTGGACGGAGCGTTCAAGAATGTCCAACCGCTGGCGCGGCTGTTCCGGCAGGTGCATCCGCGCTTCGGCAAGTACGCGATCCTGGGGAACCATGAATATTTCAGCGGGGTGGATGACAGCCTGGCGTTCATGGAGGAGGCGGGGTTCACGGTGCTGCGCGGGGAGTCGGTGGAGTTGCCGAATCGTCTGCGATTGACGGGAGTGGATGACACGGCGGGGCACCGGATGGGCGTGTCGTGCCACTCCGATGAGGATGCGGCGCTGCCGGCGGAGCCGGATGGAAGGATGACGGTGCTGCTGAAGCACCGGCCGAAGATCGGAAAGCTCTCGCGCGGACGGTTCGACCTGCAGCTTTCAGGGCATACGCACGGCGGGCAGATTTCGGCCGATCGCTTCGTGATGCTGGCTTACCCGCTGCGGCTGGGGCTGCGGCAGATCGATGAGGATTCGCATGCGTACGTGAGCCGCGGGGCGGGGACGTGGGGCCCTCCGATGCGGCTGTTCTCGCCGCCGGAGGTGACGCTGATTACGATTGAGCCGGCGTGACGGAAGGGACAACGGCCAGGGCGCAGCATGCTGCGCTCCTGCCTGCGCCGCAAGGCGATCACCACGGTTCTGTTGCACGGGCTGAAGCCCGCGCCTACACGGTCCGCGGGCAAACTGCGTGGCACTATATACGCAAAGGGTGTTGGGCGGCCAAGGGATGGGGCTGAACGAGGGCACAGCATGCTGCGCCCCTACGACGAATGACCCTTCTTACGTTCCCAACAGGAAATAGGCGGCCAGGGCGATGCCGGCTGTTTCGACGCGCAGGATCCGCTGGCCCAGGCCGACCGGGATGCAGCCGGCGTTGCTCGCGGCCTGCACTTCCTCCGGCGCGAACCCCCCTTCCGGCCCGATGAAGGCGAGTACCGGCTGCTCTTTCGTCAGCCCGGAGGCAAAGGAAGCAAGGGACACGGCGTCCGGCTCGGGGGATGCGAAGAGGCGCGCGGCGCCGGGCTCGACGGTGCGCAGGGCGGCATCGAAGGAGAGGACGGCGGTCAGTTCGGTCAGTTTCGTCCGCCCGGATTGCTTGGCTGCTTCGATGCCGATTCGACGCCAACGCACGAGGTGGTTCTCCTGGCGCTCCATCGCATCTACGACGCTGCGCGCGGTGACCATGGGCATGAGGCGAGCAACGCCCAGTTCGCCGCATTTTTCCACGAGGGTGTCCATCCGCGAGCTGCGCGGGACGGCGCAGGCCAGCGTCAGACGGCGCGCGGGCTCGATGAGGAGGGTTTCGCGCGAGAGCACGAGGAGGGTCGCCTCGTCGCGGCGGGCATCCTCCAGCCGCGCTTCGGCGACGATGCCGTTGCCGTCCAGGAGCAGCACGTTTTCCCCCTTGCGGATGCGGACGACGGAGAGCATGTGGTGGGCTTCCTCCCCGCGCAGGGAGAGCCGCCGCCCCGGCTCGGGGATATCTTCGACGAAGAACCGCCGCAGGTGACTGGGAATGGGCTCCTCCTTTCAAGGGACGGCGCGAGTTTATCAGACCGATGGCGCGCGCACAATGCGGCTGGCGGCGCGGGACTGCACAGCCGAGGGCGGCTGTGCCACATGCGACTCGCGGCGCGGGGATGCACAGCCGAGCGCGGCTGTGCCACATGGGAGAGGCGGATCAATGGGCAATGGGCATTTGCCAATTGGCAATGAGAAAAAAGAACCTTGCGAAGGTTAAACGAACCTTCGCAAGGTTCAGTGCGCTGGCGCCGATCAGTTCCTACTTCTTGTCCTTGTCCTTATCGTCGTCCACGACCTCGAAGTCGGCGTCGACGACGTCATCGCCGGACTTGCCGCCGGGGGCACGACCACCCTCGGGACCGGCTTGAGGACCGCCCTGCGGGCCGGCTTGCGGGCCGCCCTGGGCGCCCTGCGCGCCGGCCTGCTGGTAGAGCATCTGGGCCAAGCTGTGGGCGGCGTTCATGAGGCTCTCGGTGAGGCGGCGTATCTCGTTCACGTCGCCCCCCTCCTTGGCCTTGTTCAGGTCGGCAATCGCCTGCTCGATCTTCTTGCGCTCCGGCTCGGGAAGTTTCGCGCCGTGCTCCTTGAGCGTCTTCTCGGTGGAGTAGATCATGGAGTCGGCCTTGTTGCGCTCTTCGATCAACTCGCGCTTCTTCTTGTCATCCTCGGCGTTCGCTTCGGCATCCTTGCGCATCTTCTCGATGTCATCCTTGGTGAGGCCTGAGGAGGACTGTATCTGGATGGCCTGTTTCTTTCCGGTGGCCATGTCCTTGGCGGAGACGTTGAGGATGCCGTTGGCGTCGATGTCGAAGGTGACCTCGACCTGCGGCATGCCGCGCGGGGCGGGGGGCAGGCCGACGAGCTGGAAACGGCCGAGGGTGCGGTTGTCGGCGGCCATTTCGCGCTCGCCCTGGAGGACGTGAATCTCGACGGCGGTCTGGTTGTCCGCGGCGGTGGTGAAGCTTTCCTTCTTGCTGGTGGGGATGGTGGTGTTGCGCTCGATGAGGCGGGTCATCACGCCGCCAAGGGTTTCGATGCCCAGGGAGAGCGGGGTGACGTCGAGCAGGACGATGTCGCCGGGACCTTCGCCGGTGAGGACGCCGGCCTGGATGGCCGCGCCGACGCCGACGGCTTCATCGGGGTTGACGGATTTGTTCGGCTCCTTGCCGAACATTTCGCGGACGATCTGCTGGACGGCGGGGGTGCGGGTGGAGCCGCCGACGAGGATCACTTCATCCACCTCGGCCGGCTTGAGGCCGGCATCCTTGAGCGCCTGCTCGACCGGCTTGCGGCAGCGCTCGGTGAGGTGGCGCGTGAGCTGCTCGAACTTGGCGCGGGTGAGGGTGAGCAGCAGGTGCTTGGGGCCGGTGGCATCGGCGGTGATGAAGGGGAGGTTGATGTCGGTCTGCGTCGCCGAGGAGAGCTCGATCTTCGCCTTCTCGCACGCTTCCTTGAGGCGCTGGAGCGCCATCTGGTCCTTGCGCAGGTCGATGCCGTTCTGCCTCTTGAATTCGTCGGCGACGTAGTCAATGAGCACCTGGTCGTAGTCGTCGCCGCCGAGGTGCGTATCGCCGTTGACGGACTTGACTTCGAAGACCCCTTCGCCGGTTTCGAGGATGGAGATGTCGAACGTGCCGCCGCCGAGGTCGAAGACGGCGATCTTCTCATCCTTCTTCTTCTCGAGGCCGTAGGCGAGGGCGGAGGCGGTGGGCTCGTTGAGGATGCGCAGCACCTTGAGCCCCGCGATCTCCCCGGCGTCCTTGGTGGCCTGCCGCTGGCTGTCGTTGAAGTACGCCGGGACGGTGATGACCGCCTCGGTGACTTTCTCCCCCAGGTAGTCCTCCGCGGTCTGCTTGAGCTTCTGCAGGACCATGGCGGAGATTTCCGGCGGGGTGTAGTCCTTGTTCTCCTTGTCGATGTGCACCTTCACCAGGTCGTTCGGGCCGCCGACGATCTGGTACGGGACGAGCTTCTCCTCGGAGGCGACTTCGTTGTGGCGGCGCCCCATGAAACGCTTGATGGAGAAGATGGTGTTGCGCGGGTTGGTGATGGCCTGCCGCTTGGCGCCCTGCCCGACGAGTTTGTCTTCGCCGGTGAAGCCGACCACCGACGGGGTCAGGCGGCTGCCTTCGGCGTTGGTCAATACGATCGGTTTGTTCCCCTCCATCAGCGCGACGACGGAGTTCGTGGTCCCCAGGTCAATTCCGATGACTTTTCCCATAGCTGCACCTCCAGTTTGACGACTCTGTTGCCAACGTGAACCGTGTGAGTTACATCAAGTCACTTCTGTCTATTATCTACAGCGGCCCCGAGATGTCAAGGCGCGATTTCGGCAAGTTCCCCTCCGGACGGCGGTTGCGTCAAGCAGGGACTGGCGGAACTGAGTAGTGGGGACATAATACTTTCCAGAGGAAAGTTTTATGTCCCCACTTTTCCGCGCGCTGCACATGCGGCCGACGAGAGTTGACTCGGGCGCGGAATTCTGGTTTCCTGTTGCAGTCGGAGGCGATGCAGCCGGGAGGAATCCTCTTTCTGAAGGAGAGCACTATGGCACAGAAATTGACCGCGCTGGCGGTGGGCGCGCACCCTGATGATGTGGAATTCGTGATGGCCGGGACGCTGTCGCTCCTGGCGAAGGCCGGATTCGAGCCGCACATTCTGACGGTGGCGAACGGCTCCGGCGGGACGGCGCGTCACTCGCGCGAGGAGATCATCCGCATCCGCTGCAAGGAGGCGCAGCGCGCGGCGCAGGTGATCGGCGCCAAGTACCACCCGGGGCTGGTGGACGATTTGATGGTGTATTACGAGGACAAGCTCGTGCGCAAGGCGACGGCGGTGGTGCGCGAGGTGGCCCCGACGATCGTGCTGCTGCCCTCGCTGGCGGATTACATGGAAGACCATATGATTACGGCGCGGGTGATCGTGACAGCCTGCTTCATCCGCGGGATCAAGAACTACCCCTCGATTCCCCGCCGCAAGCAGACGACGCAGGATGTCTACCTCTACCACGCGCAGCCGCTGATGAACCGCGACGGGATGCGGAACTTGGTGAAGCCGTCGCTGTTCGTGGACGTGGGCAGCGAGATCAAGACGAAAGAGGAGATGCTGCGCCGTCACGCAAGCCAGAAGGAGTGGCTGGATGTGAGCCAGGGGCAGGATTCTTACCTGGCGACGATGCGGAATATGTGCTCGGAGATCGCGAAGCTGTCCGGAAGAAAGTCCCTGAAGTTCGCGGAAGGATTCCGCCAGCACAGCCACGTCGCCTACTCGCTGCGGGACAAGGATATGCTCCGGGAGGTGCTGGGGGCGAAGGTGATGAAGAGGTAGAAACGGAGACGACGTTCAACATTCGACGTTCGACGTCCGACGTTCAACGTTCAGTCAACGGAGAATGACGGAAGAGGACGGAGACAACGTTCAATTAACGGCGAACGAAGGACAATATAGAACGCCACTTTCCCGCTGTCAGCGGTCGGGTTGCTTGTGCGCGACGGGGAGCGAGAGCTTCCATTTGATGGCGGCCAGGCGGATGAGAAAGACAGCGGCCATTGCCAGCGGGATGATGAGGTTCGGGTTCAGGTTGAGCCGCGCGCCGGCGACGTAGATGATCGCCCCGGCAAGCGAGGCGGTGGCGTAGATTTCCTTGCGCAGGATGAGCGGCACTTCGTTGCACAGGACGTCGCGCAGTATCCCCCCCACCGCGCCGGTCATCACTCCCATCATGATCGCGACGAGCGCATGCGCTTGCCGCCCCAGCGCGACCTGCGAACCGATGATGGTGAAGACGGCCAGCCCCAAAGCGTCGGCGATGAGCAGTTGCGTCATGTAGTGGCGCATGGACCAGGCCCAGATGAACGCGCCTATCGCGGCCGCGAGGATGACGACCAGGTAGGTCGGATCGCCGACCCAGAAGACCGGCTCGCGCCCCAGCACGAGGTCGCGCAGGGTGCCGCCGCCGATGGCGGTGACCATGGCCACAACGGCGACGCCAAAGATGTCCATGCGCTTGCCGATGGCGGCCAGCGCGCCGGTGATGGCGAAGACGGCCGTCCCAAAAAGGTCGAGAACGTAGATCATGCGGGTCTCCATACTGAACGGCAACAGGATACCGCCACGCCGCGCCAACCGCAAGATGAAGTTGACGACATTCACCGCAGAGACACGAAGAACGCGGAGTACGGAGGGAAGAAGACGCCGGAAACGGCGACAGCGTCTCACGCAAAGACGCAAAGAACGGCGGGACGGGGTAACGGAAACGAGACGATGGGACAAGATAACAAGATGGGCTAGAAGCTATTTCGCCCTGTTGAAACCATCGTGGCAGTGTGCCATTCTTCCCGTGGTCGAGGTGGGGACACAGAACTTTCCTTTGGAAAATATTGTGTCTCCACCGGCCCGTCATTCGCTGCGAGTTCTTCGCGCTTTTTGCGGTGAAACTCGCTGTCATTCTCGTTGCCCCGTCTCGTCGTTCTCTGCGTCCTCTGCGTCTCTGCGGTGAAGTCGTTGGCCACTCGCTTGACAGTAAAATCCGCGCTGTGGTACATTCCGGTTCTTCGCTGAAGCTATTGTGAATGCGTTCGGGCGCCTAGCTCAGCTGGCAGAGCAGCTGACTCTTAATCAGCGGGTCGTGGGTTCGAATCCCTCGGCGCCCACCATTTTCCATAGAGCCGGAATTGCAGGCATTGCCTTGTGATTCCGGCTCGTTCGCTTTATGGGGCCTTCCTGGGGACTCCTTCCTTCGTTGGGGCATACGCTCTATAATAGGCCGACGGCCCCATAGGACTTCAGGGATGAATGCAGCGACCAGGAATGACACGCGGGCGCACACGGGAGGAGTTTCCATGGAGAGCGGGATGCGGCGGTTGCCGCTTTTGACGGCGTGGATCGCGGCGGTATTGGCGGTAGCGGCGATCGGGGGCGGAACCGTTGGCGCAACGGGTGCGAAGGCCCTTCTGCCGGTGGCGGATCAGGCGAAGGGGGGAGACCGGCCGCTGTTCATAATCGAGCGCAGCAAGAATGCCAATGTGGTGCATTACGACGCCCGCCTGACGCCGGAGGGGAAGTTCGACCCCGATCAGCCGGTGGTGGCTTACTGGATTTTGCTGGCGGAGAAGGGGCAGCGGCAGGATCTCAACTGGATCGAGAAGAAGAAGGCGTACGGCTTCAATCTGACGCCGGCGGCGGATGGATACCAGATGACGGTGGTGGCCGCGCCGGACCGCGTGATCAAGGTGACCCTGGATGGGGAGACGGTCCACGCGGAGCTAGACATCGACGGGCACCCGGCATACCTGGAGAAGATGTACATCAATTCCACCGATGGATGGACCGGCCCGGACGTCCACTACATCGAGCTTTACGGCAAGGACAAGAAGACGCAGGAGGAGCGCGTCGAGAAGGTTGTGCCGAAGTGAGCGCGGAATCCGTGGTTCATTCGAACGGGTTCGGCCTTTGGAAGTCCGGGTTGTAGTTGCCGGCGCTGATGAGCTGCTGGGTCCAGCCGCGATAGAAGCCGAGCCGCTCCATCTCGTCGAGCACTTCCTGATATTCCTCCGCGCGGAGCAGCCGACCGAGGTCGGGGTCGCTCGCAACGGCCGGGGTGGGCCGGTACTGCGCGAGCAGGGAGAGATGGACCGAGGGGGAAAGCTCTTCGGCAATGAAGCGCAGGCAGGCTTTGCTGTTCTCCACCTGCCCGGGCAGCACCAGATGGCGCACGATGAGCCCGGATTCGATGCCGCCGTCCTCGGCCAGCCAGATATTCCCCCCCTTCTGCCGAAACATTTCGCGCAGCACGGCGGCGGCGATTGGGGGGTAGTCGGCCGCGCCGGAGAGGCGCGCGGCGAGCGCAGAGTCCATGTACTTCAGGTCGGGCAGATAAACGTCCATGCGCCCTTCCAGCCGGCGGAGGGTCTCCACGGTATCATAGGCGCTGGTGTTCATCACGAAGATGGGGCGGACGGACGGAGGGATTTCAGAATTCTGATTTCTGAATTCTGATTTCTGATTTGACGGCAGCGCCGGCTCCGTCTGTCCATTCTCCGCTCTCGGGCGCGCCGCACATTCTGCATTCGCAAGCGCATCCATGAGCGCTTCCATTTGGGGGATGCAGTGCGAGGGAGAGACGAAACCGACGCGGGGAACGCCGGCGGCCAGGAATTCCCGGACGCGTGCGACGGCTTCGGCAAGGGTCCATTCCCGGGCGGCGACGGGGGCGTCGGTGCGGCTGATCTGGTAGTTCTGGCAGTAGAGGCATTGCAGGTTGCAGCGCGCGAAGAAGATGTTGCAGATTCCCTCGGGCCCGCTGATGACCGGCTCTTCCCCCCGATGGAGGCAGATGGAGCCGATGCTGAGGCCCGCGCCGGCGCGGCACCAGCCGAGCCCCCCCGCCGCGCGGTCGGCGTGGCAGCGGCGCGGGCAGATGGCGCAGTCGCTCAACGGATTTTGCATGCCGGATGGGTTCACGGGAAGCCTTCGGAGACCGATTTCGCAAAAATAGCCTGAAAATCCACGTTTTCCATTATCGCACGCTCTGCGGCACACCGCAATCGTGGCTTGACGCACGCCGCCAACCGGCTATAATTGACCCACGCCGAAGCTGCGGGCAGGCACGCCGCGAGTTCAAATACAGGGTGATCCCATGGAAATGTCTGGCAAGGTCGGATGGGGTGTCATTGGAGCGTGCGGAATCGCCAAGCGGCGCACCATTCCCGAGGGGATCGTCCCGGCGGCCAATGCGCGGCTTGTGGCGGTGACCGATGTGAACAGCAAGGGGGCGGAAGAGGTCGCGGCCCAGTTCGGCGCGCGGAACTGCCCGGACATCCAGTCGCTGCTGCGCATGAAAGAGGTGCAGGCGGTCTACATCGCCACTCCCAACAACCTTCACAAGGAGCACGTGGCTGCGGCGGCGAGGCGGGGGAAGCACATTCTCTGCGAGAAGCCGCTGGGGCTGACCACCCGCGAGATCCAACGGATGATCGCGACGTGCCGGAAGAAGAACGTGCTGTTCGGGACGGGGTTCATGATGCGCTTCAACGTTTACCACCAGAAGCTGCGGGAGATGATCCGCGACGGCTCGCTGGGGGTGCCGGTGATGGCGCGCGGGCAAATGACCTGCTGGTACCCGCCGATGGAGGGGGCCTGGCGCCAGGTGCAGGCGCTCGGAGGCGGCGGGTCGCTGGTGGACATGGGCGCGCACGTGGTGGATGTGCTGGAGATGATGTTCGGGCGGACGAAGAGCGTGATGGCGAAGATGGCGAACCGCGTGCAGACGTACCAGGTGGAGGAGACGGCCATCCTGCTGCTGGAGTTCGAATCGGGCGTGCCGGGGATCGTGGATGTGAGCTTCGGCATCCCGGACGAGGCCAGCGAGTTCGTTCTGGAAGTGTACGGCTCGAAGGGAGCGGTGAAGGGAAAATACAGCATGGCGCAGGGTCCCGGCGGCGAGATGCGCAGTTGCATTCTCGGGGGCATGAAGGGGTATGACGCCCAGCAGAACGTGCAGACCAAGAGCGGCTATCAGCCCTGGGAACTCCCGACGCGCAACACCTACCAGGCGGAGATCGAGGCGTTTTCCGAGGCGATTCTTCAGGGCAAGCCGGCGCCGGTGCCCGCGGAGGATGGTCTCTGGAACCATGCGGTGATGGAAGCGGCTTACAAGTCGGCGCGAACGGGCAAAGCGGTCGCGCCCAAGCTGGCGTAAGGTCACAGGCACTCTTTCAGGAAACGGGACGCACATGGCTAAAGCCAAGGCGGCGGAGAAGAAGAAGGTCAAGTTCACCGGTTCAGAGTCCGAGGGCGGGATTACCAGTTCGTACGAGATGGCCGACGGGGTGAAGCTGAAGGTGCCCTATTCCTTCATGGGCTCGATCTACGGCCCGGAAGAGGAGCAGGCGGTGCTGGCGGCAATGAAGCAGGACAGCCTGACGATGGGGCCGCAGGTGAAACTGTTCCAGAGCGAGTTCGCCGCGAAGCACGGCGTCAAGCACGCGTTCGCCGTCAGCAACTGCACCACGGGGATGCACCTGTGCACGCAGTTGTTCCAGATCAAGCCCGGCGACGAAGTGATCGTCACGCCGAACACGTTCATCGCCACCAGCCTGGTGGTGCTCAAGGAGAAGGCGATTCCGGTGTACGCGGATATCGACCCGCGCACGTTCAACATCGATCCGAAAGAGATCGAGAAGAAGATCACCAAGAAGACCAAGGCGATCTACGTGGTGCACTACGGCGGCCTCATGTGCGACATGGACCCGATCATGGCGCTGGCGAAGAAGCACAAGCTGTACGTGCTGGAGGATTGCGCGCACACGCCGAACGCGGAGTACAAGGGGCGCAAGGCGGGGTCCATCGGCGACGTGGGGGTGTTCAGCTTCCACAGCCTCAAGAACATGACCACCTGCGGCGAAGGCGGGATGATCACCACCAACCACGACGAGTGGGCGGACAAGATCGAGGCGCTGCGCTGCATGAACCTCGACCACTACAAGCCCGGCGAAACGCGCTGGGAGTACAGCGGCGGCATCGTGATGGAGAAGAAGACGAAGTACGACTACTGGATTCCCAGCCACTTCGATGTGAAAGACGTCGAGGGGTACTGGGGGAACAACTACCGCATGAACGAGATTCAGGCGGCGGTGGGCCGGGTGCAGGTGAAGAAGCTGGACATGCTCACCGACAAGCGCATTGCCATCGGGCGCGCGATCAGCGAGGGGATCAAGGGAATCAAGGGGATCACCCCGGTGTTCGAGCCCAGCTACGCGAAGCACGTGTACCACCTGTACACGCTGTGCGTCGAGGAGAAGGAGCTGGGGGCCAGCCGCGACGACTTCCTGCGCATTCTCTACGTCGAGGAGGGCGTGCAGGGGATTCAGCACTACCAGCCGACGTACCATTTCACCGGGCTGAAGAAGATGGGGATCACCGGGAATTGTCCGAAGGCGGAGGCCTTCTTCTACAAGCGCGAGACGAACCTGCCGATGCACCCGCGGCTGACGGAGCAGAATATCAAGGACGCCATCGCCGGCATCCGCAGCGCGGCGGAGAAGGCAAGGAAGGGATATCGGATCAAGTGAGCGCCGGTTGACGAAGTGTTGATGTGATGGCACGAGGAATGCGGGCCGGGGAAATTTCTTTCCCCGGCCCGCAACGATTTCTCGGAAGCGCTGCCCACATCAGAGACCGAAGCCGCCTGTGAACCCCCAACACCACTTTCGCGCACCGCACTTAGGGCAACTGCGCCCGCAGACCGCCAACCATTCAACGAGCATACGAAGGCGCGCTCAGGCCGCTTCACTATCGCTCCAGCCGAGCGAGCCGTCAAGGTGATTGTGCCGCGCCGCGCAATGTCCGCAGGGCGGGAGAACAAACCTTGCGAAAGTTTGTACGAACCTCCGCAAGGTTCTGCGCCGGACTTTGACAGACCGGATTCTCAGCGCTTCCCGCCAAGCTGAATATGTCTTGCTCTTGACTTCACCCTCCATTTGCCGTTGAATACTCTTTAGACACACACTGCGAGGCATGGCATGACCACGGCGGCGACGACGACCAGAATCGACGAAGCGCTGATCCAGGAGATCGTGCGCCGGGTGCTGTCTGTCGCCGATCCGCAAAAGATCATACTCTTCGGCTCAGCCGCCGCCGGCAAAATGACCCGCGATAGCGACATTGACCTGCTGATCGTCGAAGCAGAGGAGACAGACCGCAGAAGGAAGAGCGTGGAAGTCGGCGACGCGCTGCGCGGCATGGGTTTTCCGTTCGATGTCCTTGTCATTTCCTCGGGCTGGTTCGAGGCCAGCAAGAATGTCATCGGCGGGATCGCCTACCCGGCGCACAAGTACGGCAAGGTTATCTATGAAGCCGCCTGAGGACAAGGTCCGCTGGAAGCTGGCTGGACAATGGTTTCACAAAGCGGAGACCGACCTCCAGGCAGCCGAGGCGCTTCTGTCGCGAGAACCGCCCCTGCTCTATCCGTCCTGCTTCTTCTCGCAGCAGGCGGCGGAGAAGTACCTGAAAGGCTTCCTCACGTTGCGGCAGGTGGAGTTCCCAAAGACTCATGTGATCGGGGAACTGCTCGACCTGCTGGCAGGGGTGGACGCCCCACTGGCAAAGAGTCTCGCGGGGGCTACGGCGCTCAATCCATACGGCGTCGAAGCGCGTTATCCCGGCGACATGCCGGAACCGGAACTGTCTGAGGCAAAGATGGCTTTCACTCTTGCTACGAAAGTCCGCGACGCCCTCCTGCGCGCTTCGCCGCTGGCATGACCATCCCGCGCCCACACATCGAACACAGTGAAGGACTATCCATGCGCTTTGCGGCAGTATTGTTCGACCTCGACGGCACCTTGCTAAACACGCTGGAGGACCTGGCGGATGCGGTGAACCGGGTGCTGGCGGCGCATGCGTTTCCGCAGCATCCGGTGGCGGATTTCCGCTATTTCGTGGGGGATGGCTCGACGAAGCTGATCGAGCGCTCGCTGCCGAAGGACCACAGGGATGAAGCGACGGTCCAAGAGTGCCTGGCGCAGTTCAAGGGGGAGTACGCGCGCAACTGGAACGTGAAGACCCACGCCTACCCGGGCGTCGCGGAGATGCTGGACGGGCTGGTGGAACGCAAGGTTCGGCTGGCGGTCCTGTCGAACAAGATGGATGCGTTCACGCGCCAATGCGTGGATGAGTTCCTGCCGCGCTGGAAGTTCGAGGTGGTGCTGGGTCAGCGCGAGGGGATCGCGACGAAGCCGGACCCCGGCGGAGCGCTGGAGGTGGCGCGGCTGATGAAGCTGCTGCCGGAGAGGTTCCTCTACCTGGGGGACACGTCGATCGACATGAAGACGGCGCGCGGCGCGGGGATGCACTCCGTGGGCGCGCTGTGGGGGTTCCGCGAACGCGAGGAACTGGTGAGCAGCGGCGCGGAGTTCCTCGTCGCCAAGCCACAGGAACTGCTGGGGCTGGTCTAGCGACGGTCGCACAACGGCTGCTCACGCAAAGACGCAAAGTCGCAAAGAACAACAAAAGCAGCGATTGTCATACTCTGCATTTGCCGTGCTTTGCGCCTTTGCGTCCCACTCGGCCCTGAGCTCGTGGCCGAAGGGTTTGCGTGACCCCCTTCGTTTCCCCGCCGTTTAGTTCTTCGCGCAGGCGCGGATGGCGCTGATCAACAGTTCGGAGGCGCCCCCTTTGGTGAAGTAGGCGCAGGCGCCCGCCTGGCGCATGGCCGCGGCCATGTCCTCGCGCCCGTGCATGGAGAGGGCGATGACGCGCACGTCGGGCGCTTCGGCTTTGATCCGCCGGGTGGCCTCGACGCCGTTCATCCGCGGCATAGTCACGTCCATGACGACCACGTCGGGGTGGATGGCTCGAACCATGTCCAGAGCCATTTGACCGTCGGAGGCCTCCCCCACGACTTCAAGGTCCGGCTCGAGTTGCAGCAGCCGCACGAGCCCTTCGCGCAGGATTTTGTGGTCGTCGGCGAGCAGGACGCGCAGCGGCTTGCGACCGACCTTCTGCTCAGGGGCAGGGCTCTCTTCAGGCGGCTGCTCGCGGTCGGAGTCATCTGCCCGCACTTCGATGCTCAGCGGCGCTCTCATGACGATCCGCGTGCCCTGCCCCAGGACGCTGTCGATTTCCATCCGTCCCCCGAGCAGTTCCAATCGCTGGCGGATGTTGAAGAGCCCCAGGCCCCAGTCCCCTTCGGGCAGCAGGGACAAGCCCGCGCCGTGGTCCTCGACGACGATTTCCAATTCATTCTTCCCGACCCGGCGCAGTTCCACGGCGGCCTTGTCGACCCCCGCGTGTTTGACGACGTTGAAGAGCAGTTCGCGCACGGATTCGAAGAGGAAGAGCTTGAGGTCGTCGGATGCGGGCTCGACGTCCGGCTCTGATTCGACGGTGACCTCCATGCGGTTCTTCTCCAGCATGTCGCCGGCGAGCCAGTGGAGCGCCTCCTCCAGGCCGGAGTCATGCAGCACGGGGGGACTGAGTTGCACGGTCAGCGTGCGGGAAACCTCCAGCGCCTGGCGGATTAGATCATCCACACTCTGCACGCCGGCAAGCGCCTCGAAGTCCCCAACCTGCCGCCGGACAGCGCCCGCCTGAAGACGCGCGGCCACGAGCAACTGCTGCAGATGGTCGTGGATCACTTTGGCCAGCCGTCTGCGTTCGTGTTGTTCAGCGCCGGTGAGCCTGGCGGCAAGCAGCTTCAGTTGATCGGCGCGCTGCTCGGCGACTCGGGCACGCTCCTCGACGCGCTTTTCAAGGCTTTCGTTGAGGGCCTGAAGCTGCCGCTCGGCTTGCTTCTGGCGCGTCAGGTCGCTCACGAACACGGCCAGATTCAACGCTCCGGCGGGGGCGCGGCCGGCGACGAAGGCAACGAGGGAGACGGGAATGCGGCGGTTGTCCTTGGAGAGGCATTCTTTTTCGTACGGGAGGCAGACGCCCGAAAGGGCCAGTTGGCGCAACGCCTCGTAGTCCTTCGGGGCGAACTCCGCCGGCGTCAGTCGGTCCCAGCGCAGCTTTCCGCCGGCCACGTCCGAGGGGTCGAAGGCAAACATTTTGAGGAGCGCGGCGTTGGCGTAGCTGATGCCGCCGAGGTCGTCGGCGACGAGCATGCCGATGCCGCTGTCTTCGGCCATTTGGCGGAATCGTTCCTCGGTGAGGAAGGGCATATTCTGCAGGGCGTTCACCCCCGCCGCACTGCCGGCCTTCCCTGAGATCGACGGGGAACCGTTGAACATACTCTCCATTTGCGACTTGCCTTCTCGAACGCCCCGGTCTCGTGCGAATCTGTCGCGTCCACGCGCACTGCGACACTCGCACAAGTCGATCGCTCGGTGTGAAGTCAACACGTTTGAACGTCTTTCACTTGTCTGCAATGGTTAGTTTTCTATTAAGGCGATGGTATTTCAGGAGGCCGTCCCAATCAAGAGAAATCCTGTTTTTGGCCGCGCGAGGACAGGGTTTTCCCATGATGGCCGGGCCTATGGGCCGATGGCTGAGGGAGTTCGGACAGGCAAAAATTGTGGCCGGGGCAGGCGCTTGTCTTACACCCAGCGCCTGCGGAAGAGCCACATCTTGACGCTCTGCGTCAAAATCCCGTAGCTGAGCAGCGTCAGGAAGAGCAGCGGCCAGTAGAGCCCCGGCAGCGGCTGGAACCCCAGCGACTTGGCGACAGGCGAGATGGGCAGCCAGAGGCCTGTCGCCATGACCAACACGGTGGTGGCAATCAGAGGCCAACTAGCGCGGCTCTCGAAGAAGGGAATGCGGTTGGTGCGGATGATGTGGATGATGAGCGTCTGCGTCAGGAGCGATTCGACGAACCAGCCGGTCTGGAAGAGCGGAGCCATGCTCGGGTCCCAGCAATGGAAGACGTAGAGCATGATGAAGTAGGTGCTGTAGTCGAAGATGGAGCTGATCGGCCCGATGCAGAGGATGAAGCGCGCGATCTCGTTCATGGTCCATCGGCGCGGCTGGGCGATCTGCTCGGGGTCCACGTCGTCGGTCGGGATGGCGACCTGCGAGAAGTCGTAGAGCAGGTTGTTGGTGAGGATTTGGATCGGGGCCATGGGGACGTAGGGGAGGAAGACGCTGGCGCCGACGACGCTGAACATGTTGCCGAAGCTGGAACTGGCCCCCATGCGGACGTACTTGAGGATGTTGGCGAAGACCTTGCGCCCTTCCAGCACCCCCTCCTCGAGCACCATGAGGCTTTTTTCGAGGAGGATCATGTCGGCCGATTCCTTGGCCAGGTCGACAGCGGTGTCCACGGAGATGCCGACGTCGGCGGCGCGGAGGGCCTGGGCGTCATTGATTCCATCCCCCAGGTACCCGACGACGTGCCCGCGCCCCTGCAGCGCGCGGATGATCCGCTCTTTGTCCGCCGGCGAGAGGCGCGCGAAGAGCGTGGCGCGTTCGGCGGCGTCGGCGAGTTGAACGTCGTCCATCCCGTCGATTTGCGAACCGAGGACGATCTGGTCGGTCGACAGGCCCACCTCACGGCAGATTTTGGCGCTGACGCGCTCGTTGTCGCCGGTCAAAACCTTGATGGATATGCCGTGCTTCTGAAGGGCGATGATGGCCGGTATCGTGGAGTCTTTCGGCGGGTCCAGGAAGGCGACGAAGCCGCGCAGGATCATGTCGCGCTCATCCTCCTTGGAGTACGCGGCGCGGCGGTCGAGGTCCTTGTAAGCCAGCGCCAGGACGCGGAAGCCGTCGTCGCTGAGGTCCTCGTACTCCACCCGCAGGTCGTCCATCAGGAGTTGTTCCATCGGGTAGAGCTTGCCGTGGAACTCGAACTGGCTGCATCGTTTAAAGACCTGCTCCGGGGCGCCCTTGGTGAGGATCCGCGGGGTGCCTGAAGGGGTCTCGACGACGACGGACATCACCTTGCGGGAGAAGTCGAAGGGAATTTCGTCGAGCTTGCGGTACTCGGGGATGTGAATCTCGCTATGCAGTTCCTTGTAGTCGAGGATGGCGCGGTCCAGCACGTTCTTCAGGCCGGTCTGGAAGTAGCTGTTGAGGTAGGCGAAGACGAGGACGCCATCGTCCGTCTCGCGCATGACGTTGAAGTGCTTTTCGAGGATTACGCGATCGAGGGTGAGGGTGCCGGTCTTGTCGGTGCACAGGACGTCCATGGCGCCGAAGTTCTGGATGGAGTTGAGGCGCTTGACGATCACCTTCTTGCGCGACATGGCGATGGCGCCCTTGGAGAGGCAGACAGTGACGATCATCGGCAGCATCTCGGGGGTCATGCCGACGGCGACGGCCAGGGCGAAGAAGAAGGCCTCTTTCCAGTCGTGCTTGGTGAGGCCGTTGATGAGGAAGATCAACGGGACCATGACGAGCATGAAGCGGATCATGAGCCAGGTGAAGCGGCTGATTCCTTTGTCGAAGCTGGTCTGGACCTGCGGCCCGACGATGGCGCGGGCCATGCCGCCCAGGCAGGTCTTCGGTCCGGTGGCCACGACCATGGCCATGCCGGCGCCGCTCTCGACGGTGGTGCCCAGGTAGCAGACGCCGGCCAGTTCGAGCGGGGAGCGCCCTGCCAGCGGCTGCGCGGCGGCGAATTTTTCGACGGGCAGCGATTCGCCGGTCAGGGTGCTCTGGATGATGAAGAGGTCTTTGCAGGAGAGGAGGCGCACGTCGGCGGGGATCATGTCGCCGGCGGAGAGCTTGATGACGTCGCCGGGAACGAGGTCGCGCAACGGCAGTTCGATGAACTGTCCGTCGCGCAACGCCGTGGCGGTCACGGTGATCATCGCCTTGAGCCGCGCGGCGGCGGTGTCGGCGCGGGCTTCCTGAAGGAATCGCAGGCCGACGCCCAGGATGACCATGAGCGTCATGACTATCGCGGCGGGATGATCGCCGGTGAAATAGGCGAGAATGGCAAGTATGGCCAGCAGGATGACGAGGGGGTTGACGAGGGCGTGGCCGAGCAGAATCAGCCGCGTGTGGCGCTTCTCCTGGCCGACGGCGTTCGGGCCGTGCTCCTCGATCCGCCGCTCGGCTTCCTCCCTGGAAAGCCCTTGGGCGGTGCCCGCCAGAAGCGCGGGAACGGCATCCGGTTCGGCCGCGGCGGCCTCGATGAGCAGCGGCGCAACCTGCATCTTAAGGGAGGCGCGCTTCGGAGCCCCGTTGCGCGCCAGCTTCTGTTCGGTCGGCAACGTCACAGTTTCATTTCTCCTGCGCAGAGCCAGATTGCTCAAACGGGTTGAACTGTGAGCCCTTTTCGCGGGGGACGCGCACGCCGGCGGCAAGGCGCGACCGCATTTATTTCCGTAATGCTCTGTTGAGACCATCGTGGCTGCGTGTCGCTCTTCGCGTGGTCGAGGTGGGGACACAAAACTTTCCCTTGGAAAGTATTGTGTCCCCACCGGCCCGGCCTGCCAGCCGGGATGGTTTCAACAGAGCATTTCCGTAACTATACACCGGCGCGCCCGGCGCGGCAAACCATGCCGGGCATGTTTTGAATTGCGCGGAAAGGAGGATATACTCAGGGGGAGTGGTGGATTTGTTCCATTCGACAAGAGGAGATGCCATGACGCGGATTCATGCCACAGGCCTGCTGCCGGCGCTGCTGTGCGCGGGCGGCTTTCTGTTCGCCGGGTGCGGGAAGGAAGCCCCCCCTGCGCCAACGCCGACGCCGGAGTCCTCCCAGCAGATTCAGGAGGAGACTTCCTCTCAGCCGGTCGAAACGACGACAACGACGCACAAGCCCAGCACGTACCACGACCCCATTGCGCCCAGTTGACGGCAGTTCCATCGCGCTGAGCCTGGTTTTTCGCTAGAATGCGCGTATGAAACGGCCCAACCCAAATCCGATGGAGGCTTCCCACGCGCGCAAGCGCCAGGCGCTGTGGCTGACGGCAATCCTGCTGGCGGCCCTGCTGCTGAGGCTCTGGGATTTGGGGGCAAAGTCGCTCTGGCTCGACGAGGTGATGACCGTCCATAAGGCGACCTCCTCCTTCCCCGTCATGATGAATGAAGTGATCTACACCGACGCGCACCCCCCGCTGTTCCAGATCATCGAGTGGCTCTGGCTGCGGCTGGGGAGCGGGGACGCCTTTGCGCGGCTCCCGGCGGTATTCCTAGGCGTGGCGGTGGTGTGGCTGACCTTCCTGATCGCGCGGCGGCTGACCGGTCGCCGGGGCGCCCTCGCCGCCGGGGTGGTGATGGCGTTCAGCTACTTCCAGATTTTCTATTCCCAGGAGGCGCGCCTCCATACGCTGGCGACCGCCCTCTTCCTGGCGCAGACCTACCTGCTGTTGCGGATCGTCTCCCGGTGCGGCGGGGCCGGCTGGAAGCTGTGGCTGCTCTATGCCCTGCTGGGGCTGCTGAGTCTGTACACCTACGCCCTCTGCATCCTCACCATCGGCGCGCTGGCGCTGCTCTACGTCATTCTCGCATGGAAGCGCAGAGTGCAGTGGCGCGAATGGTTCATGGCGCACCTGCTGATCGGGCTGGCGTTCCTGCCCTGGTACTGGTTCGTGCTGCGCGTGACGACGGCGAAGCTGCAGGAGAGCATCCGGACGGTGGGAGACGCGGTGGGCGCGCCTTCCGCGCAGGAGGTAATCAGCGGCATCGCGTCGTGGGGGGTGGGGCCGATGGATTGGAGCGTGATGCCCACGCTGGGCCTCTGGCTGGGCCTGGCGCTGGTGATCGCCGCCGCCGTGGCGCTTTTGGCGCGGCGCAACCGGAAGCCTGCGCTGGCGCTGAGCGTGCTCTTCTTCGTTCCGCTGCTCGGGTATCTGCTGATGCCGATGCCGCGGGTGCATTACTACGAGGCGAAGCACCTGATCTTCCTGCAGCCGCTGCTGATCATCGCCCTGTGCGCGGCGCGGCGAAAGGAGAACTCCGCCCCCGCGCGCGAGACGCGCGTGCCGCCGGTATGCTACGTCGTCGCCGCGCTGCTGGCGCTGAACCTCTTCGGACTGCGCGACTACTTCTCCGCCTCCTTCCAGAAGGAGGACTGGCGCGGCATGGTGAGCGACGTCCAGGAGCGCCTGCAACCCGGCGACCTGGTGATGTTCAACCCCGGCTACGTCGGCTATGCCTTCGAGTACTACCAGACACGCGACGTGGACACGCGCAACGTCACGGCGGAGTCGCTGCTCCGGGGACAGGCGCGGGAGAAGCGCGCCGCCCGACTCTGGCTGATCAGTTGCCAGAGCCCGGTGTCGCGCCCCTTCAGCGCAGCGCCAAAGATGCTGCTGGATGAGGGGTGGAAGCCGCTGGATGGCGCAAGCTTCCCCAGCCACGCATGGCCCGGCGGGCTGGACTGGACGCTGTTGACGCGCAGCCCGGAGGGGGCGCATGACTGACACGCTGCCATCGGCGCACCTGGTCAACCAGTACATGGATTACCTGGTCGCCGAGTGCGGCCTCTCCCCCATGACGGTCGATGCGTACCGGCAGGACCTGACGCGCTTCGTTTATTTCCTGCACGAGCAGGGGCAGGATGACGCGCGCCTCGCCGGCGCCTCGACGGTGCTGAAATTCATGGTCCACGAACGCGAACGCGGGTTGCACATCAACTCCGTCGCGCGCAGCCTGGTGGCGGTGAAGACCTTTTACCGCTTCCTCTGGTCGGAGGGAGAGGTGGCGAAGGATGTCACCTCGCTGCTGGATTCCCCCAAGCTGACGAAGTACCTGCCGGAGGTGATGACGGAGCCGGAGGTGACGGCGCTTCTGGCCGCGCCGGACGCCTCGACGCCGATGGGGAAGCGCGACCGCGCGCTGCTGGAGCTGCTCTACGCCACGGGGGCGCGCGTCAGCGAGGTGGCGAACATGAAATTGGAGGCGCTGCACCTGGACCTGGGCTACGTGCGCTGTTTCGGGAAAGGGTCCAAGGAGCGGATTGTGCCGGTGGGCGAGCGCGCAGCGGCGGCGCTGAACGATTACCTCTCCGGCGCGCGCGAGACGCTGCTGGGGGATGCCCCTTCCCCCTGGCTCTTCCCCGGGCGGCGCGGGCCGATCGGGCGCAAACGCCTCTGGACGATGGTGCGCCAGTACGCGCTGAAGGCCGGGGTGGGGCGGCGCATCTCCCCGCACACGCTGCGCCACTCCTTCGCCACGCACCTTCTGGAGCATGGCGCCGACCTGCGCGCGGTGCAGGAGATGCTCGGACACGCCAATATCGCCACGACTCAGATCTACACGCATGTGGACCACTCCAGGCTCAAGAGCGTCCATAAACAGTTCCACCCGCGCGGGTAAGGGCGGGCGCGTTCGGAGAACGCTCCGCCGGTTTGCGCGCTGCGCTTTACATTCCGCATACTCTCGCTTGACGCCGCGCCTCCGATAGCGTATGATACGAGCATTGTTAGGTTAGGCCCATGAGGGCCACAGCAGTTCGAGCGCACTGTAACTGGTTCTCCGTTGTGCACAGGCAGATGAGCGGACACCGCAAGGTGTCTTCCTTCCCTTCTCCTCCCCTTGCACCTGTTCCTGTTCAGACCGTCTCCAAGCTGTGCGTTTACCGGCGCAACCTAATCGCTCGGAAAGCGGATCGTCCGTGCCCGGTATCGGACGCCAGTGTGGCGGCCCGACGGGACGCGGGTTCGTGCCGAGTCAACGCATGGAGGAAAGAAACATGGCGCAAGGTAAGGTGAAGTGGTTCAGTGATCAGAAGGGCTTTGGGTTCATTACGCCGGACGACGGCAGCCCAGACGTCTTCGTGCATCACAGCGCAGTCCAGGGCAGCGGTTTCAAGTCCCTGGCTGAGAACGATGTCGTGACGTTCGAGACCGAAGCCGGCCAGAAGGGCCCGCGCGCGAAGAACGTGACGAAGGTCAGCTAACTCAGGCTGAACAAGCCTAAGTCATAACGAAAACCGCTGCTGTGTGAAGGGACACGGCAGCGGTTTTTCGTTTTCTCTTCTTCTGCGCTCCGGGAATCACAGCATCCGCCTGAACCTTTGATATGCTGACTGCCATGCTTCGGACGGATGCGGGTCGTAGGGGATGAGGGAGAAGGAGCGCTTGACGGCTTCGCGCCCTTCAGCGATTGAGGCGAGGTGGCCCGTGGCCAGCGCCTGGATGAGGGCGTTGCCCAGCGCGGTGGCCTCGACGGGGCCGGCCAGCACGGGCAGCCCCGTGGCGTCGGCGGTCATCTGGCAGAGAAGGGTGTTCTGCGAGCCGCCGCCGATGATGTGGATTCGGTCCACTTTCCACCCCAGCGCCGCTTCGAGGTTCTCGATGGTCATGCGGTACCTCAGCGCGAGGCTTTCGAGGATGCAGCGGGCGAGGGCGGCGTGGCTATCGGGGGGCGGCTGGTTCGTGCGATCACAGTAGTGGCGAAGGCGCGCGGGCATGTCACCCGGCGGGCCGAATTCAGGAGCGTCCGGGTCCACGAATGCGGCGAACTCGGGGGCGGCGGCGGCCAGGCGCGTCAGGTCGTCATAGCTATACACGTTTCCCTCGTCGGTCCACGTGCGGCGGCATTCCTGAAGCAGCCAGAGTCCGCCGATGTTCCGGAGCAGGCGGACGGTGCCGTTGGCCCCCCCTTCGTTGGTGAAGCCCCCGGCGTAGGTCACCGGGGTGATGACGGGCGCGGCGACCTCAACGCCGGCGAGCGACCAGGTGCCGGAACTGATGTACGCGGAGTGCGGCGAGAAGAGGGGCGCGGCGGCGACCGCCGAGCCGGTGTCGTGGCAGGCGGGCGCGATGACCGGCGCGCCGCGAATTCCTGTCTCCGCCGCGACGGAGTCAAGCAGCGGCCCCAGGACCGTTCCGGGCTTGACGATCGGCGGGAGAATTCCGGTGGGCAGGCGCAGTTGTTCAAGCATCGGACGCGCCCAATCCCCGGCGCGCGGGTCGTACATCTGCGTGGTGGTGGCGATGGTGAACTCCCCGACTTTGCGCCCCGTGAGCCAGAAATTGAGCAGGTCGGGCATGGTCAGGAGGGTTCGCGCCTGGGCCAGGAATTCCGGGCGTTGGCGCGCGAGGGAGAGCACCTGGTACAGCGTATTGAGCTGCATGAACTGAATGCCGGTGCGCTCGAACACCTCCCGGCGCGGCACAATGCGGAACGCCTCATCCATCATGCCATCGGTGCGCCGGTCGCGGTAGTGGACGGGGTTCTCCAGCAATTCATCCCGCGCACCCAGCAAGCCGAAGTCGACGCCCCACGTGTCCACGCCGATGCCGGCCAGCGGGGCTTTCTGAGCGCAGAGGCGCAGTCCCTTCTTGATTTCCGCGAGCAGTTTCGGGGCATCCCAGTGGAGCGTCTCCCCCACGCGCACCGGCCCGTTGGGGAAGCGGTGCGCGGCCTCCAACTCGAACCGCGCGCCGTCGAAGCCCACGCGCATTACGCGGCCACTCTCCGCGCCAAGGTCCACGGCTGCGAAATTAACGGTTTTCATGGCACATGCCCTGCCTGTGTGAACGAACAAGGACATCAAGGACTGCAAGGACATAAAGGACATCGAACAACGACTACAACCGGTTTCATAACTGTGGCGCGGGTTATCCAACCCGCGAAATCATTGGCGCGAACGACGTCGTTAACGCCCACAAATGGGTTATGAAACCATTTTGCTCTGTTGAAACCATCCCGGTTGGCGGGCCGGGCCGGTGGGGACACAATACTTTCCAAAGGAAAGTTTTGTGTCCCCACCTAGACCACGCGAAGAACGACACGCTGTCCCGATGGTTTCAACGGAGCAAAACCATTTGTAAGCTCTCACCGCATCTCCTGCCCGCCCGTGACGTTGATGGCCTGGCCGGTCATGTAGCTCGCGTCGTCGGAGGCCAGGAAGACCAGCACGTTGCAGATATCCTCATAGGTGCAGCCGCGCTTCATGGGCACCTGGTCGATATACTTCTGGCGCACCTGCTCCTCGGTGATCCCCCACTTTTCGGCGTACTGTTTGTAGAGCGAGTTGACCCAGAGCGGCGAGTCCAGGAGGTTGCCGGGGCAGATGGCGTTGACGCGGATGCCGGACTCGGCCAGGTCCAGCGCGATGCTCTGCGTCAGGCCGATGCCGCCGAATTTGGAGGCGGCGTAGGCGGAGTTCTTGAAGCTCCCCTTCTTGCCCGACTTGGAGTTGATCTGGATGATCACGCCACTCTTTTGCCGCTTCAACACGCGCGCGGCGCAGGAGGCGCAGAGGAAATAACCGAAGAGGTTGACGTTCATCACGGCGCGCCACTTCTCCGCGGCGAAGTCGGCGATATCGCCGGCGATGAGGATGCCGGCGTTGCAGACCAGGAGGTCCAGTCGCCCGAACTCCTTGACGGTGCGGTCGACCATGGCGGCGACCTGCGCCTCGTCGGTCACATCCACTTTGATGGCGATGGCGCGCCGGTCGGTGATGCGCGCCGCCGTGGCGATGGCGTCCGCTTCCTTCAGGTCGGCCACCGCGACATGGCACCCCTCGCGCGCCAGGCGCAGGCAGATCGCCTCGCCCAGCCCCTGCGCGCCGCCGGTCACGAGGGCCACGCGATCTTGCAGCATCTTTTCCATCTGTTCTTCCTTATTTGCTGTCGCGCTTGAGCCGCGCCAGGAAGTCCCCGGGCGACGCGCTGTTTGACATCCCTTTGAACACCTCCAGCCCCGCCCGCCCCGCCGGGGCGAGACGGCCCACGGCAGTATAGAATCCATTGCGCGCCCGCCGCAAGGGAAGGTTCGCGCGCGTCCACGGGCTCTGATAACCCAGGCCGAGGGCGCGCTGCATGGCCGTGTGGCCGCAGATGAAGAAAGCGCCATCGAGGAACGCCTGCCGCACGGGGGCCATTTCCGGCGCGTCGAAGTCATCCACGAGCTTCTGCCCGAAGGCGTTCATCTCCGTGCCGACGATCAGTGGCAGGTCCAGCTCGCGGGCCAGCTCCACGACGCGGTGCAGGTTGCGCACCTTCACGCCGCGCTGCTCGGGATCGGCGATGTTCCAGTTGCGGTCCGGGACGATATTGAGGGCGGCGGCCCCCTTGGCGATGAGCAACTCCAGCAGTTCGCCGATGGCCTGCTCCCCCGCCGACAGGCCGTCGAGCCAGGTGTGGCAAGGGAGCGCGCCGCAGGCGCAGATCATTTCGTGGACCTCTTCGACCGTCGGGAAGGACTCCGGCCCCGGCTGCACGTAGCCCACCCCGCCGCGCTTCATCAGTTTCCCGCGGACGAGGTTCTGGAACTTCGGCGCGTCGCCGATCTGAGCGGCGACCTGCTCGCGCGTGAGGCCGAGTTCCTCCGCCCAGAACGCGGAGGGATCGGGGAAGCGATGAATTGCGGCGCTCACGTAGGCGGCCAGGAGGTGGCGCTCCGTGGCGTTGCCCGCCGGGGTCAGCGGCAGCGCGTCCCGGTCATAGTCCACCGCGACCGGCGCGAGATGCGCGTTGAGCCGGGCGACCATGGCGCGGTTGCGCTGCTCGGCGCGCGCGCGCATCCCCGCCAGAATGGGGGCGACGGACCCGGGGGCCCGGCCGGAGGTGAAACCGATCCCCATGTAGTAGCTGATCCCCGGCTCGCCGGGGGAGTTGATTTCGCGCGTCGCGAACTCCGGGATGTAGACGCGGCTTTCCAGCCCGGCGCTGCCGCGCACGCCGACCAGGTCGCACGCGCGGAGGAACTCGTCGACGCCGTCGAGCACGTCAAAATCCACGATGCCGACCGCCGCAAAGCCGCGCCGCTTCGCCAGCCAGGCCAGCGCCGTGGGAGAATAGCCGCTCGCATTGTAGGAGAAGAAGGTGTGGCAATGCATGTTGACGGCGGCCCGCTCCGGCTCGGGGCGAATCGCCCCCTGCTGCGCGAGCGCCATCAGCCCCGACAACGCATCGGCGCGCGTGGCCGGGGAACGATCGTTGAGAAGCGCTTCCAACTCGGCGATCTTCTGCATCAGCAATCCGTCCCCTCGTATGCGATGAGTTCAATGAATCCGGATGACGCGGGAGGCAGCGTGGCGCGCGACGCGGATGGAATGGTCCGCGCCTGCGGCGTCCGCTACACCCCCAACTGCCGCCGCCGGTAGAGTTCATCGGGCCGGGTGTGAATGCGGGCGACATCTTTGGAGGCGAGATACCGCGGCCCGCCGACGCTGTACGCGCCCAGCAGCACGCGCGCCATCTTGACCGCCATGAGCGTGACATCTTCCACCTGTTTCGCCGTGCCGCCCAGCGCAACCAACCCGTGGTTCTGCATGAGAATGATGCGCGGCGCTTCACCGTGCTTCTTCAGGTGTTTGCCCAGCAGCTCCTTGAGGCGGCGCGCAAGCGGAAAGCCGGGATCGGTGTACGGCACCAGCAGCGGCGCCGTCCCGCACAGGACGATTTCGTCCGGGAAGAGCCGGCCCTTGAATATTTCCGGGAAGGCGACCGAGCAGGTCAGCGCGTTGATGAGGGTGGGATGCGTGTGCCCAACGAAACGAATCCCCTCCAGGTCGAGCAGTTGGGCATGGAGGAGCGTTTCCACCGAGGGACGGCCCGGCGCACTCGGAGTCACCTTGGCGGCGGAGAGCGCTTCTTTCACCTGCGCGTCGTTCAACTCCGGCCCCTCCAGAACGGCCAGGGCGCGGCCGCAATCCACCTGAACAAATCCTTCGGGGGTAATCGTCCGCAGCTCGGTGCCGCTGCTTTTCACCCAGAAGGTCCCGTCCTCCGCGCGCGCGGAGGTGTTCCCCTCGCCAAGGATGACGTAGTCCATCTCCGGACGCCCCAGATTGTTGGAGAGCGCAACGAGTTGTTTGACGATTTCAGGCGAAGCCATTGTTCTGTCATTCCGAACAAGTTCTTGCGATGGAGGCGGTTCTCTCTGCGTGGCCGCTTGCACGAGTTCGGGACGCCGGGCATAATGCGGCTACCGGTGCGCCCCCGAATCGGGCGCAATTATACTGCCGTGCCGAACCATCGGCAAGCAAGGTCTGCGAGGAGTGAATGAGACAATGACGAGGATCGTCCAGATCGGCCTGGGCCCGTTGGGCCAGAAGGTGGTGCGCTATCTGCTGGAACGTCCGAACCTCAAACTGGTCGCCGTGGTGGACCCTGCGCCGGACAAGGTGGGGAAAGACGCGGGGGAACTGTGCGGCGTCAAGCGCCTCGGGGTCGCCGTCGCGAAAGACCTGCGCAGCGCGCTGCGTGGCCGCAAAGCGGAAGTGGCGCTGCTGACGACGGTTTCCGATGTCAGGCGCATCGAAGCGCAGATCGCCCGGATCGCCGCGGCAGGGCTCCCGATCGTTTCGACCTGCGAGGAGCTTTCCTTCCCATGGGGCGCCTCGCCGGCCGTCGCGCGGCGAATTGACGCTCTCTGCCGGAAGCATGGCGTAGCCTGCGTGGGGACGGGGGTGAACCCGGGATTCCTGATGGACTTCCTCCCCTCCGCGCTCACCGGGGTCTGCCAGAAGGTGGAGCATGTGCGCGTGCAGCGCATTCAGGATGCGTCGGCGCGCCGCGTGCCGTTTCAGCAGAAGATCGGCGCGGGGCTTACGACGGCGCAGTTCCGCAAGAAGAAAGAGGCCGGCACACTGCGGCACGTGGGGCTGACGGAGTCGATGCAGATGGTCGCGCATGCGCTGGGTTGGAAGCTCAGCCGGACGACCGAGAGCCTGCGGCCGGTCATCGCGAAGAGACGCATCACCAGCGGCTACGCCCCGATCGAGAAGGGGATGGCCTGCGGCGTCGAGCAGATCGGCCACGCCTTCGTCGGCAGGAAGGAGGTCATCACGCTCGAATTCCGCGCCGCGGTGGGCGAAGCGAAATCCTTCGACGCGGTGGAGATCACCGGCACTCCGAACCTGCGGTCTGTGATCGAAGGCGGGGTCAACGGCGACATCGCCACCTGCGCCATCGTTCTGAACGCCGTCGCCGCCATTCGCAAGGTGACGCCCGGCCTTAAGACGATGCTCGACTTGCCGCCGGTGACCTGCAGCCGTTCCTGAGCAACGGTCAGAATAGCTCGCGCAGGAAGCGGTCGCATTTCCCTTTAAGCTCCGGCGTCAGCCGGCGTTCAAAGGGCCAGTTCTCGCGGCTGGCGAGGTCGCCGACCATCTCGCAAGCCGCTTCCGCTGTCCAGGCAATCTGCTCCATGGACACCGCGTCAAGGTTGTTATGGACGGAGTGGTGGTACCAGTACAGAGTGCTGTGCGTGGTCCGCGTCACCCAGATGCCGGGAATTCCTCGCGCGGCAAAGGGGAACATATCCTGGTAGGGAGAGGCGTCGTCAACGACCTTGCCGAAGCCCAGGCGTTTCTCGGCGGCCTCTTTGACGTACCGATTCAAGGCCGGGGTGCCGGCGCACTGAATTTCCGAGCTGCCCAGATGAGCGCCGACCGAGTCGAAATTGCATACGAAGGCAATGCGGTCGAGGTCCGCGACCTGGCTCCCCACGTATCGCGTCGATCCCACGGAGAGTTGCTCTTCAGCGCCGAAGCCGATGAAGCGCACGGTATGCCTCAAGCCCTTTCCCCGCAAACGCCGGGCGCATTCCAGCGCGGCGGCGATCCCGCTGGCATTGTCATCGGCCCCGACTCCTTCACTGACGGAATCCAGGTGCCCGGAAATGACGATCACCCGCGCGGCCGGGTCTGAGCCTGGGAATTCGCCGACGGCATTCCAGGAGTTGGCCGGTTCGATTCGCCCGGAACAGGCCAGGCGCACGTGCCGCGCGCCGCTGCGCGCCAGCGCCCAGGCATCCATCATGGAGAGGTTGGCCATGGGCTTCCGGACCATGCGCATGAACCGCTCCCCCATTCCTGCGGCGAGGGCCCACTCCGTCGCATAGCGCGTGTCCACGTAAAGCAGCGCCTTCAGCGGGGACTCCTGCATCTGCCGGAAAACTTCTTCCGATTCCCCATACCCTCCGTAGAACAGGCCGATCTTCCCCTCCAAACCGTCGAAGCGCATGCCCTGCTCATAATCGAACGGTTCAATGACGATCAGCTCCCCTTCCACCCCTTCCGGCGGCGTCGCGAGCGAGTGGGTGACCTGGCTGACTTCGATCCGCCGCCCGCTGTCAACGTCGGTCAATACAGCCGGGGCCGGAATCCACCGCTGGACAGGAAAGGGAAGGCTGCCGAGGTTCGACGCGCCAAGCTCACGGAGACGGCCCACCATGTATTCGGCCACCCGCTTCTCTTCCGGCGAGCCGGCGAGCCGTTGTCCCACGGTGTGGCACATGAATTCCATGTCGCTGCGGATTTGCAGGAGGCCGGCGGGGTCTTTCAAGTTTCGCATCGTTCTTTCCTTTTGAAGGCGCAGTTCTACTTCGTTCGCCCGGCGTACCGGACGGTGCCGATGAGGCGGAACTGGTCATGGCGGTAGTAGCTCACGAAGATTGCGGCGGCCGCGCCATCCGCCAGGTAAACGGTTTCGGTTTCTTTGAGAACGGGCGTCCCGGGATTCACCCCCAGCACACCGACCACCGGCTCCTCGGCGGCAACCGCTTCGACGGCCTGCACGGAGTGGCCGATTTCGATCCCCTGCGCCTTCTGCCAGCGCTCCATCGAGTCCAGTCCGGCGAGTTCTTCTTTCGATAATTTGTCGGCATACGCGCGCAGGATCGACATCTCGTCCATCGCCACAGGCGATGACCCCATCGAGTCAATGCGGCGCACGAAGAGCACACGGTCTCCGACGAAGGTGTGCAGCAGCGCAGCCGTCTCCTCATCGGCAGGCCGCCATTCCCACAAGTCCACCCGGCGCGTAACCTCCGGGGCATGGCGCGCCAGGCTGGCATCGAACTCCGAGCTCAGGATGGGAATCTTTCGCGCGGGTTTGGCGGTCAGAAACGTCCCGCTTCCCTGTCGACGCCGAACGAGCAGTTCCTCCTCCAGAATCTGCAGCGCGCGGCGGATCGTGATGCGCGAGGTGCGAAACTCCTTGCAGAGATCCTGCTCCGAGGGTAATTGCTGGCCGGGTTGGAGTTCGTTGCCGAGAATCCTGCGCCGGAGTATTTCAGCCACCATGTTGTACGCCGTGGTCTTCCGATTCATCTACGGACTCCGTTGCGGACCAAAAGGTCCCTTCGTCGACTGGAACGGTCACAGGCGTTCAGCCCAGGACGCGGACCGGCGCGTCCATGCCCTGCTCGGTATCAACCAGGCAGGGCTGAGGCCCAGGCCCGCATGCACCGCTCGCTTCACGGGCTTGCCGCGAATACTTTACCCGATTCAGCCCACACGCACTTGAAAAAGATGAGACGACATGTTATATCATTATAATAAGTCGCAGCGCAAGCGATTCCGAGCCCTTTCTGGCATGGCTGGAACTCACCTTTTCACGGGTGGATAATCTTATGAGCGCACTAAAAGCGGGCGCAGCGAGAGCCGATATCACGCCGGCCTACCCCGTCTGGCTCGACGGCAACCCGCGCGATCACAAGTCCGAGGGGATGCACGACCCCATCTCCGCCCGGACGTTGGTGCTTGAGAACAAGGACGGCCCCTTCGCGTTGCTGAGCCTCGACCTGTGCTGTCTGCCCGAAGATGTTGCGGACGCCATGCGCCGCCGGATCGCCGAGCGCACCCATATCCCCTTCGAGCGCCAGGTCATCGCCTGCGGCCACATCCATTCCGGCCCCGCCACTTACGGATACTTCTGTCCCCGGGAACAAGAGTACTGCGACCGGCTCATTCAGGAGTTGGCCGAATTGACGAAACGGGCGCGCGACGCAGCCAGGCCGGCGCACGCCGGGTGCGGGTCGGGCGCGGAATTCACCATCAGCGAGTACCGCCGCTTCTATCTGACGGACGGCCGGATCGCGATGAATTGGGATACGTTCAGCCCGGAGGAACTCATCGGCCCGGCCGGGGTGATGGATCCCGAAGTCGGCGTGGTGCGGATCGACGCTCTGGACGGGAAGACCATCGCCATCCTGTATAACCATGCCGGCCATCCGAATACACCGCCGGGCACCTGGTTCCAGGTCAGCGCCGATTACCCCGGAGTCGCTTCCGCCGCCATCGAGCGCGAGTTGGGCGGGGTGGCGCTGTTCACCAACGGCGCGCAGGGAAGCGTGGACATTCCCGCATTCCGCGAACGGGACTGGGCGGGGATGGAACGCAAGGGGGCGTGGCTGGCGCGCGAGGTCATGGACGTGGCCCGACAAATCATCCCTTCCGACGACAGCCTCTCGGTGCGGCAATCGCGATTCAGCGTCGCCATCCGGAAGATCACGCCGGAGTACCTGGCCTGGGCGCAGGAAGTGCTTGCGCGGCCAAGTCAGCCGCACACGATCCGCGACGGCGTGGATGACACGCTGTACGCCCGCGCCTGCATGGACCTGGTCGCCATGGGGCGGTCGAGCTTCGACGTGGAGATGATCGGATTCCGCGTCGGCGGCGCGGCGTTTGTCAGCTTTCCCGGGGAGTTGTTCACGGAAATCGGCCGTCGCATCAAGGCGCTGCGGCCGGAGAAGCGGACGTTCGTCGTGGACATGGCCAACGGCTACCTCGGCTACGTGCCCACGCGCCGGGCGGTCCGTGAAGGGGGCTATGAGTCGCATCCCGGCACGGGCAGCCGGCTGGAGGAGAAAGCGGACGACTTGATTGTCAACGAGGCGGCGAAGTTGTTGGAACGGCTGTAATTGAGCGACCGGTGGACGCAATTGAAGCAACTTGTTTTCGAAAGGAGAATCAGAATGGAGAAGCTGGCAATTGATGGCGGCAAGCCCGTCACGTCAAGAGCGGCCGCCAAGCGATGGCCGGTGCTCGATCAGACCGACCGCGACGCGGTGCTGCGCGTGATTGACCGCGGGATCGTGGCGGGCAGCGGCGCGCCCGAGGCCTCCTCGCTGGAGAAGGAATGGGCCGCCTACTGCAACCGCAAGTACTGCCTGGCCACCTGCAGCGGCACGGCGGCTCTGCACATGGCGCTGGCGGCGGCGGGCGTCGAGCCCGGCTGCGAAGTGATCACGTCCGCCTTCACCTTCCTGGCTTCGGCCAGTTGCGCGCTGCACCAGAATGCCGTGCCGGTCTTCGTGGACATCGACCCGCGCACGTACAACCTCGACCCGAACAAGCTGGAACGTGCGATTACGCGCTACACCAAGGCGATCATCGTCCCGCACATTCAGGGGCTCATGGCGGACATGGACCCGATCATGAAGATCGCCAAGAAGCACAAGGTGATCGTGATCGAGGATGCCTGCCAGGCGCACGGCGCAACGTACAAGGGGAAGGTGGCCGGCTCCATCGGCCACATGGCCTGCTTCAGCCTGAACAACCTGAAGAACCTCTGCGGCGGCGAAGGCGGGTTGCTGGTGCTGGATGATGAGACCTGGAAGCAGAAAGCCTCCCTCGTGCGCATGTTCGGCGACGAGGTGGACGACGAGAGCAAGCTGCGCGTGTACAACGCGAGCATTCTGGGGTACATGTACCGCACGCAGGAACTTCCCGCCGCGCTGGCCCGCGCGCAGTTGGCCAAGCTCGACACGCTCAACGCCATCCGCCGGAAGAACGCGGCTTACCTCATCCGCGAACTGGGCAAGATCAAGGGAGTCACCCCCCCCTACGTCCCGCCCCGGCTGGAGCACTCCTTCTTCATGTTCAATATCCGCCTGGACCCGAAGGCCGCCGGCGTCAGCGCCACCCCCGTCGATTTCCGCAAGGCGGTCGAGAAGGCGCTCTACGCGGAAGGATTGCACATCGGCCAGTGGCAGACGATGCCGGTCCCCGCGCAGGACCTCTTCCAGACCCAGTGGGGCTACGGCCGCACGGGCTGCCCGTGGGATTGCGAAAAGTACAAGGGGAAGATGAAGAAGCGCCGCGCCTCCGATCGCCCGTACGATCCGGACAACTTCCCCGTCGCGCAGGCGCTGTGCAGGAATTACACCGTCGTCCATGGCATCCATCCGCCCAACGGCCTGCCGGAGATGAAGAACATCGTGGCCGCGTTCAAGAAGGTCTTCGCCAACCTGGACGTTGCGATGGCGCACAAGGACGACCGCATCTATCCGCACGCGGATTCTTCTTTGTACGGAACGGGCTGAGAAAGTCTTATGCGAAACCTTGCGAAGGATCGTTTGACCTTCGCAAGGTTTCGTTTCTTCCGCTGACTCAACAGGAAAGGGCCACGCCATGAAAACGCAAGGGCTGTTTGCGCGCAGTTCGATGGATTTCGACTTGCGCGACTTCGAGTTGCCGCCGCTGCGCGACAATGACGTGCTGGTGAAGGTGCACGCCTGCGGCCTCTGCGGCACGGATATCCATTTCGCCAAGGACGCGAGGGGCGAGTACAACCCGCTGGGGCATGAGATCGCCGCCGAGGTGCTGGAGGTCGGTCGCAACGCAGTCACCTGCAAGCCCGGCGACCGCGTGATCGTCGAGGACTGCGCCATGTGCGGCGTCTGCGAGAACTGCAAGAACGGGGAGGCGCACCTCTGCCGCAACATGCACAACCTCGAAGGCCGCCCCGGGATAGCGCGGCACATGGTGGTGCATGAACGCCTCTGCGACCGGTTCGAAGGACTGGACTACGTAGCCGCCTCGCTGACGGAGCCCCAGGCGGTGGCGTTGAACGCCGTGCTGCATGCGCAGATTCCGCCCGCCGCGGATGTGGTGGTCTTCGGCCCCGGCCCCATCGGCCTGATGTGCGTGCGCCTGGCCAAGATGATGGGAGCGGCCACGGTGGGACTGGTCGGCTACGATGCCAATTGTCCGCGCGAGAAGGCGCGCTTCGAGGCCGGAAGACAATTGGGGGCGGACTTCGTTGTGGACACGGCGGTCGAGAACCCCCTGGAGGCCGTGCAGCGTCATTTCCCCAACGGCGCGGACCGCGTCATCGTCACCAGCCCCCCCAAGAGCATGGAGCAGGCGATTCCGGTGGGCCGCTTCGGCGTGACCGTCTCCTTCATCGGCATCAACCTCGGCGGCCATTCGCAGATCGCCGTGGACGTGAACGATCTAATCTTCAACAAGCGCTCCCTCGTCCCGACGTTTGCGGAGCCGGCGATCAAGTTTCCGACGTCGCTCAAGATCCTCCAGAAAGGGATGATGGACTCGCGTCAGATCATCACGCACACCTTCAAGCTGGGGGAGCACAAGGCGATCTTCGCGGGCATTGTGGATGGACGGCAGCCGATCATCAAAGCCGTCTGCACGCCGAACGCCTGAGCGGAGCCCGTCGGACGAAGGAGAGCGGCAAGCATTTCCCGGAGCCGGTTTCGCAGTTGCGGCGCGGATTGGGGCGGCCCGCGACGCCGTTGTGAAACCGGCTCTGGTCTTTTTCTCACTCTTGGTGTACGATGTTTGGACTCGACAGAGAAACGCGCCTGATTTCAACACAGCAACAATCGGAGGTCGGATGAAGGACTGCATTCGCGCGGCCATAATCGGAGGATGGGGGCACCAGGCCCTCGTAGGGGCATTCGGAAAGACGGCCCAGTGCGTGGCCATTGCCGCCGATGGCTTGGATGACAAGGCCCGGGACTACGTCTCCGCGCCGTGGGCGGCGGGCGCGCCGTACTTCGAGGACTGGCAGAAGATGCTCGATGAAGTGAAGCCGGAGGTCCTTTCGCTGGGGACGTGGCCGGCGAAGAACGGCCCCTATATCGTCGCGGCGCTGAAGCGCGGTATTCACGTGGTCAGCGACAAGCCGATCGCCAACAGCGCGGCGGAACTGAGCGACCTGCGCGCGGTGACGCGCCAAAACCCGGGGCTCCACCTGCTGACGGAATTCACCATGCGCCTGGGGCCGGCCTTCATGGCTGCGCGCGAGGCGGTGCGCAGTGGAAAGATCGGCGATGTGGTATTGGTCACGGGGCAGAAGTCCTATCGCTTCGGCGCGTCGCGCCCGGATTTCTACAAGACGCGCCAGGGGTTCCCCGGAACGATCATGTTCGTCGGCTGCCACATCATGGACCTCGCGTACTGGATTACCGGTCTGAAATACACCGGGGCGCTGTGCGGCGTGCAGGGGAATATCGCAAAGAAGGAATACGGCCAGTTCGAGGACCACGCCATCATCCTGCTGCAAATGGAGAAGGGGGTCGACGTGGTGATGCACATGGACTACCTGCGACCGGCGGCGGCGCCGACGCACGGCGATGACCGCCTGCGCATCGCGGGGAGCAAGGGGGTTATCGAGGTGCGCGACGGGAAGTGCGTGCTCATTACCCAGGAGCAGCCCCCCACCGAGTTGGCGGTTGGCGGCCATGACGAACATGCCGGGCTGGAACTGGTCGAGACGCTTCGCGGGCGCGGGCGCGGCGCCTTCAGCACCGCTGAATCGCTCGTCATGGCCGAGGTGCTGCTCAAGGCGCGCGAATGCGCCGATAGCGGCAAGGCTGTGAAGATCCTCTGAGAGACGCGAAGGGCTGAAACGAGAGAACGGAGCGTGCGCCGGATCGCGGTGCCGCTCCGTTCTTTCTTCTTCGGGCCCTATCGCGGGAAGTCGAACGTCGTCAGCCGGCTCACATCCACGGCCTGGGTCCTGGCCGCCCAGGGCACTCCCAGATCGCTATAGAGTTTGCGCCCGGCCGCGGCGCGCGCGGCGATTTTCTCGATGCCGGTGATGACCGTGCGAATGTGCGGCTTCGGCTCGGCCAGTTCAGTGATCTCCAGACCATCCGCGGAAATCTGCCTTGTCACTGCGCTCGAAAGGAAAGCGCCGTTGACGGCCAGGACGTGGGCGCGCGTCATTTCGAGCGGGCAGTTGAGTTCCTTATCCTCCCCCCGATAGCGCCGGGCGACGTTGCGCCATTGCTCAACGCTGCCGTCCAGGGCCGGCGGCGGCACTTCGGATACGAGGCGCTCCCCTTCGTAGAATCGCAGCGTCTGCGTGGAGTCCCACACCGCGCGGCCTCGCTCGCCAAAAACCTCTATGACGCTGTGGGCATTTGCCGACGCGGCCACCGTGCCGTAGAAATAGACCTTCGCGCCGTTCTGGCAGAGCGCTTCCAGACAGGCGGTATCCTCGCTCTCGATTTCGTGAGCGTGGTAAAGCTCGGCGCGCACGCTTTTCGGCAGCGCGGCCTGCCCCGGCTCGTTCGAGGCGAAATAGAGGCCGTTGAACAGGTAGTGCGCCTGCGGGTTGTTGATGGTGCCGTCGAGGACCCAGCGTCCGTTGCAGGTGAGCTTGCCCGCCCAGGAGTTGCGCGCGTAGTAGTGGTTGTCGCGCATCCAGCAGCAGGTGACGATGACTTCCTTGACCCTCCCCAGCCGCCCGGAGCAAATCTCGCTCTTGAGGTTGCGCACGGCCGGCGCGGACTGGCTCTGAAAACCGATCTGGCACCAGGTCCCCGCCCGCTGAAGGGCGGCGGACATCGCGTCGAAGTCCTGAATCGTCGCGGTGGTCGGCTTTTCGCAAATGATATTGAAGCCGGCCTCGGCCGCCCGGATCACCTGGTCGCGGTGCCACTCGATGCCGGTGGGAATGGCGACGACATCGAACTGCGATTTGCCCAGCGCGAGCATCTCCTCCATCGTGCCGACGATGGGGACGCCGCGCTCGGCCAGCGCCTTTTCCTGCTCGGGATACTTGCCGCGGCTGCGGACGACGGCGGCGCCGAACGTCCCGAGCCCTTCTTTTTCCAGCGCCAGGATGTTGGTGACGTAAGAGGCGCCGTAGCCTCCAATGCCAACCAGACCGAACTTCACGGGCTTCAGCTCTGTCACAACGTTTCCCTTCATTCTCTGCAAGACAAAACCATCACTTCGCCGTCAGGCCGCCATCCACGGCGATTGTCGCGCCGGTCAGGTAGGCGCTGGCGTCGCTGGCGAGGAATACGATGACGCCCTTGAGGTCCGTGTCATTCGCCATCCGGCCGAGGAAGACGCGCTTGGCGTAGCGCTTCACGAAGCGCTCGTCCGTGTTGTTGTAGTAGCCGCCGGGGTTGATCACGTTGCAGCGCACTCCGCGCGGACCGTAATGAGCGGCGGTGAAGCGCGTGAGGTTCTGCATCCCGCCCTTGTTGAACCAGTAGTCCGGCGGCTGGGGCCAGCCGACTTCCTCGTAAAGAGAGAAGTCCGGCCCCACCACGCCATAGATCGAGCCCACGTTGATGATGCTGCCACGTCCGGCCTCGGCCATCTTGTCGCCGAAAGCGCGCGTCATCAGGAAGACGCCGGTGGCGTTCACCTGCATGCTCTTCTCCCAGTTGGCGGCCGAGTCGGACCAGGATGCCATGGAGCGCAGGACGGAGTTGTTGACGAGGACGTCGACGCGCCCCGCTTTCTCATAGACCGCGTCGCGCAGCCCGAGGATGGATTTCTCGCTCGACTGATCGAAGGAAAGCGCCTGGACGTCCAACCCGCGGGCGCGTTCCTGCGCGGCGACCTTCTCCAACGCCTCGATCCCGCGCGAAGCCATGATCGTCCTGGCTCCGGCTTCGGCGAGGGCGGCGACGATCTGGCGCCCGTAAAGCCCGGCGCCTCCCGTCACGAGCGCTACGCGTCCCTTCAGCGAAAAGCTATCCAATACACTCATGCGCGCCTCCTATTCCTGTTCCGATGCTTTCAGTCCCAGCTATTTTCCACGCTCGGCGGCGATCTTCTTTTCGTAACCACTCGCGCGATAGGCCGCCACGGGATCGACCGGCACGCCCAGTTCCTCGCGCACGCGCGCCAGCAGCGGACGCACGTCGGTGCGATAGGCGTCGGCGAGTAGTTGGTGCGCTCCGAGCACGTCGCCGGCCGCCTGCGCCTCGGCCAGCATCTTGCGCGGCGTCAGAAGCGCCCGGGCGTAGGCTTCCTGGCAATTCATGACGGAGAGCAGCATCGGGGCGATTTTGCCCTCGATGTTGTGCGACTGGTCGATCATATACGCCACATTCGTCGCCGTTCCGCGCGCCGGCTCGGCGTCCCCCGCCGCGGCGCCCGCCAATTCGTTGTAGATGAGAAACAGCTCGAAGGGATTGACGGTGCCGACGATCAGGTCGTCATCCGCGTACTTGCGATTGTTGAAGTGGAAGCCCCCCAGGCGGCCCTCGTCCAGAAGGAAGGCGACGATCTGCTCGATGTTGACGCCGGAAGCGTGGTGCCCCAGGTCCACGAGGACCTGCGCCTGCGGGCCGAGTTTGAGGCAGAGGGCAAAGGACGCGCCCCAGTCGGGCAGATCGGTGCTATAGAACGCCGGCTCGAAGAGCTTGTACTCGATGAGCATGCGGCTGCGCGGCGGCAGATGCTTGCAGGCCGCGCGCAGCCCCTCCTCCAGGCGGCGCTTGCGCGCGCGCAGGTCGTCCTGGCCGGCATAGTTGGTCCCGTCGGCGAACCAGAGGCTCAGGGCAGTGCTGCCGACTTTGCCCATGATGGCGCAGCATTCGATGATGTGGTTCAGCGCCTGTTCCCGGGCGGCGGCGGACGGGCTGGTCAGCGAGCCAAGGCGATAATTCTCTTCCTGGAAGAGGTTCGGATTGACCGCGCCAATGGCGAGACCGCGGGAGGCCGCATACTGGCGCATGGCGGCATAGTCGCCATCTTCCGGCTTGTCCCAGGGGATGTGAATGGCGACGGAGGGCGCAACGCCGGTGAGCTTGTGAACGAGGGCCGCGTCGTCGAGCTTCTCGCGCGTCGTGCGAGCGGCGCCCGGCCAGTGGAAGGTCTTGAAGCGGGTGCCGGAGTCGGCATAGCCCCAGGAGGGGGTCTCAATGCGCTGGGCTTTGAGCGCGGCTTTCACGGCCGCCAAGTCAACGCCCCGGGCGGAAAGGCCCTCCGCCAGCAGGTCATAGGCGGTGGTCATCGCATAATTCTCCTCAACGCCATCGTGAATCAAGCCCATTAGAACGGCGCGTGGCAGGCAATGATACTATGACTTCGCCGCGCCGCGCAATGGCTGGCCGCGGGGCGCGGCAGGACTGCAACGCCCGCGCGTCAAAGCCACTTCTTCAGGAACTGGATGATTTTGCTGCGCATGTCGGCGTTCTCGAAGTGCCCGGTGTCGTAGGTCAGAAGCTTCCAGGCCTGGGGCGCGCCGTCGCGCCGGTACACTCTGCGAAGTTCGAGGTCGATTTTATCGAGCCCGTCGGGCGGGGTCAGCAGGTCATACCTTCCGGCCAGGCTCAGGTGCGGACGCGGCGAGATCAGGGCATTGATCTGCGCCGTCGTGAAGTGCTTGAGGAGGCCCGGCACGTAGTAATAGATCCCATGCCCGTCCAGGCCGCGAGCCCGTATCAACTCTTGGAAATCGGTCAGGCAGCAGATGTCCACGCAGACCTTGATGCGCGTATCCAGCGCGGCGGTCCACCAGGCCATGGTGCTGCCCATCGACAAGCCCAGCGTACCGATGCGCGCGGAATCGACGTCGGGCCTGGAGACAAGGTAGTCGACCGCCCGGAGGCTGTCGTAGACCATCATCCCCCACATCACCTGCCCGGACCAGAGCATCTGCTTGAAGATTTCATGTTCCGTGCGGCCGCGCCGCTCGCCAAAGGCCCAGGTGTCGATGCACAGCGCGGCATAACCGCGCCGAGCAAGCTCCTCGGCATACGGCGGCTGCTGAATATAGGCATTGCCCCGAATCAGCTCGTTCTTCCCCAGCATGTAGTCCCCGCCATGTGAGTGGTTATAGAGGATCGTGGGGAACTTTCCGGAGCCGTTCTTCGGACGGATGAAGTAGGCGGGCACCGGCTCGATGCCATTCAGTTCCAGGACCAGCTTCTCCAGGCGATAGGAAACGCCCTCCCCCTCGCCGCACTTGGAGACGGTGATGCGGCGCGAGCGCCGGGGCAGATCGCCGAGAAGTCCGTGCAGCTTTTTCCGCATTGTCTGTTGGCTCATACCCTGATCTCTCCTTCCGTGTTGGCCGGCTCCATTCCTGCCGGCGCGCCTGCGTTCAGTCGCTTTCGCGCAGTGCTTTGACCATCGCCATGACATTCTCGGGCGGCACATCGGGCTGGATGTTATGCACCTGGGTGAAGACGAATCCCCCCCCCGCGCCGAAGATCGCCTTGTTCCTGCGGACCTCGCTCCGGACCTGGCCGGGCGTGCCCTGATTCAGCACGCGCTGGGTATCGCAGCCGCCCCCCCAGAAGAGGATGTCGCGGCCAAACTCCCGCTTGAGCCGCTCCGGCTCCATCCCTTTGGCGGATATCTGCACGGGATTGATGGCGTCGATGCCGACTTCGATCAGATCGGGAATGAACTCCGAGATCGCGCCGCAAGAATGCAGGAGCAGCGCGCCGGGGAAGAGGCCGTGCAGATGGGCGAAGAAGCGCTTCTGCCAGGGTTTGATCATGCGGCGGTACACTTCGGGCGAGATCATGGGGCCGTTCTGCGTTCCCAGGTCGTCGTTGACCAGGATCACGTCGAGATACGCGCCCAGGTGCTTCACGTATTCATCGGCGCGCCGGATGTACGCCGAGCAGAGCGATTCCAGCAGCGCCTCCGCGAGCGCCTCTTCGGCAAGCAGGTCGCACATGAAGGTGGTGTAGCCGCGCAGGGTTTGTCCCGCGGCCAGGAAGTGGCAACACAGGTTCCCCACGACGGCGCGGCCCGTCTCATGCAGCGCCCTGGCACGCGCCGCGCGCTCGGACCAACTTTCGCCGGCGAAGCCCGGCAGGGCGAAGCCGGCGATGGCAGGCAGGACGGGGTGGATCTCCGCGGCGG
>Ga0114951_10000795_pt1 | contig 42429 bp, 28 predicted proteins | sample AM7aDNAmetaG_FD_88677 | JGI IMG/M metagenome (GOLD analysis project Ga0114951, IMG submission 88677) | Freshwater microbial communities from Finland to study Microbial Dark Matter (Phase II) - AM7a DNA metaG | ecosystem: Environmental > Aquatic > Freshwater > Lake | place: Finland: Lake Alinen... | reverse complement strand
TGGCAGCTTACAGCCTGACGGCATCAGATGTGAACAAAGCGCTGGCCAAGGAAAATGTGGAGATGCCCGGAAGAAAGATCCGAGGAAGCAATACTGAACTTACAGTAAAAACATTTGGCCGTCTGGAAACCGAAGCGGAATTCAATGATCTGATCATCAAGCAATCCGATAATCAAGTTGTTCGATTAAGAGATATCGGGGAAGCGATACTGGGGCCTCAAAATGAAGAAACCGGTGCCAGGATCAATGGAATTACCGGGGTTGTGCTGGCCTTGATTCCACTGCCTGGCGCAAACGATATCCAGATTGCTGATGAATTTTACAAACGATTGGATCAGATCAGGGAAACCGCACCCAAAGGGATGGAATTGAATATCGGGCGAGACAAATCAATTTTCGTCCGGCAATCGGTCAGCGATGTTGTTGAAACACTGATTATTGCAATCAGTCTGGTCATCCTCATCATCTTCCTGTTTTTCCGCAATTGGGTAATTGCCATCCGACCACTCATTGATATTCCTGTGTCACTGATCGGTACCTTTTTTATCATGTACATCTTCGGGTTCTCCGTTAACATACTTACCCTGATGGGCATCGTTCTCGCAACAGGTTTGGTGGTGGACGACGGGATCGTTGTCACCGAAAATATCTTTAAGCGAATCGAGCGGGGAATGGATAAATGGCAGGCTGCCTTTGAAGGAACCAGGGAGATATTTTTCGCGGTGGTCTCCACTTCACTGACACTGGCGATCGTATTTATTCCGGTCATCTTTTTACAAGGGTTTACAGGCAGGCTATTCCGGGAATTCGGTATTGTCGTTGCCAGTGCGGTATTGATTTCGGCATTTGTATCTCTTACCCTGACTCCTGTTTTAAATGTTAAGCTCGGGGGATATGCCTCACAGCATTCCAAGTTCTACACCTCCACCGAGCCCTTTTTTCAGGGCATGGAAAGCGGGTACCGGCGGATACTAAGCTTTTTTATAAAACATAAATGGATATCCTTTTCGATTTTAGGAATCTGCGTGATCATGATTGTCACTTTTTCCAAAAATCTTAAGTCGGAACTGGCTCCCATGGAGGACCACAGTTATATCCGAACTTCCATCACCGCTCCCGAAGGAACTGAATATACGACCACCCAAAATCTTATCGATCAGCTGGCAATTATAAATACAGATTCCCTGCCGGAAGCAAAATATGTTTTAGCCCGTTATGGCGGCGGCGGCGGCGGATCGAGCTCCAGCTCAAATACCGGTTTTGTAATATCGTTCCTGTCGGAGCCTACCCAGAGAAAGGTTACCCAACAGCAGATGTACGATAAGCTTTCGAAAATCTACCGGGGAATTCCAAATGCAAGAATTATCGCAAGTCAGGAGCCAACCATCACCACCTCTTCATCGAGAGGCTTACCGGTTCAGTTTGTTCTGCAAAATCTCGATTTTGAAAAGATTAGGGAGGTATTACCGAAATTTCTTGATGAGGCACAAAACAGTCCGGTGTTCAGTAATATCGATGTTGATCTGAAATTCAATAAACCAGAACTGAATATTAAAGTCGACCGCCTTAAGGCAACCAGTCTGGGAGTGAATGAAAGAGATATCTCGGATGCCCTGAACTACGCATTCAGTGCTGGGCGCACCGGCTATTTCCTCCGAAACAACAAGCAATATTATGTCATTGCCCAGGTAGCGCGCGAAGACCGGAACAGGCCTGCCGACATATCCTCACTTTATGTCCGCACGAAAGCAGGCGACATGATCCAGCTCGACAATCTCGTGAAAATCGAAGAAAACAGCGCCCCCCCTACTCTATATCACTGGAACCGTTATAAATCAGCAACGGTATCGGCTAACCTGGCCAATGGAAAAACCCTGGGTGAAGGTATTGATGAGATGAATAGAATAGCTTCCAAATTACTGGATAAATCCTTTAATACCGCACTGGCCGGGCCATCTAGGGACTTTGCGGAGAGCAGCTCAAATATTTCATTTGCCCTGCTATTAGCGCTGATGCTGATCTACCTGATTCTTGCCGCACAGTTTGAAAGCTTCCGCGATCCATTTATCATTATGCTGACTGTGCCAATGGCTGTTGCCGGGGCCATGCTTTCTCTGACCGTTTTTCATCAGACGCTAAATGTCTTCTCTGAAATCGGTATGATATTGCTGATTGGAATTGTCACCAAGAACGGAATTCTGATTGTGGAGTTTGCCAATCAGAAACAAAAAGCCGGCATGACCAAATCAGTCGCGGCTTTTGAATCTGCTGCTGCCCGTTTCCGCCCGATATTGATGACCTCGCTGGCAACCATTTGCGGAGCCCTGCCGATAGCCTTTGCGCTGGGCGCCGGTGCACAAAGCCGCATCCCTCTGGGAATTGTGGTTGTTGGCGGCTTGCTATTTTCACTCATACTTACCTTATTCGTGATCCCCGTAACCTATATTGTTATGTCGGGGAAAAAAGATCAGGTTAAGTCTTAAAACACCGTTGCACAAAAACACATGGTTATGCGAATCCTAGTAATCCTTATCCTATTGGCAGTATCCACGTTGGCTAATGGACAGGAAATCCTTACGGTTGATGATGCCGTGAGCATCGCGTTAAAAAACAATTTTGGTATCCTGGTCGCACGGAATGACGCCGATATTGCCAAGGCAAATAATACCCCCGGAAATGCAGGAATGTTACCGGTAGTTCAGGCTACAGGTTCAGGAAGCTATGCCCTTAATAATGTTGACCAGCATTTGTCGACTGGTACAATAAATAAATACCCCTCCCTCTCGGCTGCGTCTGCCAGTGCCGGCACTCAGCTTTCCTGGAAATTATTTGATGGCGGAAAAATGTTTGTCACCAAAAACAAGCTGAACGAAATAGAATCCCTCGGGGAGATCCAGTTTAAGGACAATGTTTTGCAGACCTTATACACTGTTATATCTGCCTATTACGATGTGGTGCGGCAGAAGCAGCAGTTAAATTCCATTGATGAGGTCATGAATTATAACCAGGAACAGGTTAAGATTGCCCAGGCAGGTTTTACTGCCGGGTCCCTGTTAAAGACAAATCTCCTGCAGGCCAAAATAGACCTGAATGTTACTATGGAAAATGCAGTAAATCAGCAGTTTATTATTGAAGAAGCGAAACGGCACTTATTGGAACTGCTTGGCCAGGGTATCGATAAGAATTTTGACGTTACAGATACCATCCCACTGAATTTTTCGCCGGATAAAAACGAATTAATAAAGAAGGTGGATTCGGCAAACACAACCCTGCAATCATTTCATAAGCAAATGGATATTGCCAGGCTTGTACTGAAAGAAAACAGCAAGCTATTTTTTCCGGTGTTGAACTTCACCAGCGGATATTATTTCTCCCAGTCAAACAACTCGAACGGTTCGATTTTGAATAACAGGTCCTTTGGTCCTCAGCTCGGGGGAAGTCTGACGATACCGATTTACAGTGCCGGAGAGAATCAGAGGAAGATAAACACGGCAAAAATCCAGCTCAAGACCGCCGAATATGATTTTCAGAATGTTGAATTGCAGGTAAAGACTGATTTGCAGAATGCCATAAGCGGATTTGAAAATCAGCAGAAGCTATTGAAGATCGAAGTTGAAAATAAGGAACTGACCCGGGAGAATCTTCAAATCAGCCTTCAGCGGCTCCGGCTTGGGCAAACAACCTCGCTTGAGGTACATATGGCTCAGGAGAATTACATGCTTTCCTGCACCCGGCTGATCAATTTTGAGTACAATCTCAAGATTGCTGAAACTAAGCTGAAGCAGCTTATAGCCACTTTATAATTTCTTTATACTTCTGCCTGCATTCCTGACAATTTCCTGACAGGTTTCGCCACAATTTTGTATCAACAAATTTGTATGGCCATGTATATCCTGGGAATTGTGATAGCCCTGTCTTTATTGGGATACCTGATATACTCGCTTGTTAAACCAGAAAATTTCTGAATATGACAACCGGGGATATCCTTCAAGTGATACTGTTTTTTGTCGTGATCATTGCCATCACGCCCTTTCTAGGAAATTTTATGAGCAGGGTTTTCACCGGCAAAAGGCATATTATGATGCCGGCACTCGGCTGGCTGGAAAAGCTGACCTATCGTTTTTCAGGGGTAAATCCGGAGGAGGAATCAAACTGGAAAGAATATGCCATTGGTTTATTAATGTTCAATTTGATAGGGTTTGTATTTGTTTTTCTTATCCAGCTCTTTCAAGCTCAATTACCCATGAACCCGGCAGTTTTGCCAAATGTATCCTGGCATTCGGCGTTCAATACCGCGGTGAGTTTCATGACAAATACTAATTGGCAGGGATATGCAGGTGAGACCACGCTTAGTTTTGCAGTGCAGATGGTTGGTCTTACCGTGCAGAATTTTGTTAGTGCAGCCACCGGGATGGCTGTTTTGCTGGCACTCATCAGAGGCATTTCAAGAAAAACTACGGATAAACTGGGGAATTTCTGGACCGATATCACGCGTTCCATATTATATGTATTAATTCCATTGTCAATTGTTCTGGCGATATTACTTGTTGGACAGGGGGTTGTACAAAATTTCAAGGGTCACGAAACCATCGGGACTTTACAGGGTACGCAGCAGATTATCCCCATGGGACCGGCAGCTTCACAGATTGCAATCAAGCAGTTAGGCAGCAATGGCGGGGGCTTTTTTAATGCTAACAGCGCCCATCCATTTGAAAACCCGACTCCATTTAGCAATTTTCTCGAGCTCCTTTCCATATTGATTATTCCGGCTGCGCTGACATTTACTTATGGCAAATTGGTGGGATCCACGCGGCAGGGTTGGATAATTTTTTCCACCATGATGATTTTGCTGATTGCAGGACTGAGCATTTCGCTCTATTCCGAATATTCCGGAAACCCCGTGTTTGGTCATTTGCCTTTAATGGAAGGAAAAGAAACCCGCTTCGGCATCACCAACAGTGTTCTCTGGTCGACCGTCACAACCGCAGTTTCCAGCGGATCGGTAAATGCCATGCATGCCAGTCTTTCTCCATTGGCGGGAATGGTAGCCATGATCAATATTATGCTCGGTGAGGTGGTCTTCGGCGGTGTGGGTGCCGGATTATATGGAATGGTCATTTTTATCATCCTCACCGTATTCATCGCCGGGCTAATGGTGGGGCGAACCCCTGAGTATCTCGGGAAAAAAATTGAAGCCTTCGAAGTGAAAATGGCGATTTTAAGCGTCCTCGCTCCCAGCTTTGTCATTCTGATATTTACTGCATGGGCCTCAGTCAGCCAGGCAGGCTTATCGGGCCTCAACAACAGCGGACCTCATGGATTCTCAGAAATGCTATATGCTTATGCTTCGGCAGCTGGCAACAATGGCAGTGCCTTCGCCGGATTAAATGCCAATACAGTATTTTACAATCTCACTCTGGGCTTTGGCATGCTGATCGGGCGGTTTGGTGTGATCATACCGGTATTAGCCATTGCCGGAAATATGGCAGGTAAGAATATCACTCCCGGGTCATCGGGTACTTTCCGCACCGACAACTGGTTATTTATCGGCCTGCTGATAGCGGTGATACTGATCGTGGGCGGTCTTACCTTCTTCCCTGCACTTTCATTCGGACCGATTATAGAGCATCTGCTGATGAAGAGTGGAATTACTTTTTAGACTATAACAAAATGAGCTCAAAACAAAATATCAGCCTTTTCAACAGAAGGATTTTACTACAGGCTGCAATAGAGAGCCTTGTTAAATTAAATCCCACCCTCCTGATTAAAAATCCGGTGATTTTTATTGTCGCTGTCGGATCGGCCCTTACTTCTATCACTGTAATTACAGACCTGGTAGATGGTCGGTTTTCGATATTCAATTTTCAGATTTGCATCTGGCTTTGGATTACCGTTTTGTTTGCCAATTTTTCCGAAGCCATTGCAGAAGGAAGGGGGAAGGCCCAGGCGGAGAGCCTTCGCAAAAACCGAACGCAAACGAAAGCACGAAAAATATCGGGACAGCAGGAAATTGAGGTATTGGCTGGTGAGCTAAAAAAAGGGGACATTGTAATTTGTGAAGCAGGCGATGTCATTCCTTCGGATGGAGAAGTGATTGATGGCATTGCCAGTGTGGATGAATCGGCCATTACGGGAGAATCAGCTCCGGTTATCCGAGAGAGCGGTGGCGATCGTTCGGCAGTTACCGGCGGAACAAAGGTAATTAGCGACAGAATGATCGTGCGAATTACCTCTGAACCTGGCAACACTTTTATTGATCGGATGATAGCGCTGGTTGAAGGTGCAAAACGTCAAAAAACACCGAATGAAATTGCCCTTTCGATACTTCTTTCAGGCCTCTCAATCATATTTCTCCTCGCAGTTGTAACATTGCCGGCATTCTTCGGATATAGTCTGAAAGCCTCAGGGAAATCTCTTTCGGAAAACCTCACTCTTACGGTGTTGATTTCCTTATTGGTTTGTTTGATCCCCACCACCATCGGGGGACTGCTGAGCGCCATCGGTATCAGCGGAATGGACAGATTACTGCAGCACAATGTGATTGCAACCAGCGGGCGTGCCATTGAAGCTGCGGGAGACGTGGATGTTCTTTTGCTCGATAAAACCGGTACCATCACGCTGGGAAACCGCATGGCTACTGATTTTATTCCTGGTGACGATGTTACACCGGAGGAATTAGCTGACGCTTCGCAGCTCTCCTCCTTATCGGATGAAACGCCGGAAGGACGTTCCATTGTTATACTTGCGAAGGAGCGGTTCAACATTCGAGGAAGGGATATGCAGACCCTTCAGGCTTCCTTTATTCCCTTTACCGCCCAATCGCGCATGAGCGGTCTCGACTTCAGAACTCCCGATGGGGCGCTGCATCAGATTCGCAAAGGTTCATCGGAAGCTATCAGGTCATTTGTTCAAAATAATAATGGCTTTTATCCACAGAAAATACAAGATATCGTGTCAGACCTGGCTCATCAGGGTGCAACACCATTGGTAGTAGCAGAAGGCAATAAGGTTTTAGGCGTGATTCTTCTGAAGGATATTGTAAAGGGCGGCATCAGGCAACGATTTTCGGAACTGAGGAAAATGGGGATCAGGACAGTGATGATCACCGGTGATAATGCACTGACAGCTGCCGCTATCGCAGCTGAAGCTGGGGTGGATGACTTCATGGCCGAAGCCAGGCCGGAGGATAAACTTCGCCGAATACGGGATGAGCAGGCCCGGGGCCACCTCGTTGGCATGATCGGCGATGGCACTAACGATGCCCCGGCTTTGGCTCAGGCTGATGTAGGAATAGCCATGAATTCCGGTACCCAAGCAGCCCGTGAGGCAGGAAACATGGTGGATCTCGACAGCAATCCGACCAAATTGATCGAGGTTGTTGAAGTTGGCAAGCAATTGCTCATGACCCGGGGAGCCCTAACCACTTTCAGCATTGCCAACGATGTTGCCAAATATTTTGCCATAATACCGGCCATAGCCCTTTCGCTTTATTCAGGGAAATCTGGTGTAGGCCCCCTCTCCGCATTAAATGTCATGAACCTCGGTTCACCCCAAAGTGCAATCCTCAGCGCGGTAATCTTTAATGCAATTATTATCATTCTCCTGGTTCCACTAGCCTTGAAAGGCGTTCGGTACAAACCTGTTTCTGCCAATAATGCACTCATGCGAAACCTGATGATTTTTGGACTTGGCGGATTGGTCGCACCTTTTATAGGAATTAAATTAATTGACATTTTAATTAATTTATAATTCAATTAAAATGAAAACACTGGCAATATCCCTGAAAATATTTTTCTTTTTTACTGTGCTCACCGGTATAATATATCCATTATTTATCACGGGGATAACACAATTGGCCTTTCCTTCTAAAGCCAACGGGAGCCTGGTTTACAAGGATAACAAAGTAGTGGGAAGTAAACTTATTGGTCAGCAATTCGACAGCGCCTGTTACTTCACTTCACGACCTTCGGCTATTTCATTCAATCCACTTCCATCAGGCGGTTCAAATTATGGGTTAACAAATAGCAAGTTAAAAACGATTGTTTCCGAAAGGAGAAAACAATTTATTGAATTCAACCAATTAGACAGTCTGGCGGAAGTTCCCTCAGAAATGATTTTTGCTTCGGCCAGTGGACTCGATCCGCATATTTCGCCCCAGGCAGCATTTCTGCAGGTGGACAGAATCGCCAGAGCCAGGAATTTCAGCAGTGTTCAAAAGCAGCAGCTGATCCGTTGTGTCAATGATTGCAAGGAAACGCGTCAGTTCTCCTTGTTTGGTAACGAACGCATTAATGTTTTGCTTTTAAATCTGGGAATTGATAAAATCAGGTAAATAAGGTAACTATCTTTAATATATAAGGTTATGAAAACTTCAATCCGCACAAAATTCTCCATCGGTATATTATTTTTCTTTGTCATTATATCGGTGCTATCTGTTTTTTCAGCTGTTTTTCTCAATAGGCTCGCTAATAAAACAGATACTATATTCCGGGAAAATCACAATTCTGTCATTTATGCACGGGATATGTCCGAAGCTCTCCTGAACATTAATCAGGAAATCTTCAATTGCTTTTTAAATAGCAAAACACCCGACAGCCTGTTTATTAGTAAAGAAATGAACCTGTTTGCCGGATCATTACAATTGGAAAAAAAGAATATTACTGAAATAGGGGAAGATAAAATTGCCTCCGGCATCGACACTGATTTTATAAAATACTGCGCTTTGGTAAAGGATTTATTACCAACTCCGAATGCCCAGGCAAAAATCCTCTCTCTTCAGAAACAGTTCGGTGACATTAACCAACAACTCATTCTCTTATCCCAGATAAACGTTAAGGCAATCGAACAAAAAACTCATGAAACTAAAATCCTGGCTAAAAGCGCTTTAACCCAAATGACCATTCTTGCAACCCTTTGCTTCCTGATTGCGGTGACTTTCACCTTTAATTTTGCCACCTACTTTAGTGAGCGTTTTTTCCAATTATTTAATGGAATCAAGGAAATTGTTGCCAGTAATTATGGCCAAAGGCTTTATTTTGAGGGTCATGATGAATTTCACGAACTATCTTTAGTTTTTAATGAGATGGCCGGAAAACTTGAGAAGAGCCAGCAGAATTTAGGGGTGGAATCTCAGGATCATCCGGAAAAAGATTATAATTTTAATGACGTTCAGGAGGTTAAAAAACTGCTGGCCAGATTGAAAAAAATCGAGGAGCAATCCTTACAGTTAATTACCAGGTTGGAAAAAAAAGGTTAACACATGGACTTTCCCGACAACAGACCTGATCCCGATGAACTTTTAGCTTCTCTGATCAACAAGGAAGAAAAAAATAAAAGGGGAAAGTTGAAGATATTTTTCGGAATGTGTGCGGGAGTGGGTAAAACCTACAGCATGCTTCAAACTGCCAGAGCTGAAAAGGTTAAGAACTGTGATATTATTGTAGGGTATGTTGAAACCCATAAGCGCAAAGAGACTTCCGCGCTCGTAGATGGTTTTGAGGTTATTCCACGCAGATCATACCCATATAAAACCACTCAGGTTGAGGAAATGGACCTGGATGCGATCCTTGCGCGCCAGCCACGGGTGGTGCTGGTTGATGAACTTGCTCATACCAATGCACCCGGCAGCCGACACGCAAAACGCTATCAGGATGTTCAGGAGATTCTTGAACTCGGCATTGATGTTTACACGACGCTGAATGTTCAGCATCTTGAGAGCCGATCGGATACCGTTGCGCAGATTACCGGGATTGTTGTTCGTGAAACCGTACCCGATGACATCTTTGAAAATGCTGATGAAGTGGAGCTGGTTGACCTTACCTCCGAAGAGCTGCTGCAGCGGCTGTCGGAAGGGAAAGTTTACACCGCTGAAAGATCAAGAGAAGCAATAGAAAACTTTTTCAGGATCGGGAATATCAATGCGCTTCGCGAGATGGCCCTGCGAATTGTGGCTGACAGGGTCGACAAACAATTGCATGACTATTTGAAAGACAACCGGATACGCGGACCCTGGAAATCCGGTATGCACTTACTGGTAGCCATTGATTATCGCCAGCAATCGACCCGTGTTCTGCGGTGGGCCAAAAATTTCTCCTATTCCATGGGAGCCAGTATCCAGGCGATTTATGTTGAGACCTCACATAAATTAACAGATACCGAACACCAGCAGCTCGACAAAAACATTAAGCTGGCTAAGCAATTGGGCATAAAATTCAGGATTATTACCAACTATGATATCGTCAAAGCCATAGTTTCATTTGCCCAGAAAGAAAATATTACCCATATAATTGTTGGCAAACCACGGGTTCGCAACCTTCTGTCGATGTTCAGAATGGGCAATTTTGTCAACAGGCTCATCAGGTATAGCGGTAATATCGATGTATATATTCTGGGATCCGACAGGCATGCCAGGGATCATTTCCGGGAGATGGTTTCCATTCCACCCTTTACATCCAATGCCCGACAATACCTGATCCCAACATTATTTGTTTTTCTGACTGCCGTTGTTTGCTTCCTGTTAAAAGAATTTATCGGCTACCAGGTCGTTTCGCTGATTTTGCTGTTTTTAGTTTCCATGCTGGCAGTATTCTTCGGCACCGGACCCATTTTGCTTGCCGCGGCGCTCAGCGCGCTTATCTGGGACTACTTTTTCATTCCTCCTGCTTTCACGCTGCACATCGAACAGCCACTTGACGTGCTGATGCTGGTTATGTTTTTCACAATTGCCCTGCTCAATGGGATTTTAACTTCCAGGGTGCGCCTGCAGGAAAAAAAGATCAGGATTCGGGAGGAGCGCACGCAGGCTCTGTATGAGATTACCAGAGATCTTTCGATGACCTCCGGCATTGAGGAAGTCGCAAAAGTTGCTGTCCGCTACATTCAGAAATATTTCGGGCTTGATGGTATTCTGATTCTCAAAAACGATTTCAATAAGCTGGAAAATAAGATCATAAATGGTACGGGTGATCAATTTTCGGATAACGATTTCAGCATTGCAAACTGGGTTTTCATGCATTCATCAAAGGCGGGTAAATCCACGGATACGCTGCCTTCCACTGAATACACCTTTTATCCGCTCTCCGGGATGAATGAAAATATTGGAGTCGTAGCAGTTAAGCATGAAAAAGTATTCACGCTGGGTGAGGACCAATTCTGGGAGGCTTTTATTTCGCAGGTGTCCGGAAAATTCGAAAGGGAGTTTTTACGAAATTCTGCAAAAAAAACCTACCTGTTAAATGAGTCGGAGAAACTGTATAAAACGCTTTTCAACTCAATTTCACATGAATTACGCATTCCGGTAGCCACTATCATGGGAGCTTCCGATACGTTGTTAACTCAAAATTATCCGGATGAAACAAAGCAGAAGTTATATACGGAAATCAATACAGCATCAGTCAGGCTAAACCGGCTGATCGAAAATCTCCTGAATATGTCGCGGCTCGAATCAGCCAGAATTGCGTTAAGGCAGGATTGGTGTGATGTGCAGGATCTCTCAAACAAGGTGGCTGAAAATTTAAAAGAGGAGCTCGCCGCTTTTAAATTTTCAATTGTCATACCAGCGGATATGCCTTTAGTTTATATCGATTTCGGTCTTATGGAACAGGTGCTTCATAACCTGGTTTTAAATGCTACGCAAAACGCACCCGCCGGAACGAATATCCGGCTTAAATATTTTTACGAAAATGGGTATCTTACCATTCAGGTCATGGACCGCGGCAAGGGATTCCCATTGGATGAACTCTCTTCTGTTTTCAATAAATTCTATAGGGGCAAAGAATCTGCTGCAGGTGGAACCGGATTAGGATTATCCATTGTAAAAGGTTTTGTGGAAGCGCATCATGGGGTTGTGATTGCTGAAAACCGACAGAACGGCGGTGCAATTTTCACCATAAAGATTCCGGTAAAAACATCTGAAATCAATGATATTAACAGGGAAAATGAATAGATGACAAACTTCGGCACGATATTGATAATTGATGATGAAGTACAGATCAGGCGGTTGCTTGAGATCACCATAACTGCCAGCGGGTATAAAATTTCCGAAGCCTCCACCGGAAAGGAAGGACTGGCCCTCGCAGCAACTATTCAACCTATACTCATCATTCTCGACCTGGGCCTGCCTGATGCAGATGGTATTGAAATTTTGAAACGACTGAGGGAATGGTATCAGAAGCCTGTCATCATACTTTCGGTCCGGAATTCTGAAGAAGATATTATCAGGGCTCTAGATAACGGAGCAAACGATTACCTCACCAAGCCTTTCCGCACCGGTGAGCTTTTGGCTAGAATCCGGGTAGCCATACGCCAAAGTATGAATAATACTGACGAGCCAGTCCTGACCTTTGGCAACCTTACCATCGATTTATCGAGTCATACCGTTCACAAGGAAAATGAATTGATTAAACTAACCTCTACTGAATTTTCTCTTTTGGCATTGCTTGCACGAAACGAAGGCCGGGTTTTAACCCATCAATATATTCTGAAGGAGATCTGGGGATTCGGGTACATTGAGCAAACACAATACCTGCGTGTGTTTATGGCACAGTTGCGTAAAAAGATCGAAAATGATCCCGCTAAGCCCATGTTATTGAATACAGAATCGGGGATCGGCTACCGGTTCGGCAGTTGATTTTATTTCCTCTTTGGTGGCAGTTCGAAATGAACTGTACTGCCCTTTCCAACTTCACTATCTACCCATATCTTTCCACCATGCATTTCGACAAATTCCTTACAAAGAATCAATCCGAGACCGCTGCTGGCCTCTCCCTCGGTTCCGAGTCTTCCAATATTGGAGTCAAGCTGGAATAACTGACCAAGGAGTTTTTGATTAATTCCTATTCCTGTATCGGTTACAGAGGTTACCACTGAATCATCAATTGTGGAATGAGCCGAAATATTAACATGCCCTCCGAGTCTGGTGAATTTAACAGCATTTGATACAAGATTTCGAATAATCGACTCAAGCATTCTAATATCTGCGAAAACCTCAAGGTCTGCCGGAACCTCATTAATCACATTAATGTTTTTAGCTCTCGCTGATTCAGAAAGAACCTGTATAAACTGTGCGACATTGGATCCCAAAGCAATCTGATCGGGTTCGAATTTTGTTAATTTTCTTTGTATGCGCGACCATTCAAGCAGGTTCTCAAGCATCTCGAAAAGTGTAGTCGAGGACTTACTCATGCTCACCGCAAATTCCCGGATCTTCTCAATACTCATAACCGAAATCTCCTCCGCCAGGATTGTACTCAGGTTATGGAAAGCTCCCAAAGGGCCTCGCAGGTCATGGGCCAGGATGGAAAAGAATTTATCCCTGGTGGAGAGGACCTCATTCAATTTCACTGCCAGTTCTGCCAGCTTCTGATCAGACGCCTTCCGATCGGTGATGTCACGCATTGCGCAAAGAATTACTTCCCTACCTTTCAGTATAAAAACGCTGGCTGAAATATCTACTGGAAATACCATTCCATTCTTCTTTTTATGATATCGCAGAGGTATTCTCTCCGGGAGTTCTTTAGCCGCTTTTAAGGTTGCTTGCGGCTCAAAAGACAAATCAATGTGCTTCAGTTTCAGCAGCTCCTCAATTGAATATCCATATAACAGGGTTGCCGCTTCATTAACATCCATCATAGCGCCTGATTCTCTCTCAATCAGGAAAATTGCATCCTTTTCCGCTTTAAAGACCTGCCGGTATTTTTCTTCGCTTTCCTGAATAAATTTCTTGGAGTGCACACAAGAATAGCAATCCAGCAGGAGGATCTGGCAATTCTCTCCAGTTTTCGAAATCAAACCATTCAAACGCACAAAATTCGGTTCAGCACCACTGACGATCAGGCTGACCTCGCACAATTCCTTTGATTGGCCGGCAAAAATCCTTTCAAGAAAATCTTGGAACGTATGTTTGGTTTCAACTGATACTAAACCGGCAAATTGCTTTCCTATTAAATCCTGGCTTTCCCTATTCAGAATCTTAAGCAAATAGCTGCTGACCTCAAGAATTTCGCCTTTCCGCGACAGAGTGCAATAGCCCATGGACGCTGAATCCAATAATTCAAGGTAACCTTCGGCGGCTGAATTATCACCCAAAAATCTCATAGAAAAGCCTCTTAATTCCCTTCGAAAAAAACTATTTACAAGGCGTTAAGATAGCGTTTACTAAATCCTAAATTATTGTTTTGAATATATTTTTGAATTATTCGTCAAATAGTTCAGAATATTTCAGGTAGGCAAGGCTTCCGATTTAAGTGGAAGCTCAAAATAAAAGGTACTGCCCTTATTTTCTTCACTTTCAACCCATATTCTCCCATGGTGCTTTTCGATGAATTCTTTGCAGAGCAACAGGCCCAGACCGCTGCTGGATTCACCATCGGTACCTGCCCGACTAACATTAATATCGATCCGGAATAGTTTTTTGACAATTTCCTTATTCATCCCGATGCCAGTATCGGCAACTGAAATTACAACCGACTCATGATCTGTTTGTGTTGCTGCAATGGTTACCCTACCACCAGATTTTGTAAACTTAATAGCGTTGGAAACCAGGTTACGAAGAGTGGATTCTATCATGTCGATATCGGCATATACCTCCAGATCTTCCGGCACATCGTAAAAAATAGTGATATTCTTGTTGTTGGCTGAATCAGTCAGGACCAAAAGGAATTCGACAATTCTGGTATTCAAAACCAACCTGACAGGTTCAAAAGCTGTTAGCCCTCTTTGCATTCTCGACCATTCCAGCAAATTTTCAAGCATTTCAAAAATGTTCAGTGCCGATTTGCTCATGATGGTGGCAAACTGCTGAATCTTGCTGAGGCTCATATCATGGATGTCCTCCACCATAATCCTGGTCAGGTTAAGAAATGCGCCAAACGGGCCCCTGAGGTCGTGCGCAATAATAGAGAAGAATTTATCTTTGGTCGCATTGAGTTCCAGCAGCTCTACAGCTTGCTTCGCCATCTGCTGCTCTGTTTTTTTTCTTCTGGTGATATCACGGATGTTTCCGCATATCTTTTCCGGGCGGCCATCCGAGTCAAACGCTATTTTCGAGGAAAGAGCACAAGGTACATTAGAGCCATCCCGGTTTTTCAAGGTCAACTCAAAATCTTCAATAAACCCCTTTTTTATGATCGCTGCCAGAAACATTTCCCTTTCTTCAGGGATGGTATAGAAATCCTCAAGGTTCTTGCCGATCAGATCATTTCGTGTGTATTGTCCCTTGGTGAGAACTTCCACTGACGGGCTTAATTCCAATATTTCGCCGGCGAGTGACGCTTCGTAATAGGTATCCTGAACATTTTCAAAAATATTACGATATTTTTCCGCACTCTCCCGTTGCGTCTGCTCAACTTTTTTCCATTCTGTAATATCCCTGGCAACAGCAAACATTGTATTCTCCTCTCCGACCGTTCTTCCCCTCCATTCCAGCCATTTATAAGAGCCATCCTTAGCGCGGTAACGATTAATAAAATTCAATGTTGTCTGCCCATGCCCCTGGATATCTGACTGAATATTAGTGGCAACGATATCATCAGGATGGAGGAAATCAGTATAGGATTTCCCGATCATTTCATCGATGGAGTATCCAAGCGTGGATTCCCATGCAGGATTCAATTCCATGAAAATTCCATCGCCTGAAGTAATACAGAATAAATCGGGACTTAAACTAAAAAACAGGTCGGATGAACCGGTTTGCTTAAATATGTCGTTTGCCATTGCACGAATTTGCCGCATCAAAGTTAAGTTTTCATCAGATGACTTAATGACGAAATCAAATTATTTGACTAACAAGAATTTAAAGTACATAAACGAAATATTTTGTATTTTATGATCGATTTTAACCGAACTATGAAAACCTACCTTTTGCTTATCGCCCTCTTTCTGGCGTATCCCTTATCAGCGCAGAATAAAACGAAGCTTACACGGGCCGAGTCGTTCTGGGGATTACATTTCGACAGGCACCTCGGGTTGACCGACAGTCATATCGGCGCCACCCTCACGGAGGGAATGGTCGATTCGCTTTTGAATATGGCCCGTCCCGATTATATCCAGATAGACTGCAAAGGACATCCGGGAGTGAGTTCTTATCCCACATCAGTTGGGCAGCAGGCTGCAAGCTATGATAAAGACCCGCTGGCCTTAATCAGAAAAGTAACGGATGCACATCATGTTGGATTGTATGTGCATTATTCTGGAGTTAAAGATCTTAACTATGTCAGATTGCATCCGGAGCAGGCGCGGGTGCAGCAAAACGGAAAGCCTGATCCCGAAAACACAAGTTTGTGGGGCGATTATGCTAACAAGCTGCTCATCCCGCAGTTAAAGGAGATTGCACTGAAATACCATGTCGACGGGGCCTGGGTGGATGGCGAGGCATGGGCGGTAGAGCCGGATTTCGGACCGCAGGCGCTTGCTGAATTTCAGAAGGGAACCGGAATCGTCATGACATCGGCTGAGCCGAAAAAAAGCTCGAATTACAAGCAGTTCCTCGAGTTTAACCGGAAAAAGTTCATCTCTTACCTGAAATATTATACCAATCAAGTTCATAAGGAAGCACCAAAATTTCAGATTTGCTCCAACTGGGCGTTCAGTGGCATGATGCCGGATCCTGTACCCGGGGATATCGGGCTTGACTTCTTTTCCGGCGATTATGATCCGGGCAATTCCGTGAATATCGCCAACTGGCATGCAAGGGCGCTGGCTGGTCAGGGGATTTCTTTTGATTTGATGGCCTGGAGTTTTGTGCATGATTTCGCAAATGGGGTATCGATCCCTAAAACCTCGCTGCAGCTTTGTCAGGAAGCCGCCCCGGTTATCAGTGTGGGTGGCGGCATTCAGGCATATTTCAGGCAAAATGCTGATATTTCCTTTCAGCCAGCTGCTTTCCGGATCATGAAAGAGTTGGCTGATTTTGTTATCCCCCGCCGGGAATTCTGCAAAGGAATTTCCATCATTCCTCAGGTGGCTCTGCTTTATTCTACAGCGGCCTGGAAAGAGAACGTCGATGTGATTTATAAATCCACCGGTGTAGGCAGAATACAGGGAATACTCAATAGTTTGCTCGATGGGCAAAGTTCAGTGGAAGTGCTCATGACCAGCCAGTTTGAGAAGCGTTTGAACCAGTACCCGGTTGTGGTTATCCCTGAGTGGAAAACAATTGAACCGGAATTAACCGGAATGTTGAAAAAATATGTGGCCGAGGGCGGCAACCTCCTGATCATAGGTGCTTCGGCAACTGCGGGATTTGATGAACTTTTGGGAGTCAGGCAAAAGGAGCTGCCAAAAAAAATGGTCAGGAATATTTGCGTCGGCGATCGTTTTGCAGCAGTATCTGAAGAAGTTCGGGAAGTGGAATGTTTACCCGGGACAACTGGGCTGTTCAAATTGTACACATCGGCCGACCTGAGATTTCCTGCTGAACTGGCAGCAACCGTCAGGTCGTTTGGTAAGGGGAAGGTGGCAGGTATTTATATTGATTTCGGATCATCCTACCTGATCAACACTTCACCGGTTATCAGGGATTTTACGGCAGGAATCATGAAACAGCTCCTACCCCACCCAATTGTTGAAATTGAGGGTTCTCATAAAGTAAATGTAGTGCCAACCACAAAAAACGGCAACCTGCTGATCCAGCTGATCAATACTTCCGGTGATCACGCCAATCCCAATGTTAAGGGGATCGATGAAATTCCCGCATTAAATAATTTAGCCCTTTCGGTACTCACGCCCACAAGGCCAAAAAGTGTATTGCTCCAACCCGAAGGGTTACCTTTAAAATATACTTATCTGAATGGCCGGACTGCTTTGGTTGTTCCGAAATTACCAATTCATTCAATTATCGAAATTAAATAGCTGCTTATGAGAATTCAATTCCTGAAGCCTATCTGGCTGATCGGGGTGGTTATTTTTAGCTTTTTCGAGGGATTTACTTTACAGGCCGCCCCATTGAATATAGGCTTGAAACTGTACGTTTCCACTACTGGTAACGATAATTGGTCGGGAAAACTCAAACAACCGAATAAGGCAAACAGCGACGGCCCATTTGCGACCCTGGAAGGTGCACGGGATGCGATCCGTAAATTGAAAACAGGAAACAACTTGCCGAAAGGTAATATCCTCGTGGAGATTCAGGGTGGTACCTATGAATTGCAGAAAACATTTGCGTTGGAAGCGATCGACGGAGGAGCAGATACCCTGTCAAGGATAATCTATACCGGGCAAAAGGGTGCGGAAGTAAGTTTATCAGCCGGAAAAAATCTGAATAACTGGCGCTTGGTAACAGATAAGGAGGTTCTGGAAAAACTCAGCCCGGCAGTTCGGAATAAAGTTTACCAGACCGATCTAAAGTCGGCAGGAATCAAAGATTACGGATCACCCGGTGGTGGCGGAATGGAATTGTTTTTCAATGATAAGCCCATGTGGATATCGCGTTATCCGAATATCGGATTCGTTAAAATAACAGGTCTGCTGAACGAGGAGCCCGTTGATATCAGGGGAACCAAAGGGGATCAGGTGGGTAAGTTCAATTATGGCGATGAGCACCTATCGCTCTGGAAAGATGAAAAAGATGCCTGGGTGGATGGATATTGGTTCTGGGATTGGAGTGAGCAGCGGCAAAAGATAGCGAAGCTCGATACTGTAAGAAAAATCATCGAGGTGGTTCCGCCCTGGCACCATTATGGATATCGACTTGGACAGTGGTTTTATGGATTTAATCTGCTCATGGAAATCGATCAACCGGGGGAATATTATATCGACCGCGAAAAGGGGCTGCTTTATTTTTATCCACCTTCCGATATTCAGAAAGGGCGGACCTATGTTTCGATGAACAAGAATATTATCAGCATGGACAAGGCAGCCTTTCTGACGGTGGAAGGGATGATCCTGGAGGGTTGCCGCGAGGTTGCAGTAATCATGCAGGATTGCAAAACCAGCCTGGTAGCGGACTGTACAATACGAAACTCGGGTGAGTGCGGAGTGACAATCGATGGTGGGACAGGCAATGGTGTAGAGGGTTGCGAGATTTATAATCTAGGGGCAGGTGGAGTCAGAATTACAGCCGGGGACCGAAAAACCCTCGTTCCCGGAAATTGTTTTGCCGATAATAATTATATCCACCACACCTCCAGGATCAAGCGGATCTATAATCCCTGCATATCACTTTATGGCGCAGGCAACAAGGCAACGCATAACGTAATGGCCCATGTTCCGCACATGGCTATTTATTTTGATGGCAATGACCATCTGATGGAATACAATGAAATCAATGATGTTTGCTATGAATCGAATGATGCGGGCGCAATTTATGCGGGCCGGAACTGGACCATGCGCGGTAACGTTATCCGGTATAATTATCTGCATGATATTTCAGGGTTTGAGGGAAAGGGATGTGTAGGAATTTATCTTGATGATGCCTTTTCATCTGCAGATATTATTGGGAATATTTTTAACAGGGTTACCCGGGCGATGATGATTGGCGGGGGAAGGGACAATAATGTCATCAATAATATTTTCATTGATTGCGTTCCTTCGCTGCATGTGGATGCGCGGGGAATGGGATGGATGCAGGACATGACGGATGCCTGGATAGCCGAGACGAATGATAAGGGCACCATTCTGGGCACGGCATACAATCAGCCACCTTACAGCACCAAGTATCCGAAACTGCCTCACATGATGAATGACGAGCCCAAGGCGCCAAAAGGAAATATTATTTCCAATAATATATGCATGGGTGGCAATTGGGATAAACCCTCAGGTTTCTGGGGTATGTCGATCGAGAAAATTGCCCGTCCATTTCTTAAGATGGAAAATAATATTGTCGCTCCAGGTTCCGGCGTGGAGGACAGTTTATCAAAAAGTTTCACAATTACCGATCCCATGTTTGCCAACAGTAAGAACCCCGAACGCTCGCATTTTCAGGTAAAACAGAAATCTCCGGCCCTAAAAAACGGTTTTAAACAGATTCCCTTTGATAAAATCGGACTTTACAACAATAACAGCCGGACCAAAAACTGATTATTTCCGAACGGGCAACGGTAAGCTGAAAGTAAAGGTGCTTCCTATATTTTCCTGACTCTCTATCCATAATTTTCCACCATGCTTTTCGATGAAATCCCTGGAGATAATCAATCCCAGGCCTGTACTTGGTTCACCCTCAGTACCTTTGCGGGTTAACTGTTCTTCCATAAGGAAGAGCTTATCGACCATTTCCCGACTCATTCCGATGCCGTTATCACTAATTGAAAAATGTACGGTATTGTCGGACATAGCAATTGCTTTGATGTTTACCTCACCTCCTTTGGGAGTAAACTTTATTGCATTGAAAGCAAAATTACGGATCAGGCTCTCGAACATTTGCTCATCTGCATAAACCTTCAGGTCATCCGAAACCTCAAGGCCGACTTCAATCATTTTTTTAGCTGCTGTTTCGCGAAGGAGTTCCATGATTCGGGGAAAAGCATCTGCCGCCAAGAATGAGTAGGGTTTATAAGTAATAACGCCCCTTTGTATTTGTGACCATTCCAGCAAATTTTCAAGCAGATCGTAAAGCCGGCTGGCCGATTTCCTCATGCCCACAGCTATCTTCTTCACCTTTTCTTCAGGCAGGGACATCAATTCATCTGCAGTCATTGGTGACATTCCCAGCAGCGTTTGGAACGGGCTGCGGAGGTCATGGGCAATAATAGAGAAATACTTATCCTTTTCGGCATTCAACTTTTTAAGCTCCTGGTTTTTGAGCTGGATTTCCGACTCCATCTTCTTCCTTTCGGTTATATCAAGCGTATATCCGGCTAAAAGTTTCTTACTTCCGCTATAAATCGGAAATTTCAAAGTTGAAAATTCCCGACCATTCAGATTTTCGCCAAATTCAATCACCTTGTCTTCTGAAAGTACCGTCCAGTCATCGGCGGTCATTGTCGCAGCCAGATCAGGAGGAAACAATTCAAACATGTTTTTACCAATCATTTCAGAACCGGGAATTCCTATCATATCCCGATAGTTTTCGCTGGCCTTTAGCACAATGCTTTTGGTAGGGGTTACCTCTTTAACAAAAGCAAAGAATGGGGCGTTATTCATAAAGGCGGAAAGAATCTGGTGACTGTCGTGAAGAAGTTCCTCGTCAGCCTTACGCATAAGAGCTTCGCCGATATGAGAGGCAATTTCTTCGAGATGCTCAATTATTCCGATGGTAAAACATCCCTTTTGACGGTGGTTAAATTGTATCAGGCCAACATTCCTGTTTCTGCTCCTGATAGGAATGAGGGCCACCGAAGCAAAGCCATGATGGATGCACTGATTGCGAGGGTTTAGCCGGGGATCCTCGTTTGGCGGCAAATCGAGAAATGGCAGCGAATCGTTGGTCCATATGCTACCACCAGGTGTTAAGAATGGGTTATCCTTATCTGTTTTACCATTAATGACCATTCCACAAGTACAATTCAGACTGACTTTCCCATCCGGGTCGCGGCATATTCCACCCTCCCTGGAGCGTCCTAAAATTGAGTTTTCAGTCAGTAAGAATTCCTGTGAAAAGCCATCCTGTGCGTAGTACGGGTAGTCATCCCCATCTTTCAATCGGATGCCGCATGCGTTGACTCCGGTTTGCGACTTTAAAATATCCAAAATTCTGATGATCGCTTCTTTCAGACTTCCAGGCTCATTGAGTATTTCCAGGACTTTCCGGCTTATTTCCCGATAAATCTCAGTTTGTTTTCGTTCACTGATATCAATCGCGATAACTCTGCATTGCTGCGAATTTTCAGCAACAATGCCAGAAAGGAGAAAATGCGGATGCTGGTTTTCTGGCCTATTCAGAGCAAGTTCGTATGTCTCTTTGCCATTACTGCTGAAAACTTTTTCAAGAAAGAGATCGTAGCCAGGTAATGATTCCGTGGTGACAAAATAGCCAAATAGCCTGCCGATTAAAAGTGAGCGCTCCTTTCCAAGCAAATTCGCTCCACTGAAGTTTATCTCCTGGATTTCGCCCTTTCTGGAAAGGGTGAAATAGGCCGTTGGGGCAAAATCGTATAATTCAGTGTATTTATTTGCTTCAATTTCTGCTTGTTCACGCGCAAGCATCAGCTCCTCGTTCTGCATATGCAATTCAATCTGATGGACTTCCAGCTCTTGAAGAAGTTTAAGGAAATCCGCTTCCGAACGGGCTTCAGCAGGATTAGAGGGGTGCTTTTTTAACATTACAAACGTAAACGTATGTAAAAGATAAGGTTATATTCGGTTCCTGCAAAACTATTTGACGAAACTCACCACAGCAGTATGGCGGCTAATTTCCGATTTTCGCCCGGTATTCCTTCATTTGCCTGGTGGGTTCAATAATGGAATAGCCTTTCCAGATTGAATCAGAATATGAGGTTATGTTTTCAGGCTTTGCCCCTTTTTCCAAAATTTTTTTGAACTTCTCATCATCGCTCTTTTCGCGAAATACAACCAGGGTTTCCTGGGTGTCTTCCTGCCTACCCTGAATATTCATCTGCAAGGCTGCTTCATTGATTTTTTTATTCAGGATAGGTCGCTTTTCTTTTCTGATTACTTCAAATGGCCGGTCGAGTCCATATTTGATGGAAGTACTTTTCATGGAGTATTTTAGAAAGTAACCCGCTTTATCCTTTTCATAGAGAATCAATCCATCATCTTTTTCCTGATTATAGCTTATACCCAGGAGGTCAATTCCATTGTCTATTTTACTCTGTTTCAGTGAATATTCAATCCTTAGAATAGCAAAGCTTTCAGCTGAAATATAGATCATCCCCTGAAAATCGCCCCTGGATTTTCCCGTGAAATGAATGGCATAAGCATCCTCATCGCCGACAGCCATGATGCCTTTCTTCTCGTATTTATAATGATTGGGGTTTTTAATAAAATCCCAGTCCCAGGCAAGATCTCCATTTAAAAAATAGAGTGTAAAAAGGTTTTTGAGTGCTGCACTATCGGATTCGGCTATAGATATTTTAACATGGCTTTCCTTAAATCACAGCAAACCTGTTTTGTATTTCCAAAAAGTATTATCTCCCTTTTTATGAACGAAAAGGTTGGTAATGATGTTTTTAACGTTATCCAGCCCTCCGCCATTATTTTCCTTTAGCATAACATTTTTAATCCCTTCCACTTTATTTTTTGTTTTTCCGGAATCAGCAGGAATCGTATAGAGGGTATACAGGTAATCAGAATAGGATCTGGAGTATCGGGGAACACTATCGACCATTTGCCGTATCAGATTTTTATCGAAGTCCGGGATATCGCTCTTTTTAAGTGAAAGATCGAAAGCATTGATGTAGGATGCTTTATTACTGCGGTTGAACACTTCTCTTTTCTGTGCTACCACCGGATAATTTTCGGAACGGTTTTCAATGGCTTTTCTGATCAGATCCTCAGCAGTCATTGGGTTGGCAACGATGTCAATCGCCTTCAGGCTAACCCGCTTTTCTCTGATTTCCAATGTTGCACCATCCTTTAGTTCCTTGCTTTTTATCCTGATGGTTTCATAGCCCAGATCCGCGCCTTATTCATTGGTGACAACGATCACATTTGTTGCGGAAATACATCGGACCTTCCCATCCATAGCCACCGGATTATTATCATCACTTTTAACGCAGGCAAATAAACGGTCACTCATAGGATCCTTATCAAAATGGACTTTTACATTGCTTGGATTTGCTATAACGCGAACAATTCCGCTGTCACCAATAGACGGATAGTACGAGACAATGGTTCCTTTAACTTTACTTTTGTCAGTTAGAGAAGTTGACAAAGAGACCACCAGAATCGCACCAACCACCAGCACAAGTGCACCAGCGATGACAAATTTGCTTTTTATCCACGTGAATTTCATTGTATCAGTTGTTAGAATAAGCGTATTTATTTCTTCACTCAAAATACGCATTAATCTCAAAAAGTTGGTGAGCCAGGGTTGAAAAACTTCCTTAATTTGTGTCCCTTAAATAAATAGATAACAGAAACACATGGTTACTCCTGACTTCACAAACATCAACCTCGATAAATTAGTTACCCACCATATCGGAAATAAGCTGTTGGAAGAGGGCATTATCCTTTCGGAACAGGTTACGGATATTGACAAGAGTTCCGGAGATTATCTGTTAAAATATTTCCTGAATGCATTCAGGCCGGAGGAGTTTTACAGCTTCATTCACCCTGCAAATATCAGTATGAATGAGATTTACACAATCGCACAAAGAATTTTTTCGGACAGGAGCAGGTTTATTGATGATTCGCAGCAGATTGCGCGATTGTTGTATGAATATTCGACCCATCCCAAAATAAAACAGGGGGAGCTTAATATTGCTCTTTTCTCGGAAGCTATCCTTGGTGATGAGGTGGTAGAAGCCATCGGGATATTCAAATCTGAAAATGATGCTGCGTTTATTAAGATGGAAGAAAGTCCGATAAATTATTCGATCCGTCACGAGTTCGGATTTGAATTAAAGGGCATCGATAAAGGCTGTATAATTTTCAATACCTCAGCTGAAAGCGGATATCGAATTCTGATTGTTGATAACACCAACCGATCGGCTGAAGCGGTGTACTGGAAAGATGATTTTCTGCAAGTGGCGCCCGTCAGTGATGAGTATTATCAGACGAATCAATTCATGGGCATCACAAAGAATTTCGTCGTAAAGAAATTATCCGAGGATTTCGAAGTCAGCAAGGCCGACAAAATTGATCTTTTGAACCGCTCGGTTGAGTATTTTAAGGAGCATGGCAATTTTGACAAGACACAGTTCGAAAACGAAGTATTCCAGCAGGACAACATGATCAATTCATTCCGAAACTATAATGATTCCTGGCTTTCGGAAAATGGGAAGGAACTGCTGGAAAACTTCGAAATATCGCCCCAGGCAGTAAAAAAACAAGCCCGGGCATTTAAGAGTGTTTTAAAGCTTGACAAAAATTTCCACATCTATATACATGGTGACAAGGAACTTATTGAACGGGGAACAGAAGCCGATGGGCGGAAATTTTACAAGATTTACTATACCACGGAATCCTGATCAGGAAACAACCTGATCAGAATAAGATGACAAGCAAAATGATGATCAGGACCAATCCTCCGGCTGAAATATAAATAACATCTCCATGCATGGTATTCAGGGTACCTTTAATTGACCGGGTTTCATGACGCAAATTTCTTTTTTCCACGGAATTCATGTGTGACTGATCCATGATTTTGATTTCGTGAAGGCGGGCAGTTAGTACAGCTGCTTCAGGGGAATCAGCAGTTTTGGCAGAAACAGTTGTTGGTGTTGTTTTGCCTTTTTCAGTAGCAGCCTGGATGTTGATTGGAGTAAATGCCAATACCATCAATACTGTCATTAAACAGAGTGTTAATTTTTTCATTGTAATAGTCTTAAATTGTTAATAATGATTATCCAACAAAGGTCAGCCCTGAGGGTAGGATAACTATTACACAATAACAACTAAGACTTACATCATTCACACATGATTATTTAATCAGCACTTTTCGGGTTACGGTTTCCTTTCCAATCATTACCTGAACATAATAGATACCGGTATTAAGGGTTCCGACAGGGATGGCATGGATCGCATCCGGACCCTCCACCCTCTCAAACCATACTTGTTTGCCGGTGATATCCGACAGACGGATGCTGCTTAGAGGTAGCTGACCGGATACCTGCTCCACGTAAAGCATATCAGTGGCAGGATTCGGATAAACATTCAGGTTACCAGAAATATCAGCATCCTCGATTCCCGACAATGTTGACCGTGTAATATTGAATTCGAGGAGGTAAGTCCCGGTTTCTCCAGGGAAGTATGGCGCTACCTGAACATATATAATTGCAGGAGTTTTAGCCTGAACGACAATATTTCCTGTCATCACATCATCATAAGTTGACGACCAGGCAACTCCGTCAGCCGACCAGGAAAAAAGTGCATCAACCGTGTAGGTAAGGCCGTTACCACTGTTGTATTTATCGTGCAGCCGTGGGGTGATGGTATATTTAAAGCCTGAAGGAAGGGAGAGTTTATAAAAGTCGATGTCGTCGCGGACATGCAGATTAGAGCCGCTGGTATTTTTAGTTGCGGTATTTCCTGAAAAAGTCAGTGCCAGGTTATAGGCTTGCTGAACTGTATTATTAGTCTCAAAAATATCTGGCTGTACGGCGGGGAGCTGGACAATCACTTTAATGGGATTCAGGTAATTTCCCGTTCCCGTGATCTCCCAGCTTGATGAGCTGGTAGATTTATGAATAACCGCCAGGAGATAAGTCCCGGGGTCGGCGGTAACGCTCGATTTGGTAAAGTTCAGGAATGGCGACACGTAATGGTATCCGGGTGGAAGGCCGTTTCTTTCCTCCAGCGTGCCAATGGTTTCCACCCAGGTGCCATCAAGCTTGTACAGGTTAACCTGATAGCTTCCGAGGAACGTGGTGGTCCCTGAATTCAGGATATCCAGGTTGGCAGTAACCGGCTGGCCCTGCATGATCGTCGTGCCCGGCGAAACAGTGATATTAGAATACAATTGAATCACATTATTCTGCACAACCTTGATCTGGATAAAATTCGTGTAAGCACCGTTATTGCTTATCTCCACCCAGTTGCCGCCTGTTGGTCGGCAAAACATTCCGATATAATATTGTCCGGGAAGCATTTCGAGCAGACCGCTATTCTGAAATACGACACTATTGGTATAGGCATAACCGGCTCTCAGGGTATATCCCGTTAAGATCTGAACAAACTGAACAAAATTGGACTGACTGTCGAATACGGCAGCGCAATAATCTCCTGCAAAATCACCAGTCCCGAAGTTGGCGAAATTCGTTGTCACGGTGAACGCCTGACCATAATTGAGGGTGGTAGCCGAAGGTGTTACCGCGCTATACAGGCTCATGCTGTAACTTTGAGTTGCAGCAGGTGGTTCGATTCCTATAATTGCCTGGTGATTGCTGTTATAGCCACCGGAACCCCCTCCGGTCCCTGTTCCACCTGGATTCAATGCATTCAGCGCAAAATATCCGTCGTAATAGCCCGACCACCCCCAGTTAAAATGAAATTTACCTGTCGCATCCAACCCGTCGCAAACAAAACAATGCCCGCCACCGGAGCCGAATCCGCAATATATGATCGGACGTCCAGCGCTAAGTTCATTCTGGAGCAAGGCTGTCCATTGGCTTGCAGAGTATGCCGACGAAAGGAGCCCCTGCATGGTTCCTTTATAACCGAAATAAGTTTTAAGTGCAAATTCAGCACAGTTTTCCACTGTAGTATAAGCGCTGATAACATAAGCGCCACTCACCTCAGGACTGTAATCCATGTTTACTCCAACCCCGCAATGATACATCAGGGTTGCAACAGCATTGTTTGGGCCGGCTACGGAATTAGGCATGGAGGCCCAGTCGTAGGTTGTGCTGCCGAAATTTGCCGAGAGGGTACCGTAAGTGTCGTGGTTGTAGGAATGAAAACCGGAACCTGTTTGCGGATAATTCCAATACTTCATAACCTGAGCCATAGCCGTTGCCACGCATCCGGTTACCGACCCGCCGGGACACAGTGCGTTATAGTTTGGCGACTGGTCCCAGTGCGTGTGAACCAGAGGATTAACGGTGCTATAATCGGCCCTGGAAGGCATTCCATGGCCACTCTGAAAACGATCCCATTCAGCAGCAATTTCGGCAGGAGCCTCCAATTGGTTCTCCGACGCATATCTTATCTGATTCTTATATTCATCGAGCCACTTTCTGACATTAACTGGCATATTACCCGGATTGAAACCGCTCTCAAACGAATATCCAAGGATCGGCCAGGCAGCATCATCGCCGGAAATGATCACAAATCCAGACGAATCGATATTGAAAACATAATAGTTTTCTTCGAGTACAAGATTCAGGTTTGGGGAGCTCTTAACCCGCATCGGAGCCGAGGGAGATGTTAAAAGAAAACCCTTGGCGATGCGGAGGGCATAAGAGGAGTCAACTTTTTTTGCAAGAGAAACAGGCCCGGCAAGCAGGACTACCAGTAAAAAAAGAAATATTCTTTTCATGACCGAAAGTGTTGATGCACTGAAAGGTACACAAAAAGAAGGAAAATGTTTACATGATTTTGCTTTTTTTTATCTACCGGCCCCGTGGTTTGTACCAGGTATCAAGCTGTTTCTGAACATAGGCTGCGGCAGTTTCGGGAGTATAAATACCGGTCATCATGCCATTCAGCGCAGTATCCATAAGTGTATTTCCTTTGGGATCCTGAGCGCTTAGCCTTTCGACCATTAAACGGAGGGTGAGGGTAGCAGAAGAAGAGGCATCAAACATCTCCTGAGCCAGTGAATTGGTGAGTGTAAATGATCCCGGTACAAAGGTGAAAAAGCCTGGAAGCTCAACCATCATGTCCTGCGCAAATCCGGTTTCCGAAAGCCACCTCAGGTACTCAACGGCTTCCACAGGGTGCTTGGTCAGTTTATTGATTCCATAACCTCCATCAATCTGAAAACAATACTGGAGCTTATCTCCGGCTTTAAGCACCGGTGGAGCGAACCAACCAATTTTCGAACTGCCTGAACCCAACCCTTCAAATATGCTGATCTCCCAGGAACCTCCGATAAACATGGCTGCTTTTCCTGTGGCAAAGAGTTCGCGCATGGCAGGGTAATCCAAAGTTTCGTATCCTGCGGGCAGATATTTCTGCAAAGATTTCACCATTTTGAAAGCCTCTATAAAATTCGGATCCGTGCATTTCATATTACCACTCATGAGTGCTTTCCTGGCCATTTCGCCCCCATAGAAATTTGCTCCCAAACCACAGAATACATCCTCATACAGGGTCCAGTTGTCGAAGGCTCCCTGAGCGATTACCGTTTCTCCTGCAGCAAGGAGCTTATCACAGGCTGCAATGAGTTCATCCCAGGTAGCAGGTTCCTGAATATTGTATTTTTCAAAAATAGCTTTCTGATAGTACACGCCCTGGGTAACGCCAAATGTTGGAACTCCATAAACAGTGCCGCCTTCGGTAGACCAGCCCTTCAGTGGATTGGATGCAAAGTTGGCAAGTTCAGGGATATCATTGTTCAAATCGCGGAGATAGCCAGCATCATACAAACCCCTGCCCATATCAAAGGAGCGAAGGAGCATGATATCAGCGCCGGTGCCTGCGGCAAGGCTGCCCATAAGATAATCATTGTATCCTGATGTTTCCACCGATTCATAACTGATAGTAATATTCGGGTGCGACTCGGTAAACAGTGCATTGATGCGGTTCATCTGCGCTACATCCTCCACTCTCCAGCTTGCCATGGAAAGCACAACGGGATCAGAACTTTTTTTGCAGGAGGGGAACCCGGCAACGAATAAAAACAAAATGGTGCACAAGGAAAGCAACCTGTTCAGGCGCGGGTGAAAAAATAATCTTATCATGATCCCTTAAATTTATTCTCCTAAAGTATTCAATAACCCGCACCGGCACAGTAAAAATTTGATCAACGGCCGTTAATCCTTTACGGGTGAAAATGAAACCGGGCGATCCAGTTTAAGCTCAATGATAAGGTCCTTAACACCAGGCATCTTTGGAGGCAGAACTATGGATATTTTTTTATCTGTCTGGATGAACCTGACTTTACCACCGGACATTTCGGATGCACCCACGATTTTAGCAGGAATAGCGGGTAGTTCCAAGGTATCACCCAACCTTTTGAGGATATGCAGATAGACTGTTTTATCACGATAAGTCGAAACGCCGTATTCTCCGGGCATCCACGGTCCGCCGCGCGTACCATAGATGCTTTTGCCGTATTTCTTCAGCCACACTCCAATTTCATTGATCACACCTGCCTGTTCCGCTGCAATTTCGCCGTTCGGCATCGGTCCGACATTCAGCAGCATATTGCCATCGCAACCTGCACACCGGACTAGCATCTCAAGACATTGCTCAGCTGTTTTTACTCCATCGGCATGACCGCCCCACGCCCATTGGCTTCGTTTTGATACCGTCATACAGGATTCCCATGGACGCTGATCAAACTTTCCGACTGTTTGTTCAGGGGTGTGAAAATCGGCTGACGAACCTATCTGGCCTTCGTTCCATCCGCCCTGATCACCCAGATCGAGCCGCTCATTGATAACAATATCCGGTTGAAGCTTTCGAACAAGTTTGTACGTGGTTTCCTGATCCCAGGGAGCCGACTTACCATCGGTATCGAACCAGAGAATATCAATTTTACCGTAATTAGTGAGTAATTCGGTTATCTCAGCCTGCATGTGTTTTACAAATTCTGCGTTCTTTTCGTTACGGCAATTGGGATCTCGCCAATCCATTGGTGAGAAATACCATCCGATTTTCATTCCTGCTTTATGAGCTTCTCTGGCCAGTTCTGCACAAACATCCCGTTTGAATGGGGTATGCATGATGTTGTAATCATCCACTTTCGAGTCCCACAGCAGGAATCCATCACAATGTTTTGCAGTCAAAATCATGTATTTCATTCCGGAAGCCTTTGCAGTAGCCACCCAGGCTTGTGCATCGAAATTTACGGGATTGAATTTTTTGTAGAGATTGTCGTACAACGCAGCGGGCGTGGGGCCATTGTTCGGACACTTCGGGTTGGTGTTCGCGCGCGACCAGCTGATTTCCTTTTCAGTTATGCTCACAGGTCCCCAGTGAATAAACATGCCGAATCTGGCGTCACGCCAGCTTTGCAGGGCTTCCGGCTTTGCTTTCTGGGCGAAGCTTACGGTGGTTAGCATCAGGAAAACCAGAGAAAGAAGGAGGGCCGACCATGACTTTTTCATGTTGTAATTTTTGGGATGTTTTTCGAAGATAGGAAAAATCCGGAGAGCGAAGAACTGAGCATAAATACCTAAATCCCGATTCCGCACAATCTGCATAAATAAAAGGGCTTTTATACTGATTCATGCAATTAAAGGGAAGTCTATTTTCGCTATTTGTTCACTTACCCGATAGACATTAGAAATAGTAATTAATATACAGATAAAGATGACTGGAAAAATGATGCTCACCGAACCACTGGCTGGTCTGATTTCACGACTTGAATCGAACCTTTCCATCAGCAACCAGACGATGCTGGAGCTTCTGTCGGAAGCGAATATCACCCGTGAGGATATCGAACAATACAGCAGTTACGATCATCCGGCAAACCTGAGTTATGGCAGACGGGGAGTATACCTATCGGACCGGGTGAGAGTTTTCGTGCTTTCGTGGAACATAGGCGATTTTACTGCGATTCACGACCACGAACCGGCAGAATGGGGCGCTGTTCAGTTTTTCGGTGATATCTCGCACCGTCTATATACAACTAAAGAGAATCAGATCGTACTATCCGCATCGGATGTCATCCATATCGGTACGATGGTTGGAGTCAGCGGAAACCTTATCCATGCCATGGGAAACCTTTCGGCCGAAAGGGCATTGACATTGCATATCTATGGAACCAACTCGAAGTTCAATCAGGATCTTACCGCCCGTGTTTTTGATCTGGAAATGGAGCGGGTGGTTTTAACGGATGGCCCCGCCTATCTCGACCGGCCGGCGACCAGTTGTAAGGTTTTACCTGACAGGATCCGGGCAGATCAGGCAACTTTGGAGGATTATCAGAAAAATACGTTGATCTGGAGAAAGAGGACAATTCCCGTTTAATCAAAGTCGATCAGCGCCTTCATGACCCCATCGCGGTAACCGGCTACCAGATCAAATGCATCCTGTGTCCGGGCGAAAGGAAAGCGATGCGTTGGCATCAGGCTCACATCCACCTTGTTTTCCTGCAAAAGGGCAAGTGTTTCTTCGAGCGAATTGTTCTGGCGCCTTACATTTTGTATATTGATCTCTTTGTGCCGCAATTTGTCGACCGGGAATGACCAACGGTCAAATTCCGGAATGCCGATGATCATAAGTTTTCCGCCAGGCTTAAGTATATCAATTGCCTGATCAACAGCCTCCTGCTGTCCGCAGCACTCAAAGACCAGATCCAAAAGGGCATCCTCTTTTTCCACAATTATGGAAACGATATCTTCCTGAGATGGATTTCCGGTCCAGGCAGCGCCGCATCTTCCGGCGATATGCAAACGCTCATCGATTTTATCGGTCACATACACTTTAGCAGCACCATGATGCACTGCCGGAAGCAGAACGCTCATTCCGATAGGCCCGAACCCCAGGATTCCGATTTTCTTTCCGGATAAATCCATCTGGGCCAACCGTGTGGCATAAACTCCAATCGCCAGGGGTTCCGAAATAGCTGCCTCATCATAGCTCATTGCCGCCGGCAATGCAAAGCAGCTGGTTTCCGGCATGACCATATATTCCGACAGGCATCCGTCGGCCTGTCCCGGATTACCCAGAAACTTCAGGTTTCGGCAGGTATGCGGCCGTCCGGCCAGACACTGATCGCACTGAAAACAGGGCATGGCAGGATCAATGGCAATGCGGTCGCCGGTTTTGACCCGCGAAACTGCGCTACCGGTGAAAATAACCTCTCCGGCTCCTTCATGACCAACCGTAAAAGGGTAGCGAACTATCTGAATGCCGATCTTCCCGGTCGTGTAATAATGAATATCGGATCCGCAAACACCCACCACCTTCATCCTGATCAGAACATCGGTATCATGGATGATCTGCGGCATTGGTTTTTCCACCATTTCCATCCGGCGAATCCCTGTAAGAACAATCGTTTTCATGAAATCAGTTTATAATCCGAAGTTTTAAAATTAGTAGTTTCACGCAGATTTATCCCTCATGAGAATTTTTACCCGAATATCGGTTGTCCTGTTAATAATTTCGGCCTGGGCAGGTTCTGCCAAAGGTCAGGAAAATGCGGCGCCATCCATGCATATGTCCTATTATTTTCCTTCTTCCGATGCAGTATTGAAGATGCAGAAGATCAAAATCGTACAGTCGGCTTATGCTTCCTATTTTGAAGTCAACTGGTTCACCAATGGTTATGCCGGGCTGCAGCAAACACCCGATACCCGGTATGGGAAATCCAATATCCTGATCTCCTCATTATGGGATCCGAATACAGCAGCAGGCATCTATTCCTATGTCGATTACAATGACCCCACCACCGTAAAAAGCCGTTTCGGCGGGGAAGGTGACGGCTGGAAAACCATAAATCCCTATGACTGGAAGCTGAACAATTGGTATAACCTGGTGCAGCGAGCCTGGAAATCGGATGGAATACTTTTTATCGCGACATTTATCAATGATCTTTCCACTGGCAAATGGTTTCATTCGGCCACTATATCGATTCCCTATCCGCAGAAATACCTGAATAGTTATAACGATGCTTTTCTCGAAAACTGGGATGGGACAAATTCTGCCTGGAACGGCAGTTTTATCAGGAAAGCATTTTTCAAGGATTGCTGGAACCTCAATACCGGCAGATCGTGGGAGAAAAATACCAGGGCGGTTTGCAGTGTAAACAACAGCGATGCCGATATCCGGAGAAATGGCATTTACCACAATGCTTTCAATGCCTGGTTCGACGCGACCGAGGATGCTTATTGCATGCAGCATGGAGGGAACACTACCCCATCCACAGCCTTTGCCGGTGGCAGGACACTCAATCTGCCAGCCCAGACAAATCAGGGCAGACTGCCTGTTTTAACAATAGCATCTGTTACCTCGGTGACTGCTTCGCGAAATTCGGGGACTATTAAGATAAACTGGGTGATTGATGCGCTCAGGAGTCCACAATTATCTGCTAAGATGGAAATTCTGAACACCCAAGGGTCAGTGGTCCTGACAATGCAGGATACCATGCCTCAGAGAAGGGACTTTTCGTTAGATTCAGAATTGACCCCGGGAAATTATTCAGCCCGTATAACCGTCCGTGATATTTTCAATCAGTTGTCGGACCCGTTAACAGCAGATTTTACTGTGACAGGTATTACCGATATAAAGCTTCCCGAAAGTGAATTAACCGTTTATCCAAACCCGGCGAGTCAGACTTTGCATTTTAATTCAAAAATTGAAGGAGTAATATCGATTTACAATTTAAATGGTGAAATTATTTTCGAAAAATCGATAAACAATGATCTAATAAATATCGAAAAACTGAAAAACGGTATTTATTTAATTAAAGTTCATACTCTAAAAGGTTCCGGAATTAGTAAGATAATAAAAACCAGCTGACAATGAGAGTACCAAAAACATTAGCCATTTGCATCATAACTTCAGTGTTTGCCCTACACGGCGCATCAATGGTCAACGCTCAGAATCCAGTCCGCCAAAAAATTAATTTTAATTACGGCTGGCAGTTCATCAAGATAGAAAACGACAGCCTGTCCACTCCGGGAATTAATGAACATAAACAATTGTATGACACCACCAGGAACGATTTTGCCTCACAATTCCTGAATGAGTACATCCTCTCAAGCGGAGCTGCATCCTCGGAAATTATGAAAAAAGAAGTGGATAAAGCCATTGCGGATTTTCATAAAGAGTACCCCGACCTTAAGGACAAGCAATGGACCAGTGTGGTTCTACCTCACACAGCAGTGATCGAACCCGTTGTCAGTCAAAAACTTACATGGGAAGGCATCTGCTATTACCGCAAAACATTCAGCGTTGGAAAATATGCCGAAAAAAAGCTGACCATTGAATTTGAGGGAGCGATGCAGCAAACCGACGTTTGGTTAAATGGTCACCTGGTATTGCAGCATAAAGGCGGTTATACCCCATTTTCCATCGACCTGACCAACTTGGTGGACTACGGCAAATCGAATGAAATCATAGTACGGCTGGATAATCATGCGGATAAGAATTTCCCGATCGGCAAGGACCAGAAGAAGAATGGATTTACCTACTGGAGCGGCCTTTATCGCAGCACAATACTCCATGTTACTAATCCTGTGCATATTACCGATGCTGTTAAAGCAGATAAAACCGGTGGTGGAGGCATTTTCTTCCGGACCCCTGAGGTGAGTAAAACCAGTGCAACAGCATTGATCAGGACAAATATCGTGAATGAGGGAAACCGCAGTTGCTGGGTCCATGTGCGGCAGGTTCTGATAGATGCATCAGGTCGCCCGGTCAGGGAAAACCTATCTGAATCTGTTGATTTGCCTGAAGATGGAAACATACATATTGACCAACATTTCGCCATTGATAACCCATTGTTGTGGCATCCAGATCATCCCTATCTGTACAAATTAAAAACCACCGTTTTTGCCGGGGATCAAATCGTTGATGAGCTAGAGCAAAATGTAGGGTTTCGGAAGCTTTCCTTCAGTCGGGAAGATGGCTTTAAAATCAATGGGGAACCGATGTATCTTGTTGGCACCAACCGGCATCAGGATTATCCATATCTGGGGGTTGCATTATCGAAAAATGCCAACTACCGGGACATGAAAAAAATCAAGGATGCTGGGTATAATGCGGTCAGACTCTCCCATTATCCTCAGGATCCTGCTGTTTATGATGCTGCCGATGAACTTGGAATAATGCTACTTGACGGCATTCCAGGCTGGCAATTCTTCAACAATAACGATATTTTCAAACAACGGGTTTACCGTGATATCCGCGACATGATCCATCGCGACAGGAACCATCCGAGCATTATTCTTTGGGAGGCGAATCTGAATGAGAGTTACCCACCCGATGATTTCAGGATCAAATGCCACGAGCTGGTGCATCAGGATTTACCTGCCGGTGAATATTTTACGACAGGAGAAACTTATGGCGCTAAAAATACCACCTGGGATGTCGCCATGAACAACTGGTATGATCCAAAGGATTCAATTTTCAGAAATTCGGTTGAACGTGTGCAGGATATTCAGCCCCACCAGCCCGGGTTAATCAAGGAATATTCCGACTGGGAATTCGGCGCTTGGTCGAGCACCACCCGAAGTTCACGGGCAACGGGCGAGAAAGCCATGCTGCAGGCATTGTGGAATACCCTGTGGGAACATAATGCAGATATTGGCAATTACTCACCCTATTCCATCGGCGACTTCACCTGGGCCATGTATGACAATTATATCAGCAACGATAAGAAGCTTTATGAATGGGGTACGGAAGATTATTTCAGGCTTCCCAAATTCACTGAATATTTTTTCCAAAGTCAAACCGATTACAAACCGATGGTTTTTATTGCCAACTGGTGGACTCCGAAATCTACCCGTGAAAAAGTAATTATTCTCAGCAATTGTGATAAAGTTATTCTGAAAATCAACAATAAGATTGTAGGAGAACAATCGCCCGATAATGGCCCTGACACTTTTTACGGGGTCCCTGAAAAAGGCGGAACCCCCTTTGATGGAGGCAACTGCAAACATTTGAAGCATCCTCCGTTTACTTACCGGGATATTGCTTTCGAACCGGGTGTACTGAAAGCTGAAGGGTATATCAAAGGGGTAAAAGTGACTGAGCAAATTGTCCGGACACCTGACATGCCGGTTGGATTAACTTTGCTGGCCGATTTCAGTGGAAAGCAGTTGGTAGCCGACGGAGCAGACGCCCTGTTTATCCATGCATCCGTCACCGACAAAAACGGGACAGTTACCTGCCTCGACAATAGCTCCGAAGTAGAATTTCAGGTCACCGGCGGTGCAAAAATCATTGGTCCATCAATCGTTAAGGCCCGAGGTGGAATTGCTTCGATCATCGTTCAGTCGAATTCAGAAAAGCCGGGTAAGATCGAGGTAACGGCAAAAGCAGCAGGGTTAAAAGAAGCCAGGTTAATCATTAAATCTTACCCATCACCCTTACCACCGGATACCTATTAACCCATTTGTTTGCCAGGCCGCAGCGAGTGTAAACAAAATACATTTGAGCAGTCCGGTCCTTCGCCATCTGCGGATTTGCCCGGATGGCCTCGTCAAGCATCTTCCGGCTGGCAGGTGTTTCATTCAGATATTTTGCGATTTTATCCTCCAGCACAGGATGGGATGAAAACCATTCACGGTCTTCCAGGCAAGGGTCGAAAAAGTTCCAGCGAAAATAGGAATCCGGACCTTCAGGTTCGAGTTGATTTACGATGAAATAGTTTGACTCCTGATTTACCGGAACCAGATATTCGCCCGCATAATACGGGATCGACTGGATTTCTTTCCTGGTTTTAAACTGATTATGGAAAAGGTGTCCATTCTCGTGTTCTTTACCCCAAACAAGGCTGTCAATATAATAGACTTCAACTGTTAGAACGGTATCTTTTGGGAGTCTTTTCATCTGAACCCCATTCATTTTCATCTTTTGAATCACCTCGCCCCATGCCTGTGGAATCAGGTAATATATGGGAGCGGTTACTGTTTGCGTAGGCTTGAAATTATCGTAAACCGGAACATTTTCAACGGTAAATGGCTGCTTATAATCATAAACCTCACGATCCTCACCGGTGAGAGGACTCTTGTCGTGACCCATTCGATACCCTTTGAATTCAACGGTCCTGAAATGCGTGCTATCTATCTCATATTTTAAGGCGTACACCTTTTGCGATTTCACCTTTTCCTTCGATTCCGCCCTCACCTGACCAATACGGGTGCTATTTTCGCCGGTAAATTCAACGAGTTTAAGAATAAAATTATAGATCGATTTGACACGATCCGGGTAGGGTTTGTAGCAATGGTTTTCAATCATTTGAGGAAGGGAATGAAATAGCAGAGCATATCCTGTTGAATACCTGGGAGTTTGTACGTAATTAGCAATGCCCTTCTCAGGTTTGGCAACATCCCATTCTGCGTAGGGTATCATTTCATAAGGAGTGGTGCGCATTTTTGCATACATGGCAGGAATCATCGTATCAGCGAAAAAATTCCCGACTGGCTCAGGCATACTGTTATGCTGTGCAGGAAGATAGGTGATCACGTACTGATGATCGGAACCATTGGTGGTATGCGTATCCAGAAAAACATCAGGATCCCAGCGGATAAAGGTTTTAACAAAGGAGCGGGCATTTTCGGTTTCCAGCTTTACAAAATCACGGTTGAGATCGAGGTTCCTGGAATTGCCCCTGTAACCCGGATTTTCGGGCCCGGTCTGGTTGGTTCGATGCCAGCGGTTCTGGTAAAGAAACCCATCGACATTATATACCGGGATGATACAAATGACTGTATTCTCCAGGTATTTGCGCATGCCATGAAGATTCCGCAAAATATCGTCGGCTGCCAACATGCTACCTTCAATCCCTTCGGGTTCGCCAGGATGTATCCCATTATTTATCATAACGATACGTTTACCCGATTTGTGGATCATCTCGGGATCGAATTGCTGGTCGGCGCTTATCACGAATAAATGAAGGGGTTTGCCGCAATCGGTAAGACCGCATTCAATCAGTTTTGCTTCCGGCCATGCTTTATCGAGTTTTCGGTAATTAGCGATTACCTCATCGTATGTTGAGCTCAGGTTTTGCTCGTAATTCAGGTGTAGAAGCGCTTGGGTCTCGGGCCTGATATTGCCTGTTTTCGAACATCCGGCTCCGATGATCGAAAGCAGGGTCAAAAGGAAAAGGGAATATTTCATATAACAGAAATTATTTTTTTTGTGTCTGAGCATCAAGGAGCAAGGACCTCTTTTTGCCTGACAAATTTCCCAACTCTGACTGATACCCCATCGTTAGCATATTTACTCAGATACTCGTAAGGCATCTTTCCGTAACCGCCATCGCCATAATTGATCCCATGGGAATTCCTGAAGAGAAACCATCCACCGCCGGGAATTTTTGGATCATCCTGATATCCCACCATGATAATGCTGTGTCCATCGAAAACACCTTCACGTGGCGGAATGGTCATGATACCGTCAACGATTTTCCGGTACTCTCCTTCATTCCTGGGCCACTGGAATCCAATCGCTACCGGATGCCCGGCTCTGATCTGTGACTTAACCTGGAGAATCTGGTCATCGGTCATCCCAGTTTTCGGATCCCATTGTTTGATCCAGACAATCCCAGTTTGCCGGCGTTTTTTTCCATCCTTTATTGCTGCTGCTGATGGTGCCACTTTTTTTGTATAATTTCTGGAATAATAGGGGAAGAGGGAATCTTCGCATATTCCATATTTCAGGAGACCTTTCAAAGCATCCGAAAAGAAGGAACCATCTTCCGTTTCGCCGGTCACCTGGTTCGAGGCCCAGTTAAGATACTCGACTGATAGAGGTACCCTCTGGTCAAGCAAATGAGCATACTCGAACTCCATCAGACCGACAATGGCAAACACGGAGCAGGTGCCTCTCCCGGCCTGATCCCGGATGGTCATCCCGTATTTATCAAATAGTGGTCGCAAGTTATATTCCTGTGCAATAAGATTACTGCTATTGGAAAGCAGTAATGCAGATATCAGGCCCAGCATGAACAAAATGGCACTCGGGGAATTTCATTTCATTCGTAATTAAAGCTCTGGGTTAATCAAGACGAAAATACATATTTATTAACGTCCGAAGTTCTATATTAGTTTTTCGAAAAGAAACGACAAATTACACATCCTAAAATTTGCATGTATGGAAATCATTGAACCCAAAAAAAGGCATGGCTCCGTAACAGCATGGTTGATTCTTGTGATCATTTCGAATGCATATAACGGAATTAAATATATCCTATTCAGTGATAAGGCATTGGTTGATCTGGGTCTGGATGTATCCAAAGGATTAATAATAATTCAGGGTTTGCTGAGCCTGACCATGGTATATTTTGCCTTTATGGTTTTTCGTTGGAAAAAATGGGGTTTCTGGGGGATGATTGGTATAACTGTTGCCGAATCAATAATTAGTATCAGTATGGGCTTGGGCACAATCCTGTCAATCGCAGTTGGCATTGGCATCATTGGCATACTTTATGGGATGCTTCAAATCAAGAAAGAGGAAGTTTCGGCGTGGGATAACCTTGAATAAAAAATCTTCCTTAACTTTTGTGGATCAAAAGGGAGTTATTTTCTTAAATCATACGCCATGAAACAGAGAAAGTGGATTATGGTTACGTTCCTGATGGTTATTACTGCCTGCTCAAAATATGGCGATTACGGCACCAAAACCTGGACAAAGGAAGAGCAAGCCTACTATAATAAAGTGATCACTTTGCAGGATTCCGCAGACAGTAAATACACAATCTGGTCGAAGACTATGGATTCTGTTGAGGCCATTAAAAAGCTTAAGCAGTATTTTCTCGCAGACACTTCGGTAACTTCTGCTACTATTGGAAGCCAGGGAATTGCAGTCCAATATTCCAATGGCATGCGCGGAGGGATTTTTCTGGATTCCCCTGACAATCGCTCCGGTGAATCACTGGGATCAAACTCTCAAGTTAAATCTGCTGAATCCTCATTAACCCTGAAATCGCTGGTCAACAAAAAAAAGACGATTATTCTGGATCCAGGATACTGGCAATGGACATCCTGCTCCGATTTATTGGAAAAGGGATATAAAAACTGGCTGCCAAAAGCCGGATTTTCCCTGCCAACGAGGTATATTAATCACGATGCAGTGGTTGATCGTTATACCGAACTCGCAAATTATGGGTTTATTCAATTCGATGCCCATGGATTAGCCTGGCCGAGAAAAGACAGCATATCTGAAGTTTATACAATGACAGGTGAGCTGGCAAATCTCGTTACATCTGCTAAATACTGGCAGGACATATACCATGGCGATATTCTGATCAATAAAACCAAGGACATTGATGGGGTGAGGAAAAACACCTACTGGATATCCCCGAATTTTGTTAGTTCACACAATGATTTCAGTAAGGATACGGTTCTCTTCATTGGCGGATTCTGCTTCAGCTTTTTAGGGGATTGGTCGCAGCTTTATAATAAATTCGCCGCCGGTGCCTATTTCGGGTATGACTGGATCGTACGCACAAACAAACATCAGATCTGGGCTCTTTCCCTGATGGATAGTTTATGTGACACTTTGACAAAACCTCCGTACAATCCTTCAAAATGGATCAAAGGAACAAACCCGGCGAAATCCTATTATAATGAAACGGACAGGATCTGGGTAAATATTCTCTATGCCGGTGATCCGTCGCTGTCATTATGGAATGTCAAAGATGAAAGCGGAACCTTCACCTATGACGGACGCAGCTATAAGTATAAAACGATAGGCACCCAGATCTGGATGACGGAAAATCTGGCCTACCTTCCTGCGGTAAGCCCGGCTCTCAATACTTTTTCAACTACCTTGCCCAACTATTTTGTGTATAACTACTCAGGTACCGATATCAATGCGGCAAAGGCTACCACCAACTATAAGACTTACGGAGTTCTGTATAACTGGGCAGCTGCCAAAATCGTCTGTCCATCGGGATGGCATTTACCCTCTGACGAAGAATGGAAAATCCTGGAAATGAGCCAGGGTATGAGTGAGGCAGAGGCCAATGGTAAAGATTCGAGAGAATCAGGAAAGGTCGGGCTAAAGCTCATGGAAAAGGGAACCACCCATTGGGATAATCCGAATTCAGGGGCAACCAATAGCAGCGGCTTCACGGCACTTCCGGGAGGCGACTGCTGGTTTTTCTGGGGATTCGATAATCTGGCTCATAATGCTTATTTCTGGTCAGCATCCGAAGACGACTCCCTGCATGCGTGGAACCGGTATCTTTATGAAAGTTACGATGGGGTGCACCGTTACAATGACTCAAAGGGCTTCGGCTTCTCGGTCCGATGCGTGAAAAATTGAAAATGACCAAATCCAACTAAATAATCTGCCCGCCCTGTGTTCCACCGCCCGGACCAAGTTCGATTATTCTGGAAGCGGCTTGCATCAAACGGGTTTCATGGGTTACGCAGAGCAAGGTATTTCCGGCGTCAAGAAGTTCGTTCAACAATTTGAGCAGTTTTTCAACATCCTTAGGATGCAATCCGCCCGTAGGTTCATCGAGGAGAAAAAGGATGTTGCCTCCGGATATTCCAGAGAGTCCCGAAACCAGTTTCATCCGTTGTAATTCACCTGTGGAGAGTGTTTGCAATGAGCGTCCACAAGCCAGATGCCCCAATCCGGCTTTTTCTGTCAGTTCAAGAATGTGCTTTCCGTCTTGTTTGGATTTTCCCTGGACCTGCTCCTCGAAAAATCGTGATAATTTATCAAAAGGAATCTGGAGCGCATCATAAATCGTTTTTCCATCAATCAATATTTCAAGCACTTCATCCCGGAAACCAGTGCCACCGCAACGTTCGCAGGGAGAAATGATATCGCTGAAAAAGTCCATGCTAACCTGATTATGTCCCGTGCCCTTACATTCCGGGCACCCCCCCCCATGCGAACCCGGGTAAAGCTTGTAAATGATTTCAGATAATCCAAGCATGCTGCCGGCTGTTGCAGTATGCCCTTTTCCCGGAACCGGCTGTTCAATATAAATCAGGTCATTAAAATTTTCAAAGCCTGAAATGGTGTCACAATCCATTGCCCTTCCTGTGGAATAACTCCCGAAAATCACCTTATCAAGCAAGCTGGTTTTACCGCTTCCGCTCACACCCGTTATCACCGTCATGATACCCCTCGAAATTT
>Ga0114951_10000788_pt1 | contig 42657 bp, 32 predicted proteins | sample AM7aDNAmetaG_FD_88677 | JGI IMG/M metagenome (GOLD analysis project Ga0114951, IMG submission 88677) | Freshwater microbial communities from Finland to study Microbial Dark Matter (Phase II) - AM7a DNA metaG | ecosystem: Environmental > Aquatic > Freshwater > Lake | place: Finland: Lake Alinen... | reverse complement strand
GATGCCCTCCGCGCCCAATGGTTCGGCGACACCTTCCATCTCGAATCCCTTCTCTGCCTCATGAATCCCGCCTGGACCGTCGCCGACCTTGGCACCGGCACCGGCGTCATGCTTCCCCTCATCGCCCCCCACGTAAAACAAGTCATCGCCGTCGACCCCTCGCCCGCCATGCTCAAAGGCGCCAAAACCCGCGTCAAAGAACAGCAACTCGCCAACGTCGAGCTCCGGCAGGGGGGTATCGAACATCTCCCCATCGAAGATCAAACCGTCGACATCGCCCTGGCCGCACTCGTCCTTGCCTACCTGCCCGATCCCGCCGCCGCTCTCCGCGAAGTCCAGCGCATCCTCCGCCCCGGCGGCACCATCCTCATCATCGACCTCCAGCCCCACAATGTCGTCATGTTCCGTGAAAAACTCAATCACCGCTGGATGGGTTTTTCGCAGTCGCAACTGGAATCATGGCTCACCCAGGCTGGCTTCATCACCCCCCGCTGGCATCCCCTGTCACCTAAGACCGCCCGCTCCAAAGTCGGCCAGGTCGCCGTCCCCGACCTCTTCGCCCTTCGCGCGGAGGTCCCCACATGAGCCCACGCCCCCTCCGCATCGGCCTCGATTTTGATGACACCCTCATGCAGACGCGCCACGCTCTCGTCCGCCTCCTCAATGCCCGCTTCGGCACGGCCGTCTCCTTCGCAGACTGCCGCGACTATCGCCTCTCCCCGTGGTCCCTCACCGACGAACAATTCCACACCTTCTTCACCGAAAACGAATCCGCCATCCACACCCAGCCTCCCCTGGATGACCTCCTCCAAATCCTTCAGTCATGGTCTTCCCAAGCGACTTTCTACGTCATCACCGGCCGCCCTGAGTGCTGGATGCCCTCCGCCACCGCGTGGCTCGCCAAACATCACATCCCCTGCGAAGCCGTGATCAGTTCCCCCTCTGTCGGAGGCAAAGGCGTCGCCGCCCAAAACTGTAAACTCGATTTCTTCATCGAAGATCACGCCAAGTTCGCCCTCGAAATCGCCTCCGTCGGCATCCCCGTCCTCCTCCTCGATTCCCCCTACAACCAGTCCTGCACCCATCCTCTCGTTCACCGCGTCAAAGACTGGCCCGAAATCCGTCAATATGTTGCGTCGCGCTGGCTCGCGCCGGGCGCCTGTTCATCCAATAACTGATCTCTCTTTTTTCTCGAAAGGATTTCCATGAGTTCGAAGTATGACGTCAAAGACATCTCCCTTGCCGCCGAAGGCAAGAAACGCATCGAATGGGCCGACAAGGATATGCCTGTCCTTCAACTCGTCCGCAAGCGGTTCCTCAAGGAAAAACCCCTCAAGGGCTTCCGCATGTCCGCCTGCCTGCACATCACCACCGAAACCGCCAATCTCCTCCGCACCCTCGTCGCCGGCGGCGCCGAAGTCGTGGCCTGCGCCTCCAACCCGCTCTCCACGCAGGATGACAACGCCGCGGCACTCGTGAAGGAATACGGCATCAACGTCTTCGCCATCAAAGGCGAAAATCGCGACACCTACTTCCGCCACATGAACGCCGCCCTGGACATCAAGCCCAACGTCACCATGGACGACGGCTGCGACCTCGTCTCCCTCCTCCACTCCTCGCGCAAATCACTCGCCGGGAACATCGTCGCCTCCATGGAAGAAACCACCACCGGCGTCATCCGCCTCAAGGCCATGGAAAAAGACGGCACCCTCAAGTTCCCCACCGTCGCCGTCAACGACGCCATGTGCAAACACTTCTTTGACAATCGCTACGGCACCGGCCAGTCCACCCTCGATGGCGTTATCCGCGCCACCGATCACCTCATCGCCGGCAAGAAAGTCGTCGTCGCCGGCTACGGCTACTGCGGCAAAGGCGTCGCCTCCCGCTCCCGCGGCATGGGCGGACACGTCATCGTCACCGAAATCGATCCCATCAAGGCCATCGAAGCCGTCATGGATGGCTTCCAGGTCATGTCCATGGAAGAAGCCGCCCCTATCGGCGACCTCTTCATCACCGTCACCGGCAACATCCACGTCATCCGTGGCGAACACTTCAAAGTCATGAAGAACGGCGCCGTGGTCTGCAACTCCGGCCACTTCGATGTCGAGCTCGACCTTGTCGCCCTCGCCAAGCTCGCCAAGAAAACCCGCAAGGGCGTCCGCGAGTTTGTCGATGAATTCACCCTCGCCAATGGCCACACCGTCATGGTCCTCGGAGAAGGCCGCCTCATTAACCTCGCCGCCGCCCACGGCCACCCCGCCTCGGTCATGGACATGAGCTTCGCCGTCCAGGCCCTCGCGACCGAATGGGCCATCAAGAACAAGGGCCGCCTCTCGGCCACCGTCCACAACGTCCCGCCCGAGATCGACGCCTGGGTCGCCAAGCTCAAACTCGAATCCATGGGCGTCAACATCGACACCCTCACCAAAGAACAGGTCAAATACCTCAGCTCCCACGACATGGGCACGTAAGCCCCCAACCCTTCATAGCGTTGCAGCATTCAAAGGGAGTCCCAACCGGGACTCCCTTTTCCATTGGCGTGCGTCCGGGGAATGACACGATGAAAATCGAAGCATGAAGGCTGAATGCCAAAACTAAACCGGGAATGGGGCGGGCGGGCGGGGGGGGAGACTTCACGGCGGGTTCCACTTCGCAGAATTGCCCGATCCGTCAATTACCCTGAAGGTAAGCCTCGTCAGATGTCTTGGCGTCGAGCCCCTTGAGTTCGTCTATGAAGCGGTCGAGCAGGGCGGGTTCGGTCCGCAAATACAGAGTGGCTTCGCTCGCCACCTTCATGATCGAGAACTCACTGAAATCTGACTGCTGCCTGCAAGTTATGAACAACCTTCCGCCTGGCTTGGCGAAATGAAACCGCGCATGGAACGCACCATTGGCGTATTCGGGTCCGAACTCGCCGAACCGAAGGTCAACCAGACCACCATGAATCTGGTGTTTGAATACGTCAAGGTCGGCAACAGCACGCGAAAGATCGGGGTAGCCGACGTATACTTGGTTTGAGAAGAGTGAAAATCCGTCCGACACGTCGATTCTTAGTTCAACCATGTCGTCATCGAACCAAATCTTGGTCAGGTGAATACCCGGCTTCATTGCAGTACTGCCCAAAGAGACAACTGGCCTCGTGTCCGACCATCAGGCTCGTCGTGCGGCGGTGTTTTGTCAAGGTTGCCCACGGCCGCTCACTCACTTTTCTCCATGTGAACCCCTCCTCCCCTCGACACCCAGATGAAGCTGCCTGCGCCGTACGACGACGGCGCCAGCAATGATGCCCAGAAGCTCACGCATTCTCTCGGCAGGCATGGGCCTCCGCACCGAACGCACGCTCTGCAGCGACTTTGATTCCGCTGCTGGACGGAGTAAACTTATCCATAGACTCAACTCGGTGTTGACGGAGACCACGGCATGAACCCCACCCAATTCAGTGAACTCCTCGGACGCGACCCTTTTGTGCCCCTTCGCCTACACCTCAACAGCGGCGAGGTGGTCGAGATTGCCGATCCCGGCTGCGCCTGGATTCAGGGCGCGACTCTGCAAATCTTCACCATCAAGCCGGGGCGGTCTCACATCATCGAGAACAACCGCTATATTCCGCTGCGGAATATAGCACAGGTGGAGCAGACGTCGGCGGCATGAAGCAATGCCGCTCCCCCTCTCACGAGCGCCCCGACGACGAAGTTTGTGCCATGATTGGCCAGTTGTCGTCGACACCCTCACCAAAAGAACAAGTCAAATACCTCAGCTCCCACGACATGGGCACGTAATATCACATTGCCCGAGCTTGCCCGGGATCACCACAAAGTTCACCAGAGGCCCGGCACTAACCACGCCGGGCCTCGTCTATTGGTCTTGTACAAGTATCAGCACTCATTCACGAATCGCTCGTAGTGAGAATGGATCATCGTAATAGGTCGTTGAATATCCAGAGCATGGTGTTCACCATCGTTCAAATTCATCCGGTGTCATCCCCGCCTGATTCAGAATGCTTCGCAATGTGCCCAACGGAATATCCCCAGAATGGTTCGGCACGATTGCGATACGTGTCCCCTCCGCCGTCGTTCTCGCAAATTTGACGTGACTGCCTTTTTGGCTCACTTCATCAAAGCCCGCGGCGCGCAACCTCCGACGCACTTCCCGATAGGCCAATGGCCTAAGCCGCCCCAACTTCCACCTCAATGTCTGTCACCTTGGGCATGATCGTCGCGGTGGGGGGCTCAAAATAGAGTTCGAGGGCCTCGCGCAGGTTTGCCAGCGCCTCATTTTCCGAATGGCCGTGGCTCGCAACATCCACTTGGGCGCATTGTGCGATGAACCATTCGTCTTCTTTCCACACGCGGGCCGTAAATGTCTGCTTCATGATCTTTGCCTTTCGATACCACATTATACCTTAACCCCTTGGGCCCGCACCTCGGCCGCTACCTGAACAGGGGCAGTCGTCGGCATGGGGGCGATAATCACCCCGCTGTCAGGAGTGCCCACCGAAAAATCTTCCAAAATTCTCTCTTTGCGGCACTTGCTTTGCGTTCGGGTCGCGTTTAGAATGCGGGACTATGAAATGTTTGGCCGGAACATTTTTTCCCACCTTTTTTGTCGTCTTAATAGTCAAAATCCATTCAATAGTAGTGGCATAAGTTCCTTCGGAACCAACTGGTAGAGGTGTCATGATGCGTGTAACGCAGGTGCGTGATTATTCGAAACGCGGGGACGCGCTTCCGATCCCGAATCTAATTCAAGTCCAGACAGAGGCTTATAAACGCTTCCTCCAGTCTGACGTCGAGCCCGGCAAGCGGAAAAACGAAGGCCTCGAAGCTTTGTTGCGCGAAGTCTATCCCATCGAATCCTACGACGGGAATATGAAACTTGAGTACCTCTCCTACGACCTCAGCAAGCCTCGCTACACCCAGGACGAGTGCCGCGCCCTTCGCCTGACCTTCGGTATGCCCTTCCGTGTGCGCGTCCGCCTCTCCCGTAAAGACAAGGCCGGCGAACTCCTCGAAGAAGCCATCTACCTCGGCGAAATCCCCATCATGACCGGTGGCGGCGAATTCATCATCAACGGTGCCGAACGCGTCATCGTCTCCCAGCTTCACCGCTCCCCCGGCGTCGACTTCGTCATCGACTCCCAGGAAGGCGACCGCCCCCTCCACGCCTGCCGCGTCATCCCCGAACGCGGATCGTGGATCGAAATGAACGTCACCAAGAAAGACGTCATGGCCGTCCGCATCGACCAATCCGCCAAGATCCCTGCCACCACCTTCCTCCGCGCCATGGATGAAAAGTTCTCCACCAACGAAGCCCTCCTCCGCGCGTTCTATGAGACCCGCACCGTGCCCGTCGGCCAGCTCAAGTCCGACTTCTACGCCGTCGGCGCCATCATTGATACCGAAACCGGCGAAGAAATCGTCAAGTCCGGCGCCATGATCGGTGACTCCGTCGCCAAGATTCAGGCCTCCAACGTCAAGAAAGTTGAAGTGATCGAGAAGGTCAACGACCCCATCATCCTCAACACCATCCAGGAAGACGGCACCACCAACTACGAACAGGCCCTCCTGAAAATCTACGGCCGCCTTCGTCCGGGCAATCCTCCGCACTTCGAAAAAGCCAAGACCCTCTTTGCCGAAAAATTCTTCGACGCCAATCGCTACCGTCTCGGCCGCGTCGGCCGCTTCCGCATCAACCGCAAGTTCGAGCAGAAGGTTCCGGAAGACGTAATGACCCTGCGTGCCGAGGACATCCTCGGCTCGCTCAAGTACATCATGGAACTCCGTGCGGGCAATGGCTACATCGATGACATCGACCACCTCGGCAACCGCCGCCTCCGCACCATCGACGAACTCGCCTCCGAAGAGCTTCGCAAAGGCTTCCTGAAACTCCGCCGCACGGTCCAGGAACGCATGTCGCTCAAGGACCCCAACGAACTGACCAAGATCGTCGAACTGGTGAACTCCAAGAGTATCAGCAGCTCGATCGAATTCTTCTTCGGCCGCAGCGAACTTTCGCAGGTCGTCGACCAGACCAACCCGCTGTCGCAGTTGACGCACGAGCGTCGTCTGTCGGCCCTCGGACCTGGCGGCTTGAACCGCAAACGCGCCGGCTTCGAAGTCCGCGACGTACACATTTCCCACTACGGCCGCGTCTGTCCGATCGAAACGCCTGAAGGCACCAACATCGGTCTCATCGCGTCGCTGGGCATCTACGCCGGCATCGACGAGTACGGCTTCCTCAATACCCCGTACCGCGTCGTCGAAGGCAACAAGGTCAACGGCGAAGTCCGTTACCTCCGCGCCGACGAGGAAATGAAATCCGTCCTGGCGCCGCCGGAAGTCGTCCATCCCGAAACCCATAAGGTCAAGCAGGAAATGGTCCTCGCCCGCGTCAACGGCGAACTGAACCAGATTCGCGGCGCCGACGTCAAGTTCGTCGACATCTCGCCCAAGCAGACCGTCGCCATCTCCGCCGCCTTGATCCCCTTCCTCGAACACGATGACGCCAACCGCGCATTGATGGGTTCCAACATGCAACGCCAGGCCGTGCCGCTGCTCGTCAGCGAGGCACCGGTCGTGGCCACCGGCATGGAAAAAGCCGTCCCCACCAACTCCGGCATGGTCATCAAGGCCGAACGTTCCGGCGTCGTCACCTACTGCGATGCCAAACGCATCGTCATCGACAACTCTGATGAATACATGCTCCGTAAGAACGCCGGCCTCAACGACAAGACTTGCCTCACCCAGAAACCGCTCGTCGCCATGGGCCAGCGCGTCAAGAAAAATCAGATCATTGCCGACGGCCCCGCTTGCGATCTGGGCGAACTCGCCCTGGGCAAAAACGTGCTCGTCGCCTTCATGACCTATGACGGCTACAACTTCGAAGACGCCATCGTCATCAGCGAAAAGCTGGTCAAGAAAGACACCTTCACCTCGATCCACATCGAGGAATTCGATATCGAAATCCGCGAGACCAAGCTCGGCCGTGAGGAATTCACCCGCGATATCCCCAACGTCTCCGAGAAGGCCCTCAAGAATCTCGACGACGTCGGCATCGTCCGCATCGGCACCCGCGTCGGCCCCGGCGACATCCTCGTCGGCAAGGTCGCACCCAAGAGCAAGACCGAACTCTCCCCCGAAGAAAAGCTCCTCCACGCCATCTTCGGCCGCGCCGGTGAAGACGTGAAGAACGATTCGCTCGAAGTCCCCGCCGGCACCGAAGGCGTCGTCATCGGCGCCCAACGCTTCAGCCGCCGCATGCATATGTCCGACGACCAGAAGAAGCAACTGCAAAAAGACATGAAAAAGTACGGCGAGGAGATGAACGCCCGCGCCGTCGTCCTCTTCCGCCAGATGGCTGAGGAAATCAACGAGGTCACCGGCCAGCTCATGGTCGACCCCTCCACCCGCCAGAAGGTCGGCAAGAGCGATCAGGACGAAGTTATTCTGGAACAGATTCAGAACTTCCAGATGACTTGGGTCAAGGGCTCCGAGGAATCGCGCAAGCAGGCCGACAGCATCTACCGTCGCTACGACGCCCGCATCAAGGCCATCTTCGAAGAACGCGAACGCAAGATGGAGCACATGAAGCGCGGCGACGAGCTGCCTTCAGGTGTGCTCGAAATGGTCAAGGTCTACCTCGCCACCAAACGCCAGCTCTCCGTCGGCGACAAGATGGCAGGCCGCCACGGCAACAAGGGCGTCATCGCCCGTATCGTCCCCGAAGAAGATATGCCCTTCATGGACGACGGCACCAGCATCGACATCCTGCTCAACCCCCTCGGCGTGCCTTCGCGTATGAACGTCGGCCAGATTCTCGAAACCCACCTCGGTTGGGCCGCCGCCATCCTCGGCTTCCAGGCCGTCACCCCCGTCTTCGACGGCGCTACCGAAAGCGAAATTTCCGCCGCGGTCGAAGAAGCCAACAAGCACGTCCGGGCCCGCAAGAAGGAACTGGAAGAAAAGAAAATCGCTCCCCCGGCGGACGAAGTCTTCGCCGAGATGCCCCCCAGCTTCAAAGTCCAACTGTTCGATGGCCGCACCGGCGAACCCTTCGAACAGCGCACCACCGTCGGCCGCATCTATATGTTGAAGCTGCACCACTTGGTCGACGACAAGATCCACGCCCGCAGCACCGGCCCATACTCGCTGATCACGCAGCAGCCCCTCGGCGGCAAGGCCCGCACCGGCGGCCAGCGCTTCGGTGAGATGGAAGTCTGGGGCCTCGAAGCCTACGGCGCCGCCTACATCCTCCAGGAACTCCTCACCGTCAAGTCCGACGATGTCGAAGGCCGCACCAAGATCTACGAATCCATGGTCAAAGGCACCAACACCCTCGAGGCCGGCACCCCCGTCTCCTTCGACGTGCTCTGCAACGAAATCCGCGGCCTGGGTCTGAACATCACGCTTGAGAAAAAGAAAATCTGACGCGTCGGCACCGAGGAACCTGAAGGTCGGTAGCTGGTTTTTTTGAAGATTGATCACTCTTTCGGAGTGTCTGGCAAATGGCTGAAACGATTTACGATCGCATTAATGACTACGGTGCAGTGAAGATCACGCTCGCTTCCCCGAACGATATTCGTTCCTGGAGCTTCGGCGAGGTCAAGAAGCCCGAAACCATCAATTACCGCACCTACCGTCCCGAACGCGACGGCCTCTTCTGCGAACGCATCTTCGGACCCGAACGGGACTGGGAATGCGCCTGCGGCAAGTACAAGGGCACCAAGTACAAGGGCATCATCTGCGACCGTTGCGGCGTCAAGGTCACTCACAGCCGCGTACGCCGCAAACGCATGGGCCACATCAACCTCGCCGCCCCCGTCGTCCACATCTGGTTCTTCAAGGCCATGCCCAGCCGCCTCGGCAACCTCATCGATATGAAGACCAGCGACCTCGAAAAGGTCATCTACTATCAGGATTACATCGTCGTCGACGCCGGCACCAGCACCCTCAAGCGCAAACAGCTCCTCACCGAAGAAGAGTACCGCGAAGCCCGCGAAAAATTCGGTGAAGGCTTCAAGGCCGAAATGGGCGCCGAGTCCGTCCGCTCCCTCCTGGCCGCCATGGACCTCGCCGTCGAATCGCAGAACATCCGCGACGGCATTCTCAAGACCAACTCCAAGCAGAAGATCAAGGACTACACCAAGCGCCTCAAGATCATCGAAGCCATCCGCTGCTCCACCAACAAGTCCGAATGGATGATCTACGACGTCATCCCCGTCATCCCCCCCGATCTCCGTCCGCTCGTCCTCCTCGAGTCCGGCAACTTCGCCACCAGCGATTTGAACGACCTCTATCGCCGCATCATCAACCGCAACAACCGCTTGAAGAAGCTCGTCGATCTCAACGCCCCCGAAGTCATCATCCGCAACGAAAAGCGCATGTTGCAGCAGGCCGTCGACGCCCTCTTCGATAACGGCCGTTGCCGTCGCCCCGTCCTCGGCTCGTCTAACCGCCCCCTCAAGTCCCTCACCGATATGATCAAGGGCAAGCAGGGCCGCTTCCGCGAAAACCTCCTCGGCAAACGCGTCGACTACTCCGCCCGTTCCGTCATCGTCGTCGGCCCCGAACTCAAGATCCACCAGTGCGGCCTTCCCAAGAAGATCGCCCTCGAACTCTATCAGCCGTTCATCATTCGCAAGCTCAAAGAGCACGGCCTCGCGGACACCATCAAGTCCGCCAAGAAAATGATCGAACGCCGCGACCAGGAAATCTGGGACATCCTCGAAGAAGTCATCAAGGGCCACCCCGTCCTCCTCAACCGCGCTCCCACGCTTCACCGCATGGGCATCCAGGCCTTCGAACCCGTCCTCATCGAAGGCAACGCCATCAAGATCCACCCCCTCGTCTGCAAAGGCTTCAACGCCGACTTTGACGGCGACCAGATGGCCGTCCACCTTCCCCTCTCCGTGGAAGCCCAGGCCGAAGCCCACATTCTCATGCTCTCCACGCACAACATCTTCTCGCCGGCATCCGGTTCGCCCATCATCGGCCCGTCGCAGGATATCGTGCTCGGTATCTACTACCTCACCGTCGCGCACAAGGGCGAAGCCGGCCAACGCGAAGCAGGCAAGGAGCTGGCCTTCCGTGACATCCACGAAGCCCTCCTCGCTCACGCCCGCAAACAGATCGGCATGCACACGCTCATCAAGGTCCGCGTCGACCGCGAGCACTTCGTCGAGTCCGATGCCAAAGAACGCGAGCCCATCCCCGCCAACAAGCTCATCACCACGACCGTCGGCCGCCTCATTTTCAATGACATCCTTCCTCCCAAGATGCCCTACTACAACTGCGGCCTCTCCGCCAAGGGCGGCAGCCGCGTCATCGCCGACTGCTACAAGTTCCTCGGCCGTCCCGCCACCATCGACCTGCTCGACAACATGAAAGAGCTCGGCTTCAAGAACTCCACCCTCGCCGGCCTCTCCTTCGCCATCACCGACCTGCGCATCCCGTCGCGCAAACAGGAAATCATCGATGCCGCCCAGAAGAAGGCCGACCGCATCGAAAAGAACATGAACATCGGCGCCATCACCGAACGTGAACGCTACAACCAGCTCCTCGACATCTGGGCCCACTGCCGCGAAGAAGTCACCAAGGAAATGATGGACGAACTCAAATACGACACCCGCGATATCGGCGGCGCTCCCCTGCCCCCGCGCGACCCCAAGGGCATCCCCTACCTCAACCCCGTCGGTCTCATGGCCGACTCCAAGGCCCGAGGCAGCGTCGATAACTTCCGGCAGCTCTCCGGTATGCGTGGTCTGATGTCCCGCCCCTCCGGCGAAATCATGGAAACCCCCATCAAGACCAACTTCCGCGAAGGTCTCTCCGTGCTCGAATATTTCACCTCCACCCACGGCGCCCGTAAGGGTCTGGCCGATACGGCTCTCAAAACCGCCGACTCCGGCTACCTCACCCGCAAACTCGCCGATGTGGCCCAGAACGTCATCATCAGCAAGCATGATTGCGGCACCCAGAACGGCATCCGCAAGTCCGCCATCTATAAGGGCGAACAGATCGACGTTCCGCTGCGTGAAATCATCGTCGGACGCTGCTCCGCCGATACCATCATCAACCCCATCACCGATGAAGTCATCGTGAAGGAAACGCAGATCATCACCGACGCCATCGCGCAGAAAATCGAAGCCCTCAACGTCGAAACCGTCCGCGTCCGCTCCCCGCTCACCTGCGAATCTTTCGCTGGCGTGTGCGCCCGCTGCTACGGCGTCGACCTCTCCACCGGCAAACTCGTCGAAGAAGGTCTCGCCACCGGCATCATCGCCGCTCAGTCCATCGGCGAGCCCGGCACCCAGCTCACCATGCGTACCTTCCACACCGGCGGCGTCGGTAACGTCGAACAGCTCAAGAAAGACGTCCGCGCCGGCATCACCGGCTTCATTGAATACCGCGATCTCAACGCCGTCGAAGTCGCCGACCACGAAGGCAACAAGCACTGGGTCGTCCTCAAACGCAACGGCAACATCGCCATCGTCGACGCCAAGGGCCGCGAGCTCGAAAAACAGCCCGTCCCTTACGGTGCCACCCTCCTCGTTAAGGAAAAAGATGCCATCAAGGGCGGACAGGTTCTCGCCATGTGGGATCCTCACCGCATGCCCATCCTGGCTGAAAAAGCCGGACGCATCGAATTCCAGGACATCGAAGAAGGCGAAACCGTTCGCGCCGAAGCTGAAGGCAAGAGCGACGTCAAACGCTACGTCGTCGTCGAGCACAAGGGCGAACGTCATCCTCAGATCAAGATCGTCGATCCGGCCGATGGCAAGATCCTCGACTTCCACTTCCTGCCCGCCAAAGCACGTATTGACGTGGAAAACGGCCAGGTCGTCGTCCCCGGTCAGCTTCTCGCTCGTCAGCCCAAGGAATCGAAGGGTACCTCCGACATCACCTCCGGTCTGCCCCGCGTCACAGAAATATTCGAGGCCCGCAAACCGAAGGATCCGTCCATCATGGCGGAAATCTCCGGCACCATCGAACTCCAATCCGACAAACGCCGCGGCAAGATGACCGTCATCGTCCGTGGCGAAGGTGGCATCGAAAAGGAACACCACGTTCCCCAGGACCGCCAGCTTCGCGTCCACACCGGAGACTCCGTCGATGCCGGTGATCCGCTCATCGAAGGTCCGCTGGTTCCGCACGACATTCTCCGCATCAAGGGTGAAGACGCTCTCCAGAGCTACCTCCTCACCGAAGTGCAGAACGTCTACCGCACCCAGAACCAGAAGATCTCCGACAAGCACATCGAGATCATCATTTCCCAGATGCTCCGCAAGGTGAAGGTCGACAACCAGGGCGACACCAAGTTCCTCCCCGGCGAAGTCGTCGACAAGTTCCGCTTCCGCTACGGCAACGAAGCCCTCGCCAAGATGGTCAAGGTCGACGAACCCGGCGATACCGGCCTCGCCGTCGGACAAATCATCTCCCGCGATGAACTCAAGGAAATGAACGCCAAGGTCGAAGAAAAGGGCGGCGCCGTCGCCAAGGGCAAACGCCCCAAGATGGCTACCGCCAAGACCCTCCTCCTCGGCATCACCAAGGCCTCGCTCCAGTCCGAGTCCTTCGTCTCCGCCGCCAGCTTCCAGGAGACCACCAAGGTCCTCACCGAAGCCGCCATCGCCGGCAAGGAAGACACCCTCGTCGGCCTCAAGGAAAACGTCATCCTCGGCCACCTCATCCCCGCTGGTACGGCCTTCAAGCCCTACCTCGAGATGCAGATCACTCACCACGGCGTACCCGTCGCCGAGCCCGAACTCGAAATGACACCCATGCCCGAACCCCCAACGCAGATCGTCCAGCCCCCGGCCGCTCCCGAAGCCGCCGCCCCGGTCACCACCGAGACGGCCTCCACCGAAGCCTGATCGGCCGCAAATTATTAGCAGAACCCAAGGGCGGATATCGCAAGATACCCGCCCTTTTTCTTGCGCGGATCCTCCTTCTCACCCCGCCATCCCTCTGTGCGTCCTCTGTGCTTCTGCGTCTCTGTGGTAGCTTTTCGCCCCCTCGCAAACAATCGCAACCGTGCGATGGACTTTCCCCCGCTTCCCCCCCAAAATGACTCTTTCGTTACTCGCAGGACATCATCATGGAACTACAACCCACCAGCTTCCTCCCCAGGGAAGTCGAAGCCGTCCTCGACGCCTACGACCTCGGCAACGTTTCCGCCGTCAAAAAATTCCGCGCCGGCTCCCCCTATTCTCCCAAAGCCATCATCGAAACCGACCGTGGAGAATTCCTCCTCAAACGCCGCGCCCCCGGCCGCGATGAACCCCTCAAAGTCGCCTTCGCCCACGAACTCCAGGTCTACCTCCGCGACCGCCAGTTCCCCCTCCCGCACCTCCAAGGCACCCGCGCCGGCAACAACACCATCCTCCAACTCCACGGCGCCGTCTACGAAGTCTTCGAATATCTCCCCGCAGCTCCCTACGATCGCTCTCCCACTGCCGCCCACGATGCCGGCCGCGTACTCGCCCTCTATCACAAACTCCTCGAACGCTACAAGGCCGCCTTCCAGCCGCCATCTGGCTGCATCCACGACAACGCCGACGTCCAACGCATCCTGGAATCCCGCCTCAAGGTCATCAAGCAGGGGGGTGATGACGGCATTCCCGTCTCCTATCTGGATGAACTCCGCGCTACCTTCGGCGCACTCCGCGTCGCCTACAATGAAGCCTGCCAACAGGCCAATCGCCTGGGCCTCCCCGGCTGGCCCCCGCAAATCACCCATTCCGATTGGCACCCCTCCAACGTCCTCTTTATCGATCAGCTCGTCGTCGGCGTCATCGATTTCGACTCCGCCCGCATCCAGGTCCGCGCCGTCGACGTCGCCAACGCCGCCGTCCAGTTCTGCACCTTCTTTGAAAAAGGCACCGACCCCGCCCTCTGGCCCGCCGAAATCAATGTCCCCCTCTTCCAGGCCTTCATCGCCGGCTACGACTCCGTCAACATCCTCAGCTCCGCCGAACTCGAATCCGTCCCCCATCTCATGATCGAAGCCATCATCACCGAACCGGTCCTGGCCGCCCAACGCGCCCGCAACATCAGCGAACTCGACCCCTACATCCCCTGGCTCGAAATGGCCCGTCGCAAATCCTCCTGGATCCAGGACCACGTCGACTCCACCCTCGAACACCTCTAAACCCAACCCCGCATTCCTCCCCCCTGGTGCTCTATCACAGATGAAATGACGCGCGCCATGGCTTAGGTCGCAGTAGCGCAGCGCACGCCACGGGCCTGAGGGCGGGCGAGCTTCCCGAAATAGTCCCTGCGTAGTCGGTACCCTTCGATCCTACCCGACTCCTCCGGCAGCCTTCGTCAACGCCGCAAGGCTCCTTCGCACCGTATCTCTGCGGACAGGATCATCGACAAACGGAGTCAGTGCTGCCGATGCTTCATCTACACGACCCAGCGCGGCGTAACACGCGGCCAAGTTGATTGCCAGATCCACCCCAAGGATACGCGGGTCAAAACTATTGGCACGGTCATACCCACACGTCCGCGCCAGCTGCCGCACGTGTTCAAGCAACGTCAGCGATCCCTCAACATCGCCGGCTTGGTACCTCCGCTGCGCCCGAAGCCACACCAACGGCGGATAGTCTGCGAACCACCGGATGGCAAGCTTCTCCGCGCGCTCCGGAAGCAGTTCTCGCGCGGCCGGATGATTCGGTAACGTCAACACGAATTCCAGCAACGTACATACAATCGTTGCGGGGGGGTGCAGACTCTCTGCGCGGCCATTAACAATCCGTGCCGCTCGACACAACACTTCTTCCGCGGCCGGATCCTTGAGTACGAAGAGTGTTCGGCCAAGTTCGACAAGATGGTTTAGATCGCTCGGCTCATCCCCGACGGCGGCCCAGAGTAGCTCCACATTGCGCCGCAGTTTCCCCCCAGCCAGGTCGCGTGCCAATCCGAAGTGGAGCAGCGCAACATCCTCACAACGCGTCACCAGGGGAGACGTTCCCGTCGGTGTCACCAAGTCGGCATGCAGTCGTCCGTGCCAACGCAACCCATGGACGCGGCGGTACAGACGTACTTGCCACATCTCGGTGCTTTCTTCTGGACGTGCCGAGTCGAAAATGTCCCGACGAACCACCGCACCGGCTACCAGTGATGCCGTGTTCGCGTGCCTTCGGAGTGCTTTCGCAGCCTCCGGGACAAGCCGCTCATCAGCGTCCAGCCGAAACACAGTATCCCCGGACGATGCATCGGTCAGCGTATTCAACGCCTCATCAAACCGTGACCGCCACGGGATTGATACCACACGCGCCCCATGCTCGCGTGCAATAATGACCGTGTCGTCCGTCGACCCCGTGTCCCCAACGACGACCTCGTCCACGACCTCACGGACCGAATCTATCGCTCCGGCAATATTCGCCGCTTCATCACGGGCAAGGATGATCGCACTCAGCATTCCTGCCACTTGCGCTCCAGCTCAGTCGAACTACGCGCCTTTCCTTGGCCGACGACGTGACGCCAGCGCCAGCCCGCCGAACGCCAGCAGCGCCAGGCTGGCAGGCTCCGGAATGTCACTGACAATAAACGCCGACGCCGTCCCTCCGTAAACGCCGTTGCTGAAGTAGACGAACGTGCCCGCGTCTGCCGAATGCCCAAGGCCCAGCGTTGGTCCTATCGCGTTACTGGTGACATAGTCACTGCCATTCAGGTTGAACATCAAATCGTACGGCGTGGAGAAGAACGACGGAAGATTGTTGATGAGGGCGTTGCCAACCTCGGCCTCCGTCGGTGCGAATGCATCAACGAACGTGCCGGCCCAGTCATGCAGACCAACAATGTCACCCGGATTGGCCACCAGCACGGCAACATTGGCGCTCGTTGGCGCGTTACCGTAGAGACCTACCAGCGAATAGATGACGGGATCTGTAAATGATACGAATCCAGAGGTATCTACCGGCACATCGAACGTGCTCGTCACCTGTCCGGGCACCGTATCGGCCACCGAAAACCAGTCCAATGCAGGCGAACCGTTGAGATTACTTACCAGTAACTTCAGATTGGTAAGTTGCTGTTCCGGCGTAACGGAGATGTGAATCGTCGCCTCTGGGGCCGCCGTCGCTTCTTCACCGGCAGCTCCCCACGCCGTCGCCAGCGCCACAACTCCCACGGCCACTTTTCGTGCGCTCATGTCATCCCTTTCCCTATTAGAATTTATTTGTCATTAGCCCACACAAGACCAAAATACCCAAGACATCGACATCTATCAACACTATTCTGCGTTTCGCCGCCGCTGCCGCATCGTCAGCCCCACCGCCCCCACCCCCAGCAGCGTCAGAGACGTCGGTTCGGGAACTGATGAGAGCGGGCCCCCAAGCTCGAATGGTGAGAAACTGGGCGTGTCGGCGCTGATCAAATCATTGACCGTATCTACAACCTGATTATCCAGCAGCACCCATTGGCCGCCAGTGAAATGGTAGAGCTGCAGCGAGGTTTCAGCGAGGCCGCCCAACAGCGAAGGGTCGTAATGGAAGGTAACGCGGGTCGTACCAGTGAAGCTGCCATTAAAGTGCAAATCCCAAAGTTGCGCGGTGCCTCCAGGGAGCGAGAAATTGGCGGTACCGGTCTGGGCGGCTAATTCGGACGCGCTTAATGTCTGATAGCTGGCGGTCATCGCCCCGCTGGTGGCAACTTGGTTGAAACTCGTGGTTACGCCACCGACGCTCGTGGAACCACCCAACAGGTCAGTGGCCTGCGGCACGTTACTGGTTGCTACCGTGATGGGCGCCGAATCAATCATATACCCTGAAAGCCACACATCGGTCGCACTGTACTGAATGCCCCACGATTGATGGCCATCGGCAGAGACAACGCGCTGATTGGCGAACGTTCCGTAAATGTGCGATGCCTTCAGGATATGCGTATTGCCCGCTTGGGCAAAATCAGTAGCTGTCAACGCCGGGGCAAGCTGCAACGTCGCGCCGGATAGCGTCAGCGCTGTGAATGTGTAGGGATCGATGGAAATGGAGAGCAAGTGGTGTGGCGTAAGTTGGAGCGTACCATGGACCACGGTGTCGTTCATAATGGTGCCGTAACCCGCGAGAATACAGTTGGCATCAACAGAAAAAGAAGAGTACTGCGTGCTCAAAACGCCGCCATTGAGTTCGAGCGTTCCGCCTGTCCAATTGAAGTTGCCCGCCTCGGAAAGAGAATTTGTCTTGATCCTCCCGCCGGAGAGGCTTAGCGTCGCTCCAGTGTTGATCGTCGTGGCACCGTTTATGGTGGTGGTGCCGCCGTTCTGCGTGAAGCCCTGCGCGAAAACCTCAGCATTGGTACTGCCGTAAGGTCCGGGGTCTCCGACAATCAAGCTTCCCGCCGACAACGTACCACCGCTGAGAATCTTCAAGGTCTTGCCTGTGCCGGTAACACGCAGCTTTTTGGTGGCGGAAGTGGCGAGACTGGGACCGAGGTCTCCGCCCGTTCCGATACTGGCGCCCGTATAGTTGACCAAGCCTGCATCGAGGAGTTCGAGGGTGCCGCCGTTCCAGTGGAAGTTTGCGAGCGTACCGGACAGAAGACCGGTGCGAAATGTTCCACCGTTCAATGTGAGAGTGGCAGCGGCAGAAATGTTGGTATACGAAGCGAAGGTGAGGCCAGCATTCTGCACGAATGAGCGTGCAACGATGGAATTGTGGGCGTAGTCGGACACGTTACCGGTAAATGTGTTCAGAATCAGCGCACCACCGCTCAGCGATCCGCCGGTATCGACGGTGAGGGTTTTGCCCTGGCCGGAGACAGCGAGAAATCCGTGGATGCTGGTGCCGATGGCTCCGCCCGTACCGATGGTAAGGTTCGAATTGGTGAGATTGAGTGCCCCGCCAGTCCAGTGGAAGTTTTCCGTGTGACCGGACATATCGAGCGAACCGGTATTGAAGATGCCGCCAGCCAGCGAAAGCGTGGAGCCATTCACAACTGTAGTGGTGCCGGAAATCGTCGTTATCCCGTTGCCTTGCGAGAAGGAATTTGCACCGAAGGGAGCGCCCGAAAGGTTATTACTTACCAAGAGGGATGACGACTGTACGACACCGGATGATAAGGATCCAACTCCTACCTTCAGCGTTCCCGTATGAAAGGTTCCGCCGCTGTAGATGAGCTGGCAGTTCGTGCTTTCATTACCAACGGTGGTGTCGCCGACCACATTTACGGTTCCGCTGTTCATATTGAAGATGCCGGCGCCACCGCCGTTATTGGGGTTGCCGATTTCGAGCAGGCTATTGACGGTGACCGTGCCGCCGTTGTTGTTCCACGTGCCGTCATTCGACGAATCACGCGAGAGAAAAATATAGTTAGTGTTGATGGAGCCCCCGACATCACTTTCGACAACGCCCGTGTTCTGGCCGGCAGTCAAACCTTGGCCGACGTAAATGGCGTTGACATTTGGTTCCGCTTGGTTGATGTAGACGCCTCTATTGCCGATCACGAAGGCATTGTCGTTGCTGTTCGGAACTGCGTTCAGGAGCCAATTGGAAGAGGTATTCCAGTAACTCCAATTCGTTTGGACAATGCGATCAACGGCAAAGGCCGGGGCCGCCCAAGCGAACGATAGCGAAGCGATCGCCGTGGCCAGTGCCACACGACGCGACTGCGTAATGGTTGCGGAATCTCCTGGCTCTGAGTGATGAGAAACTGGGTGCTGCAATTTTCCCCGTAAACTCGACGTACGGTTCTTGGATGTATTCATGACAATATCCCCTTGGGGCCTCTATTCTCCCGCAGCACACGCCGCGTGACTCTCTCTGACCTCAGCCACCGTTAACACCTCACTGCCGCCGCCGCGCCATCAGTCCCACCGCCCCCACGCCCAACAATGCCAGCGAAGCCGGCTCGGGTACGGGAGAGTTGTCAAGTGCTGTTAGCGAAAGGTTCACGGTTAAGGCATCTGACGAGGGCAAGGTCGAAATTGGATATTCAATATGCGACAAACCCGTCACTCGGTAGGTGCCCGCTTGGAGGGTGCCGGTAAAAATGCCGTTGCTATGCGATACGATCGTCCCTTGATAGGAACCGCCGGTCCAGTCGAACAGTCCAGCCTGGTCGATGTTGTTGGCGAAGTCGGCAATGGTAAGTACGTAAGAATGGGCTTGAGTGATGGAGAACGTGACCCAGTAATTGGCAAACGAAGATGAGCGGTTCTGGTTCGGATTTGGTAGGGTGCGGCTATGAATCACATCTCCTGTGCCCGTTCCTGAGAGATCCGTGCTGGCGGTCATATCGATCTCAGCGCTGGTAGGGCCGGTCACGATCGTGCTGTACATCGATGTAGTGGCAGTCGTGCTCCCGCTACTTAGCGAATCGACACTAGTAGCCGACGCGGTTGATGAGACGCTGTGGTCGAACACCCCATAGTTATAGGCTGAGTTGGTATTAACCAGATACTGTTCATTAAAGTTCGCGGTGCCGTATCCGCCTGCGCCTGCGTAGGCGTCGACGCGGACAAATCGAAACTGGTCAACCAGTGTCACACTGTCGGCTCTGGCCATCGTAGCGCCTGCCGCCATCACTGTCGCAACTGCTATCCACAAATGAACCTTCGGCGTGGACATGAAGAACTCCCAACATGAAATGCTCCTAACCCGCGACCCACGTCGCGCGGCTCTCAGTCCACTCATTCCTCTCGCCTCTCTCTCGCGTGCTTCGCCCCTACGCCGCGCTGCCCACACGTTGCTGGCAGCGCGCACCTCCTCCGTTCCGGCTTGACGCGTTATTCAAAACGCTGCCCGGCCGCACTCCGAGCGCACCCCAACCGCGGGGTGTTGCACCCGGATTTCCGAAAACACATCACTCTCTCTGAAACAAACCCCTCAGCCCGACCGGTCCTGCTCTAGCATTTCATCCCTGTACGAAACGCCCCACACAGAACCGAGGCAAAAACGAACACCGCGCAAAAAAACCGGCCGCCGATATCGGCACCCAAGTTCTCTCCCGCGGTTACTATCCGTATTCAATTTTTACTGATGTTTGCTGATGCCCACACGCATCGCATAAATCGTTGCGCCCCATAGAGCGGTCGCAAGGAATTTCCATAGAGTATATACGTATTTCCTGCACACGCAAATTAATTCTGGATATTTTAGATATACATATTGTTAATTTGCGCAAGAGCTACGCCAAAATGTCCAAGCCATCTCTATCCACGTTCATTCGCACGCCCTCGACCGCCTCCATTCGTTTCTTCTCGCTCCAATCCTCTGTGCGTTCTCCGCTATCTGTGGCTTGTGGTTGTCCCGCCGGTGGCGATGGCACGAAACGCTCTCACATGCGTGCGCACACCTATCACCCCCCATACGCCCCAAGCAGAAAATAATTCCGCCGCTAACTCCCGCGCACCTCAACACCTACCGTCCATGCCCCAAACGCCTGTGCGCACAAACATGGTCTTCCACCCCTTATATAGAAGCTCGCACCGCGCGCCCGCTGCCCACTGACCCCTGACAGGAGCCCCCATGCACCGCCCCCATTCATTCTCGAACAAACCGGAAGCCCGCTTCCGCTTTGCCCCTCATAGACCGGAAGCCAACTTCCGGTTACTCACCAACAAACCGGAAGCCTGCTTCCGGTCTCACCCCAAAAACATGCCCACCACCCACTTTTCATCCCCTCCCACCCCCGTTTTCACCCCCAAAAACCCAAACCGGAAGCCCACTTCCTGTTTATTAATCCAATCCGCCCACGCCCCACAAACCGGAAGCCCACTTCCGGTCTGTGCCGCCCCGCGTCCACGCATCTTGCCTCTCGCATCCTCAACGTCGCCCCATTTCCCCCTCATCATTCGTGCAAATTTGTGCCCATTTGTGGACCGTCCACGTCGTCAATCCGTCCTTGAAAATTGTAAATTGAAAATTGGAACTACCCGCCTACACAAAAAGCGTCTGCTGCGGCACCGGCGCCCGCACGTTCGACACATGCTTCGCACCATACAAAAACTCGCTCACATCGAACCCATCCACGCTTTCGATGCTCAGTCCTCGCGTCGTCGCAAGATCAACCACTTCCCGTTCCCCATGCACGTTCGCCCGCGACATCAGATTCATCCCCTCCAGGATCTGCACTTCCGGATAGCACGGAGCATCTTCATGCGTCTTGATCACAATCGCGTGCCGCCGATCATTCAACTGCACCACCATCCCCGGCAGGAACGGCGGCACAACCGCCAGCAATGCCGCCAGCACCACCGGATCCAACCATCCCCGGAACGGCGCCTGCTGAATCCGCCACAATGCGTACACCGCCGGATAGTTCATCCCATCCTGGTACAGCAAATGTTGAAACGTGTCTGCCGCCATCGCAATACGCGTAAAGACATGAATCTGCGCACCGCTCTGCGGCTCTTCCCGCACCGACAGCCCCGGAAATCCCGTTCCGTCGAAATGCTGGTGATGATTCAGCACAATATTCGCTGCCGATGGCGGCACCTGCCCGCGCACGATCGAGTAGCCCAACGCCACATGCCTTTCCCACGCCCGCGATTCATCGCTCGACATGCGCCGCGATTCGCGCTCCTGCTCCGGAAGCTGCAACTCCCCAATGTCATGCAGCATGCACCCCACACCCAGATTGACCACGTCCTTCGCGTACCGCCCGGAAAGACGTCGCCGTTGCTCCACCAGGTACCCCTCCAGCCGCAATCCCAGCATCACCCCCAGTACGCAGACTTCCGAAGAATGCCGCAGCAACGCATCATCCACCCCCGCCAGTTCGCTCATGAACGGCATCGTCGTTGCCGAATCGAGAATCGACTGCACCAGTTCCTGCACGATGTCCTGGTACTGGATGATCGGCAAACGCGACTCCGTCCGCTGCACCTGGTCGTGAAAGCTGTACTTGAGCGTCTCGCACAACCGCTGCTGGTTCTGCGAGAGCTGTGGCGAATACATGTTGTCCAGAAAATCCAGACCGGGATACTCGATCCACAAATCGTAAACGCCCAGTTCGTGCAGGCGTGCAATCTCGCAGGCCTCAAGCGTGTGGCCTGTCGTAAGCAACATGGTTTCCGGTTGGCTGGGATGAATAATCGACCGCGCCAATGTCATGCCCGGCCGAGCCTGTCTGACAATTACTCGAAGCACGCGACCTCCCTGCGTTACTGCCCTTGCCCGCTCGTTACTCAAAGAGGGCATGACAGAAACGTACGATTCGCACGCAACCCAGGCAAAATAAAACTCTGCCGATCACGATTCAGATGGATTCTTATCAGACACTGGGCAAAAAGTGCGAAAAATACCCACCCCCGCTCACCCCACGCCGCCATCCCCGGGCTCCAGGTGAATGCCGCACTCCTTCTTGCCCGTTCCCGCCCAGCGGCCAGAGCGCTGATCCCCTTCTTCTCCCACCGGCGCCGTGCAGGTGCTCGGATTGCATCCGATGGACACGTACCCCTTCTCCCACAACGGATGGTACGGCAGGTCATGCTCCTTCATGTACTGCCAGATGTCCCGCGAACTCCAGCGCAAAATCGGCGATATCGCATAGCAGTTGTAGCGTTTGCTCCACTGCACAACCTGCATCTTGCCGCGCTCCGAAGACTGATCCGCCCGCACCCCGCGCAACCATCCCGCCGGCGCCAGTTCTCGCATCGCCCGATCGAACACCTCGTTCTTGTTGGCCGCGCAGCACGCGTCCACATTCTTCCGCACGCGCGGATCCGGCTCGCCGTGAACCGTCAGCCAGACTACCGGATCATTCTTCGTGTGGTACTCGATGACGTTCAAATCAAATCGTTTCCGCATCTCCTGCATGAAACTAAGCGTCTCGGCAAACAGATACCCCGTGTTCACTACCACAATCTTGATCCGCGGCACCACGCTGATCGCCAGGTGAATCGAGCACATGCTTTCGGCGCCGAAGGAACTCGTCATGATGAGCCCACCCGCCGCCGGACCGTCGGCAGTCGCCTTAGGTTCCCCAAACGTCTCGGAGGCCCAGCGCACGATCTCCGCAGGATGCACGCGATCGAGCTTCGCGTTAATTTCGTCGAGATTGAGCGTGTTTGCAGTCGTCATAGCTTCATTGCATCTTGGGCCAAAGGTCCGTCACACGAACAACTCGTGCCGCTTCTGTTTCCATTTCGCTTCCAGCCGATCGAGTACCTCAACGGGCACCTTCACATTATTCCGCCCGCGGCCCAGAATCACGTCCGCCTTGTTGTGGCCGTGAAAATCAGAGCCGCCGGTGGGAATGAGGTTGTATTTCTTCGCCATATGCAGCATCAATTCGCTGGTCTTTTCATCGTGATCGCAATGCCACACCTCGATGCCGTCCATCCCTGCCTCTGCCAGATGATTGATGACCGTCTGCAGATGCGCGGGGTTATCGCAGCGCAGTTGTACCGGATGGGCGACGGTGGCCAGTCCGCCTGCGTCATGAATGCATTCGATCGCCTGCCGCGGCGACAATCGTTCCTTCGGAAAATAGGCCGCACCCGTCGTCCCCAGGTAAACCTCAAAAGCCTGTTTGATGCTCGCAACGCATTCCGCGTTCACCAAGGCCTGGGCAATGTGCGGCCGCCCCACAACGAACGGCTTGCCGGATTCCACCTTGTCCCGCGCCACCGCTTCCACCTGCGCCATCGTGATCGAGCACCCAAGTTGTTTCAGCCGCGCCACAATTTTCGGATTACGCTCATTGCGTGCCGCCAGCAGAATCTCGCTCATCCTCTGCAGTGCGGGAGAATCCACATCGATAAAATGCCCCAGGATATGCAGCGTTCCCGGCTCCGGATAATCGGCGGAAATCTCAATCCCCGGCACAAATCGTACGCCCACGCACTGGGCCTCGGCCGCGGCCTCCTTGAGGCCGTTTCCCGTGTCGTGATCCGTCAGTGCAATCCCCACCAAACCCGCATCCTTCGCAGCGCGAATCAATTTCGTCGGCGAGTACGTACCGTCCGACGCCGTCGAATGCGTATGCAAATCCACGAACATCAGGCCCTTCCCCCGCCCGGCGCCGCCAAATCGGCCACCGGCAACAGATGTCCGTGCTGCTGCAGATATGCCATGACCTGCTCGGCGCACTGCTCCACCGACTGTCGGTCCGAATGCACATGAATCTCCGGTATCACGGGAGGCTCGTACGGTGAATCGATGCCCGTAAACGCCATTCCCTTCCCCGCGGCCATGGCTGCCCGAGCCTTCTTATAGAGGCCCTTCGGATCGCGCGACTCGCATACGTCCAACGGTGCGTCGACATAAATTTCGATGAATGCACCCGGTCCAACCAACGTTCGAACCGCTTCGCGATCCTGCCGAAACGGTGAAATAAAGCTCGTGATCGCCATCACGCCCGCGGAAATGAACAGTTTCGCCACTTCGCCGATGCGGCGGATGTTCTCCTGCCGATCTTCGTCCGAAAAACCCAGGTTCTTGTTGAGGCCATGCCGCACGTTATCGCCGTCCAGCACATACGCCAGATGCCCGCGTTCGATGAGCCGATCCTCCAACGCCATCGCCAGCGTCGATTTGCCGCAGCCCGACAGTCCCGTCAGCCAGAGAACGGCGGGATTCACGCGAGTCACGGCTTGACGCTGCTCAGGGGTCACGTGCGCGGCATGCCAGACGATATTGGTGGCCTTCTGCATAGACCAGCCATTCTATCGATTAGAAACGCATGCTTCCACCGACGCGTCAGAAACCGTAATAATAGTGGATTAATCCGTCTCTACTGCTGAACGTGCAAAGGCGATCAGAGGGCCTGATCCTGTCGCCCGGGCCATGACAAACGCATCGATAATCTTCCGCCACAACCCCCGTGCGTCATCATCATCCACCGTATCGACTGGCGAAAACGTCGTCAGATAGAATCCCATCGCCGCGACCGTGACCCCGTCCTCAAACTCCGGCAGGTGCAGCGCCCCATCACGTACCCGCGGATGATTGGCACGCTCTTGATACCGCCGGCGTGCATCCTGTAACAGCAATTCGATTGCTCTTACGGCCAGGATTTCCTCCGCTTCCGACAGGGCAATCGATAGCATCTACTTATCTCCGATGAGGACTCTCATGAAATGTGCACTAACGCGGCAGGCTCTTACCTCGTAGACTGCAACGTCTCCTGCTCGTCCATGCTACGGACCATCACATCGAACTGCGCTTTCGTGATGCGCTGTCCGTGTTTCTTCAAATAATCAACATCCGCAAGGTGTTTCCATCTTCCCCCGCCCTGATAGATCTCCGGCGAGCTCGCGCCGCTCAATCGTCGCACCGGCTTGCCGCTGAGATCATAAAACCGATCCGCAGCCGGCTTTACCAAGCGCGTCAGTGCTGGATCGGTTATGGATTCCAACAGCAAACATGAGCCACACACGCAGCCGGCTTCTTGACGAAATACCGGCTCTTCAGGCGCAACCAACACTCCGCACTTCGTGCATTTTTCCACAGGATCCTCGCCTCAATATAGCCAACTGCATCAGTAGCGGTGACATGAAGATATACCGTCCTTTTAAGAAGATTAGCAGCAAATTGCGCGGACGCAAGAGAAAAGATTGCCGCCCCTTTTACGCAAAATAAGGCCTACTTTATCAGTCAATTCCCGTTTATGCGGAGGAACCATCCACTCGTGATTGCCCGCTCACGGCTGGTGCAGGCTCGGTGATGCGATGTGTTAGTTTCGGCGCGCGAAATCCACAATCGTCGGATGTACCAGCCGTGAGAAGTCCGCGTAACTCATGCGGATAGCTTCCTCGTGGGTACCGGCATTGAATGTGATTTTTTCGTCCTGGACAATCTGCGACGCAACGTAGACGGGCAAATCATACAGACTGCCGAACGGTGGCTCGGCACCGAGCTCGCAGTCTGGAAAGAGTCGCATCATCTCTTCCTCGCGGATCAATCCGGCATCCATGGCGTCTAACCCCTGCCGCAGCAGTTTGAAGTCCACCCAGTGATCCGCAGGCAACACGACCATCGCATAGTAGTTGTCTACCCACAGCAGTACACACTTGGCAAATTCCTTGCCTGGCGTGTGCGTGTCTGCGGCGGCCGACTGCGCGTTGAAATCCCTGCGATGCGGAATCATTTCGTAAGCAATGCCTTGATCTTCGAGATACTTCCTGATCGAAACTGGAATTTCATGAGTCGTTGCCATAGCCCGTCCTCCTTTGCAATGGGTTATCGAAAAGAGGTGCCGCATTGACCTCCAGAGGATTCATGACATGACCGCACCCCCAACTAACTATATCCCCCCGGATGTGTGGGGAGCACTATTTTTTCAATTCGAACGTCTGCACTTGCCCAAGACCAGATAGGGTTTCGCTAAGAATGGGAATAGGATGCTGGATTCAGCGGCAACAAATAGGTTCCGCCCCCGGGCCAACTGTCGAACGACAGCTCCACCGGGTACTGCGAACAATACATCTCTGCGCGAGGCGATGGCCAGACGAGTTGCGCAAAATACTTACTCCCTCCCACCAGATACTACTTGCCCAATCTCCAGATGAATGGAATCAATTGCTCGCCAACAATCCCAGCACAAACGCGAGGATCAGGGGAAGCGAGAGCGCCAAAAGTAGTATTGATTCGAGAACCACCGCGCCGCGGGACCGCGGACTAGAAAGGGTATCCATATGAACCTCCAAGTGAGACACACACCTCTCTCTCACCTTGTTGGTTCAGGAGTAAATTTACCACATTTGGAGCCTAATGCAAGAAAATTACGACTATTTAGGAGTTTTTTATGATTCGCAAGCTACAATTTTAGCAATACGTCAATTCTCAGAAGCGTAACTAGAAAAATGAAGGAGTCGTACCATGAAAGCCGGCATTTTCCTCAATGGCTCGGGCGCTGTCTTGATCCTCACCTCCCACGAATCGCTTTCTGACCCCGCCTTGGGCCACAAGCTGCTTTCCAAGGGAATCGAAAAATACATTGCCTTTGAGGTTCCCGTCAGCCTTGTCGAAAAACGCTATGGAACGCATTTCACGGCCGTGCTTGGTGATCTGAAACAGGAAGACGATCTGCGCGTCATGGACTTCGACGGCCGCAGAATTTTCCAGCACTTTTCCTTCAAAGAGATGGGCACCCCCACGTATCACGATGTCGATTCCGCCGCGCGGCATTGATGTCTTCGTTTGTCCCGGACTGTTGAGGAAATCACGCGTTTACCGTGCGCCAGACGCCCCGATGCGCCTGCCCGCGGCAGGCGTGCATCTGGCGCAACTCGGGGCTGATGATGACGCACGCGTTCGTCGACACACCCGACGGTGGCACATCGTGGCGGCAAATCGCGTTGTTCCCGCCGTCGTGATCCGCATAGATGCCGCGAATGGTTTCCACGTCGATCAAACCACTAGTGGTCGAAAGCAGGTGCGAGCATCGTGCCTGCCGGCTCAGCGTGGAACTCTGGTCAAATGGTGATTCAATCGCGCGGATCGATGGGGTCAGTGCGTGATTGCAGTGGATCAACAGGCCGTCATGGGGATAGAGAGTTTCGCAGTCAGCGGCGCTACATTCCAAACCCACGGCATTCCCATGGGCATCCGCCGCGAAGAAATAATGTGCTGCGGATCGCGGTGCGGAGCGAACCGATGCGATCACTTCCTCCAGCGTGCGGGAGCGTATGGCCCGGTGCAAAATGGACAGGTATTGCACTCCGGGGCGGGCATCGGTGGTGCGCAGATTCGTCGTTCCCACGGCGATGCCTTCGCTGTTGAGACCGATCAGTGTGAGGCAGCCGGTCAGCGTCAGGCTCCAGGTCTCGGGTGAGCCATCTGACGGTCGCCGATGCACGAGCCGCACGTAGGGCATGTTGTCGGTCTGCAGATCCCAGGTCTGGCCGAGAAGGAGTTGATGATTTGCGGCGTGTTCCCGCGTCACGATGATGGACGAGCATCCTTCGCCGTCGACGGTTGGGCCATGGCAGGAGAGGACATCCCGAAAATCCGTGTATCCCTGCATGATAAACAGGTGTTCCGGAGACATTCCCGCGCCACGCGCGATCCCGAGGAATTCCTCATACCCGGTGGGGTCGTACTTTTCCGTGATCGGCAGACATTGGCGGGCGAGTGCCAGCACCTGATCGGAAGTGAAATGTCGGCTGGATTCCTCGCGGGCGAATTCGAGTGCGGCATTCAGGCGCCGGGTCAGCAACTCGTGCATTTCAGCACGCGTCGCTTCGCCGAATTGCTCGCCCATCTGGCGGGCAGTGCCATGCAATTCGACGGCGGACAATTCCAAAAACTCGGCAGACATAGCACCCGCCTTGACTGACAGCGCTGGGGCTCGAACCCAGGACCCACAGATTAAAAGTCTGTTGCTCTACCAACTGAGCTACGCTGTCGATTTCCGCAACGGGCTTGATAGCCCCGGCGGAAATAGACACGCTATTCTAGACTTCACCCTTTGATTCGCAAGCGATTTGGACTTGTGTGCTCGGCTGTCCACGAATGGGGCCTGCGGTCCCACTCTGCCTCCGCTATTCGGGCTGCACAACTCCGAGTGCCGCCTCGAGCAGCGACATCCAGTTCTTTACCGCCCCCTCCATTTCGTACTGCAGAATATCGCCCAGAAGAACGAAGTCCTGGTTTTGCAGTGCGGTTTGCAGTTCGGTGAGCTGCTTGCAGAATTCGGCGATGACGTCTGCGGCGGTCAGATCGCGGACGGGCAAGTCTTCGAGTTTGATCTGCAGCAGGGTCATGAGGCCGGCATAGGATTGCTGGATCTGCTGCCATGCCGAGAGCACGCCGCCGAGGCGTTGGAGGGCCGGGGCGGTTTGTCCTTTTTCCAGGGCTGCGGCGATCTCTGCGTGCTGCGGGGCAAGCCATTCGATGAGGGCGGCCAGTTTTCCGATGGTGGCCAAGGCCAATTGCTTTTGATCGGCAGTGGAGACGGCAACGTGGTGGCCGGCCAGCGGGGCGCTGCGGGACAACGTAAGGGTGGAGCCATCGACGGGCTGGCCATCCAGTTCGACTTTAACGATGATTTTGCCGCCTTCGAGGTGTTGCTGGATCAGGTTCAGGGCGTCGCCGAGGGTGGAATCCGGTGAAAGCTCGGCACCGGCTTGGAGGGGCTTGGCGTCCAGCAGGATGGTCATGTTTCGGACTCCGTTCCGCAAGAAGAAGGCATTCCTTTAGTATCGGCCTGAATCAGCGATTTTCACAAGTGAAACGATGGATGGGCAAGGGAGCTATGCCAGATAAATGGGAGATGGGGGAATGGGAGAAGCGGCCTTGTCGACTGAGTCGAAGGGCCTTTTGGTGGGGAAGATGTAGAACCTCGACGTGGGGATGGCGGGAGGGCGAGGAGTTGGTGGGGAATGGGCCGTGGAATTTCGTTGGGGTGGTAGAAAGGCAAAAATAGTAAGGGCGAGAGGCCCTGGGAGGGAGCTCTCGCCCTATGGGGGGGGGGGAATCGTGACCGGCTGCCCGAAGGCAAACCGGGTTTTTAACAATTCAACGTATTTACTTTTTTTCTTTCGCGCTCGTTTTAAGGCGAGCGAGAAAAGGTTATGGAGGCGGAGGGAGTCGAACCCTCGTCCCGAGGCAGGTTGATAATTGCCTCTACGTGCGTAGGCCGCATGTTGTTGTCGTGGCGATGACCGCTCGCGGTCTAACTGTCATCGTCACCAGCTCCTCCTGAGTCTTAGCCAATCTCCGAGAAACGTTGAGACTGGAGCGGTCTGCTTTGTAACGGTTCATTCCACGTCGCAGACAACATGGGTGACCCGGCTGCCTATTTAATTAGGCTGCGAGACGGAGGCTTTCGCCCCCGACTGGGAACTTGTAGTTCTCAGCATTTAGTTTTTGCCACTCAGTTTTACGACTTGAATGACAGGTCGGCACGCCACTTTTATCACTACTGTCCGGTCGATACCTGGCGCCCCCAAATTGTCAAAGAGCAAAGCAACATTGCAGATTATCTGCGAATTTGCGTAGACGGAAGAGTAAGGTTAGTTGGCACGTTTCGGCTTTGTCTTCTTGTCGGAGGATTCTATCCGCCAGCCCCGCCGTTCCTTCGTCTGATGTATGGATATTAACGTGTAATGCGTGAATGTCAAGGGAAGGGGCGTATTTTTGAGAAGAAAGACGCAAAAACAGGAAGAAAGAAGAAACACTGACGAGGTGTCGGAGTGACTGCCTCAAAACATCGTCACTTATTTTGCAGCCATTTTTGGACGACTTCGAGTGCGGGGGCGCCTTGGAGAGAGTAGGCGCCGTGATCGTCGGGCTTGGTGCCGGGCTTCCATTCCCAGATGAAAGCGCCGAGGCATTTGTTGGCGGGAACAGTGCCCCAGGTTTCGACGAAGCTTTGATAGGCGTGGAGTTGTTCGGCGCTGTCGATGTCGCCGGTGGCGACGTAGTTCCAAGGTTCGGAGATGGTGTTGTGGAGGTTATGCCAGCCGACCTCAGAGAAGAAGAAGGGCTTCTTTTGTTTTTCGACGAAGGCGAGGAGTTTGTCCTTGATGGGGTGCCAGGCCTTGTTGAGCTGGGGGACGGTGGCGCCGGGTTTTTTGGCGAGCTCGTGGTAGCAGTTCATGGAGATGTAATCGAGCTGGTCCCAGAAAGTGGGGCCGCCCTGGTCGGTGTTGTAGTGATCCCAGTTGGCGGAGTAGGTGAGTTTTCCGGGATAGACAGCTTTGATGCCGGCGATGGTTTCGATCCATCGTTCGCGGAACGGTTCGGTGGAGAGAAGCTCAGAACCGACGCAGAAGATGTCGACATCGCAGCGTTTGGCGAGTGCGGCCATGTAGGTGATGTAGGTATTGTAGGAGTCGAACCAGGTATGCCAATCGGCAGGAGCGATGACGCCGCGCCATTCTTTGGGACCGGCCTTGTCGAGGAGGACGATGGGCATGAGCATGGTGTCGATGCCTTTGGCCTTGGCGTGTTTGAGGATGCGTTCGAGTTCGCGGAGGCTGGGGATGTTTTGCCAGATGATGGCGATGGATTCGGATTTCACATCGTGCTGGCGGGCGGCGATGACGAAGTTGATCCAGGTGCAGCCCATTTCGGCGAGTTCGTCGATGGCTTTGAGATAGCGATCGGTGCCGTTGGGGTCGGAGAGTTGGATGCAGAAGCCGCGGACCTGGTCGGACCGAGAGGCGGCGATGGGAGCGGGGGATTTGGGAGGAGATTTGGCGGAGTCGGCGGAGGAGGCAGTGATGGGGAAACAGGCGGCGGCGAGGAGGACGAGCGCGAGGAGGGGGATCAGACGAGGTGGGAGGAAGCGTGGGGAATTCACTGGTCTGGTCTCCTGCAAGGTCGGGGTATTGTCGGAGATGGGCGCGGGGGATTCAAGGGTAGAGGTCAGTGGTCAGTTGCGGGTGGGAAGAAACATGAAACATAAAACATAAGACATAAAACGGGGCGGTGGTCGATAGGGTGATGATGGTTTGCGACGGGGCGAGGTTGGCGATGGATGACCGTGATAAGAGTTGTGCGGTGAAGTGGGGGAGTTGGTTCTTCGGGATGGTGCGGGGGATGGCGATGTTTTTGGGGGGATTTACGTTGCTCAATCTGGTGGGGGAGTTGAGGGCGTCGGGCTTTGATGCCAATGAGTGGTGGATCGATTTGCGCGTGCTGCCGGCGGGGTTGGCGGATGGAGTGCTGGCTGTGGCGGGGGTGGTGCTGGTGATGTTTGCGGTGCGGCCGCTGCGGACCGCCGCAGAGCGGGTCGTGACGCGGATGGTGCTCTGGGGGCTGGTTGGGGCAACGTTTTTCAATGCGGTGGTATTTTGGGTGTTGGTGTGGCGGGGAGAGATTCGGCCGGGGGTGGTGGTGCCGCTGTCGGCGGTGATTTGCGCGGCGCTGGCGGTATTGCTCGCGGCGAGTGCTCAGAAGGAGGCGCGACGGCTGGGAGGTGGGGGCCGGTTTGTTGCGATGCTGAGTTTTGCCGTGTGCATGGTGGGCTTTCCGGTGGCGCAGATGTATTGCTATGGAAAGACGGATTACCGGAGGCCGGCGGATGCCATCGTGGTGTTCGGGGCGCGGACGTATGCGGATGGGCGACCGTCGCAGGCGCTGGCGGATCGGGTGCGGACGGCGTGCGGGTTGTATAACGCGGGACTGGCGCGGGTGATGATCATGTCGGGCGGGCCGGGAGACGGGGCGGTGCATGAGACGGAGGCGATGCGGCGGATGGCGATGGAGTTGGGCGTGCCGGGGGATGCGATTTTGATGGACAAGGAGGGGCTGAACACGGATGCGACGGTGAAAAATACGGTGCCGATGCTGGAGAAGATGGGGGCGCAACGGGTGCTGGCGGTGAGTCACTTTTATCATTTGCCGCGGGTGAAAATGACTTATGAGCGGGCGGGGAAGATGGTGGTGTTCACGGTGCCGGCGGAGGAGACGTATCCGCTGATGATGCTGCCGCGGTATATGGCGCGGGAGGTGGTGGCATTGTGGGGGTATTATTTGCGGCCGTTGTGGAGGTCAGGGCGTGGATGAGGGGTTGATGTGGCGGCGGAGTTGGTCGAGGAAGTCGGCGATTTTTTCCTGGTTTTCGCGGGGGGCGGTGATGATGAGTGTGCAGCCATGCTCTTGAATAGAGCATGGGCCACCGTTGACTCGCCATGATTCAGGTGCAACGGTTTCAGTGATGATGCGGGAGAAGTGATCATTCCAATGACCGGAACGCGGAAGGAGCGGATTGTGATTTCTTAGTTCATAGAAATCGCGAACGTCATAGACGCGAGTCACACTGGATTCGCTGGCGATCTGCTCCCTTGTGCCGATATGAACGATTCCTGCATCATCGACGAAGAAGTCTATTGAGGGTTCATAATGCCGGATTTCTTTCAGGACTGAATTCAGGGAAACACTCGTCAGGTGGAGACTGATTGGAATATTTCGGTCAATCCCGACAGATTCAAGGCTTGGCCAGTCGGTGATGATGTTGACGCCAGTTTTATCCGAAAGGAAGTTAAGGACTTTCTCCAAGGATTGATGGTCCGCCTCGACGCCTTTGAGCACTTCGCTAAGTCTTGGATGCGTTGGGGCACGTTCGACGGAGTGAACATAGAGGATACGCGGTGGGGCCGTGAACCAGCAAAACGCGATGATGATGGCGAGCAGGCAGATAGAAGTACCCGTCAGCAGGAGATGTGACTTGCAGCCGGTGAAAATTTGGCTGGGGATATTGCGAAGCGGGGCGGTGGAGAGGTTCTTGATAAGGACAGGCTCGCCGCATTCGGGGCAGCGATCGGTCGAGGCACGCAGGTCATAGCCGCAGTTCATGCAGAGGCCGAGCCTTTGCCGGCGGAGGCGTCTGGCCGTCGCCCGAGTGACGAAAAAAGTCAGGAGGGAGAGAGGAATCCAGAGGAGCCATAGGGGAACGATGACGCGCATAAACTGGAATCTGATCCACGGGGCCGTTGAAGAGGGTGGAGAACTGGGAGTGAATAGGCCATCCAGCATTTTGGCTGTGTCGATGCGGAGCCCGAGAAAGTCAAATCGAATTTCGGAGGGGCACGGTGAAAAGAGCGGATCGAGCTGCCGTCGTTTAGCACTGATCGGGTCCGGATCACCGGGGTATACGATGAGAACCCATCCCGTGGATGGCAGGAGCTTGGGAATGCCATTGCCGGAGAAGTGGCGGAAGGTCCACATGAGGGGCGAAGGTGAATCGTCTTGAGTATCGAATTCAAACAGGCAGACGAGACTGCCGTGGTGCGTGGCGAGCATGTAGGAGTTGTCGAGTTTCCAGGCGGCGAAGCATTGGGGCCAGAGCCAACTGGTGGCGTAGAGCCAGGTGGCAGTGATCCAGAAGGTGAGGAGGAGGATGGAGAAGAGCAGGCGGTGGGGTTTCATGGGGGCATTGTAGCGGGCGTTGGGGGGAATTTGGAGTATTATGTGGGGCCGGTCGTTGCACTATTGAACGCGGGCGCGGGCGGGACGCCCGCGGGACTGCGGGCAAGATGCCCGCACCACGTTTTCTGGAAGAGGAAGTGAGTCTTGTCTTCGTCGTTACCGCCAAGGAAGGATGGGGTGGGGAGTGTGCCGCAGGAGGTGGCGGCGGAGGGTGCGGGGTTGGAGCCGACGTTGGATGGGGAGGCGGTGGCGCAGGCGGGGCGGGTACTGGATTATGCGCGGCGGGGGAAGACGTGGGCGGATCGGTCGCCGAGCGTGAAGTTGATCCTGGCGCTGGCGATGCCGACGCTGGTGGATCAGATGCTGTCGGCGGGGATTGGGATTACGGATACGGTGGTGGCGGGTCATACGGGCGCGACGGAGGAGTTGCGCGCGGCGGCTGCAGCGGCGGTGGGGACGATGACGTATCTGCAGTGGTTTGCGGGATTGATGACGGCGGCGCTGGGAGTGGGTGCGACGGCGATTATTGCGCGGTCGATCGGAGCGCATCGGCCGCGGGTAGCGACGCGGGTGGCGGGAACGGTGTGCACGGCGTCGTTTCTGGTGGGACTGGTGGTGGCGGCCATTTTCTATGTGTTTGCCGAGCAGGTGGTGTACGGGTTTGGGTTGCGGGAGCAGGCGTCGGTGTATGGCGCACAGTATCTGCGGATCATGAGTGTGACGATTTGTTTCCAAACGCTGGGGCAGATCGGGATGGCGTGTTTGCGCGGCGCGGGCGACACGATGCGGCCGATGTTGGTGACGGCGGCGATCACGGTGGTGAACGGGTTGGCGTCGCCGGCGCTGGCATTCGGATGGTTTGGGTTGCCGGCGATGGGGGTGAGGGGTAATGCGATCGGGACGTTGCTGGCGTTTGCGCTCGCAGGGTTGGCGACGGTGGCGCTATTGATCTCGGGGAGTGCGGGGTTGCGTCTGCGGCGGCGGCATTTCCGGCTGGTGCCGCACGTGCTGGTGCGAGTGCTGCGGATCGGGATGCCGTCGTGGCTGGAAGGGATGCTGCTGTGGGGCGGGCAGGCGTTGATCGTGGTGCTGGTGATCAATCCGACGGATAAAGCGCGGGGTGTGGACGGAGTAACGATGGCGGCGCATAACGCGGTGCTGCGTGTGGAGTCACTGGCATTTTTGCCGGGGTTTGGATTTGGCATGGCCTGTTCAGCACTGGTCGGGCAGTATCTGGGGGCGAAGAAGCCGGGGGAGGCGCGGCATGCGGCGTTGTTGTGTCGGCGGCTGGCGGTGACCACGATGACGGTGGCGGCGCTACCGATGGTTTTCGTGCCGTGGGTGATGTTGCGATTGATGGTGGATTCGGACGCGGTGGTGGCGACGGGATTGTGGCCGCTGGTGCTTGCGGGTCTGGCACAGCCGGGGTTTGCGATTGCGATCGCGATGTCATCGGCGTTGCGTGGTGCGGGGGAAACGGTGGCGCCGATGATGTCGACGATCAGCGGGATGGTGATACGGCTGGTGCTGGTGTTGTCGACGGCGGCGTTGTTTGCGCATCTTGGTCATGCGGCGTGGGGATTGGTGGCAGTGTGGATCGCGATTTTTGTGGATCTGAATTACCGGGCGGTGTTTACGGGGATCGTGTTTGCGCGGGGGAAGTGGATGGAGAAGATTGTGTGACGGGGTAGGGCGGCGCCACTCATGTCGTTGCTTCTTCCAGGTAGGGCTGGAAGCGTTTCTTTTCGATGGCTTTCATGTAGGCGTCTTCGGCGTCGACTGTGCCTGACTTGAGGAGAGCTTCGAGGGCGTCATCCATGGCGACCATGCCGTCTTTGCGGCCGCTTTGGATGACGTTGATGAGGGTCTCCATTTTGCCTTCGCGGATGATATTGCTGACGGCGGATGATCCGAGGAGGATTTCGTTGGCGGCGACGCGGCCGTTGTGACCCTTGATACGGAGGAGTTGCTGGGCGACGATGCCCTTGAGGGATTCGGCGAGCATGGTGCGGACCTGCGCCTGCTGTTTGGAGGGGAAGGCGTCGATGACGCGGTCGATGGTTTTGGGGGCGGAATTGGTGTGGAGGGTTCCGTAGACGAGCATGCCCATGGCGGCGGCAGAGAGTGCCAGGCCGATGGTTTCGATATCGCGCATGTCGCCGACGAGTACAACGTCGGCATCCTGGCGTGTGGCGGCGCGGAGGGCAGAGGTGAAGCTTTCGGTGTGAGTACCGACCTCGCGGTGAGTAATGACGCTCTTGTCGTTTTGGTGGACGAATTCGACAGGGTCTTCGATGGTGAGGATATGGCGGTGCTGGTTGCGATTGATGTAGTTGACCATGGCGGCGAGGGTGGTGGACTTGCCGGAGCCGGTGGGGCCGGTGACGAGAACCATGCCGCTGCGAAGTTCACAAAGGCTTTTGAGGACGACGGGGAGTTTGAGTTCCTCGAGGGTGGAGATTTTGCTGGGGATGAGGCGGAAGACGGCGCCGTAGCCGTTGCGCTGGGTGAAGTAATTGCAGCGGTAGCGGCCTTTGCCGGGAATGGAATAGGAGAAGTCCAGATCAAGGTGTTCGAGGTATTTGTGGCGTTGGTCGGAAGACATGATTTCGAAGAGGTATTCTTCGCTCATGGCCTTGTCCATGACGGCGTGTTCATTGATGACAATGACTTCGCCGTGGATGCGGTACTTGGGGCGCTGTCCGACGGCGATGTGCAGGTCGGAGGCCTTGGCTTCGGGCATGCGGAGTAGTAGACGATCGATTTTGGCCATGGCGTTACCGAATTAAGAGGACCCTTTTGGGATGACGCATTACGACGGACGAAAGCTTTGCCATCAAGTGAGGCCCGTGAGTTCTTTTTCGACCCAGGTTGGGTTGTCGGAGCGGGTGAGGGCTTCGGCCTTGGAGATGCGTTTTTCCTTGACGAGGTTGATGAGGCTTTCATCGAGGAGCAGCATGCCGAGTTTTTTGCCGGTCTGGATGGATGCACGAAGCTGGTAGGTGCGGTTTTCGCGGATGATGTTTCCGATGGCGGGGGTGTTGAACATGATTTCGGTAGCCAGTTCCATGTGGGTGCCGTCGGGGCTGGGGATGAGGAGCTGGCTGACGATGCCGCGGAGCGATTCGGAGAACATGGCGCGGATCTGGCTTTGTTCTTCAGGAGGGAAGACGTCGAGGACGCGTCCGATGGTGCGGACGGCATCAGGGGTGTGGAGGGTGGCGAAGACGAGGTGTCCGGTTTCAGCGGCAGTGATGGCGAGGCTGGTGGTTTCGAGGTCGCGCATTTCGCCGACCATGATGACGTCAGGGGCTTCGCGGAGAGCGGCGCGGAGGGCGTTACTGAAGGATTCGGTGTGAGCGCCGACTTCGCGTTGATTGACGTGGGCTTTTTTGCAGGGATGGACGAATTCGATGGGGTCTTCGACAGTGATGATGTGTTCGGCGCGGGTGGAGTTGATGAGATCGATGAAGGCAGCCATGGTGGTCGTTTTTCCGCTGGCCTTGGGACCGGTGATGAGGATGATGCCTTGGCGGAAGTCGCAGAAGCGTTTGATGGCCTCGGGTAGTCTGAGTTCTTCGAAGCTTTGGACGCGGGAGGGGATGATGCGGAAGATGCCGTCCATGCCACGGAGTTGGTGGAGGTAGCTGGTGCGGAAGCGGCCGAGGGGGCCGGCGTCGTAGCAGAAGTCGAGGTCATTGGTTTTTTCGTAGGTTCGGCGTTGAGTTTCGGTGAGGCACGATTTGAGGGTGGCCTCGACCGCAGCGGGGGTCATGACATCGACGTCGAGGTCATGGAGTGCCGAAGCCTTGCGGACGATGGGTTTGGCGCCGCTCTTGATGTGGAGGTCGGACGCGCCGGCTTCGCGGGCCATTTTGAGAAGGGCATGGAGGAGATGGCGGCCGGCGAGGTTGACGTTCAGCCGTCCGTCGACGAAGACGTCGACCTCGGCTTCCTCGGAGCCTTCGAGGGGAATGGCATTTTCCGAGGGTTTGTAGATGGTTTCCTGGATTCCCCCGTGGGTGAGGGTGGGGGCGGCCTCTTCATCGGCATCGGCGTAGGATTCAGCGGGTTCGCTCTCGGCGGCGGGTTGCGCCTGTGCTGCTGCAGCGGCTCGCGCGGCACGTGCGAAAACGGTGTCTTCATGCGGCTCGTCATCCTCGGGTTCGGCCTGGTGCGGAATGGCTGCGGGAGCCGCGGCGGCGGGTGCGGGCGTTTCCACTGGTTTGGGTTGGGCGGCGAGTTTGTCGAGTTTTCCCTTGTAGAGCGCCAGGAGCTTGGAACCCGTGCCGGCGGAAATAATCTTGCGTGCGACCATGGCGCCGATGGCTTGTTCGGGGTCCGGAGAAGAGGCGAGGAGGGCGTCGAGATCGGCCTCGTTCATGAGCTTGTTATGCACCACGATGGCTCGAAAGAGCTGCTGTGCTTGAGTGGCCATGAGTAGCCCTTGCAAAGAAAGGACGCGGATACGCGCGATGTCGTTACTCTAGTCTGTGGGCGGAAATGGAACAAGGCGGCGGTCGATGAAATCAATCCAAAATCGTGCAACGATCAACGGTCAACGATCAATGTCGCAATGAGGTGGCGATCAGATTTCCCGTGCGAGTTTGCGGAGGATGTCGATGCCTTGGGCAAGCTTGTCGTCGGTAGTGGCGTAGCTGATGCGGAAATGGGTATCGCGCGAGGAGAAGACATTCCCGGGGATGATTAGCAGGTTGTTGGCGATGGCTTGTTGGGCGAACGTGGTCGCGGTGATTTTGCCGTTGCCGGGGACCTTGGGAAAGATGTAGAAAGCGCCGCCGGGGGCGTTGATTTCAAAGCTGTCTTTGAGCCCGTTGACGACGAGGTCGCGTTTTTTCTGGTAGGCGCGGACGAACGGGGTCATGTCGATATGGTGCGTGAGCACGGTTTCCAGGGCGGCGTATTGCACCATTGAGGGGTCGCAGACAAATGTGTACTGCTGGAGTTTGGTCATCTGATCGATGATGGCCTTGGGGCCAGCGACGTAGCCGAGGCGCCAACCGGTCATGCCGTAGGTTTTCGAGTAACCCTTGAGCATCAAGCATTGGCCGGGGAGGGACTTGGCGATGGACAGATGAGGTTGGTAACAGAACGCATCGTAGATTTCATCGGAAATGACGAGGAGGTTGTGTTTTTTGGCGATGGCGGCAGCGGCATCCAGCTCGGCCTGGGTGAGGGTGATGCCGGTCGGGTTGTTGGGGGAGCAGAGGATGAGGAGCTTGGTGCGCGGAGTGATGGCGGCTTCGAGGCGTTCGGGATGGAGGCGGAAGTCGGGATAGGTATCCACGGCGACGGGCACTGCGCCGCAAAGCTTGGGCAGGTGGTGGTACATGACGAAGTAGGGGTCGAGGAAGAGGACTTCGTCGCCGGGGTTTAGTGTGGCCATCATGGCCAGCACGAGGCCGGCGGAAGTACCGGAGAGGATGAGCAGGCAGGTATCCTCAGCCGGCCAGGCGGTATCGGCGAGGGTCTTTTTCAGGAGGGGATCAATGAGCTCGGCAATGCCTTGGGTGGGCGTATAGCGATTTTTGCCGGCGTGAATGGCTTCGATGGCCTTTTCTTTGAGCCGTTCAGGGACGTCGAAATCGGGCTGACCGATGGAGAAATTGACCGGATCCTTGAGATTGGCGGCCAGATCGAAGACCTTGCGAATGCCGGAGGCATCGACGGCAAGTGCGCGCTGGGCGATAAGGGTTTCAGCATTAAAGGGCATCGAAAATCCTTTCACGGGATCAGAGAAAGGCATCTTAACGCGGTAGTGCGGCAGCAGGAAAGGGGAGCGGCGTCAGGAGTTGCATGGCGTGATCGCCCTGGTCGGAAGATTGTAAGGAATTGGTGCGTTACGTGTTTCACCTTGACTTGTCCTAAAGGCGGTTTATCATCGCAAGTATGAAGAGAGTTATGGCAAACTTGGCTGCGGCATGTGTCCTGTGTCCCGGCGTGTGTGTCTTGGGGCAGGTGCCGAAGCTGAATCCTGACTTGCCGCAGTTGCGCGGCGACCAAGTCTCCTCTTACACCATACCGTGGATGATTGCGGGACTGGCGCTGGCGGGGATTCTGTTGATAGCGTTCCGGAATTCCAAACGTAATCATATGGACTAACAGCCGTGCATCGGGTGTGTCTGTCCTTCGAGGGGCACGAGCATAAACGGTGGAATCGGTTTGAAGTGACATTTTGTGGAGGTATGACATGTCAGGTACGAAATGGATCGTGGTGGGTCTGGTGGTGCTGAACGGCATACTGGGCTTGGCAGTGTGGCAGCATCTGGGCGGCGAAAGGACGGCTTTGGCACAGAGCGCCATCCGTCACGATGTGCTGACCGTTGCTGGTTTGACCAATGGTAATGCGAACTTCTACATGTTCGACACAAATGGCGGGGTATTGCTGGTGGTGCGTCCGGACGCCAACGGCAAGAAACTCAACCCGGTGGCGCAGCGCAACGTAGGCGACGACTTCCTCCGCCTCAAGGCTCCCTGAACCGTTGTGGATTGAAGTGGACGAAGCACGTTTTATACGGATTATTCTGGCAGGAGATAGCAATGAATAAAAATACACTCGTCATCGGCACGTTGACGCTGACGGCCATTATCATGGCCGTGGTACTTTTCTCGGCACCGGCGCACGAGGCACAGGCCATGTCGCTGGCCAGCGCGGGTGATTTTACGATGGTTACCGGCGGCGTACAGCTGGGCGATGAAGCGCTGTTCATCATCGACAACCGCTCGCAGAAGGCCATTCTGTACCGGATTAACAACGACCGGGTGGAAATTGTGGGCGCCATGACTCCGACGGATTTCAAGAAGGGCTTCTCGGTTCCGAAGTAATATCGGATTGGAAACCCGGCGCAAGTAAACACGGACCCAGGCTGTCGGAAGGCGGCCTGGGTCCGATTATTTTTGCGGGCTAGCGTCGGGCTGTGGAGGGTCAGTTGGCGATGAGCATATGGGTGTCTTTGTGGGGTTTTTCAACGGCGGAGACTTCGACGAAGCGCATGCCGAGTTTGTTGATGAGGGCGCGGTCGCGGTCTTCGCCGGGGTTGGATTGGGTGAGGAGTTTTTCACCGGCGAAGATGGAATTGGCGCCGGCGATGAAACAGAGGGCCTGGGTTTCGTCGGACATTTCCACGCGGCCGGCGGATAGGCGGACGTAACTCTTGGGCATCATGATGCGGGCAGTGGCGATGGTGCGGACGAACTCCAGCGGATCAATCGGTTTCTGATCGGCCAGGGGTGTGCCTTCGACGCGTTGGAGCGCGTTGATCGGAACGGATTCGGGGTGCGGATTCTGCGACGCGAGTTGCATGAGCAGACCGAGACGGTCGTTAAGGGATTCGCCCATGCCGATGATGCCGCCGCAGCAGACGGTGATGCCGGCCTTGCGGACGCTGCGGAGCGTGCGGAGCCGGTCTTCGTAGGTGCGGGTGGAGATGATTTTGCCGTAGAACTCGGGTGAGGTATCGAGGTTGTGATTGTAGGCGTAGCATCCGGCCTCTTTGAGGCGGAGGGCCTGGTCGTCGGTGAGCATGCCGAGAGTGCAGCAGACTTCCAGGCCGAGGGCGCGGACATCGCGGACGAGGTCGAGGACGGCATCGAAGTCTTTGCCATCTTTGACTTCGCGCCATGCGGCGCCCATGCAGAAGCGTGTGGAGCCTTCGGTTTGGGCTTCCTTGGCGCGTGCGACGACGAAGTCCCTGGGAAGCACGCCGTGGCGTTCGACGCCGGTGTCGAAGTGGGCGGACTGTGGGCAGTAAGCGCAATTTTCCGGACACCCGCCGGTTTTGACGGAGAGCAGGGTAGATCGCTGGATGACGTTGGCGGGAAAATTTTCGCGATGGACGGATTGTGCCTGGAATATCAGGTCGGGGAACGGTTGAGAGTAGATGGCCTTGATCTCGGTCAGGGACCAGTCATATCGGAGCATACGCAAACACCTGTGTAAGGGGGGAGAACATTGGAAGAAGACGATTATCCGAATCATGGGGGGCGGGGTCAAACGCGTTCATGTAAACTTATGGCCCGCGCAGGTATGACAAAGTGGACGCTGTGTGCATGAAACAACTCGGGATCATGAAAATTGGACTGATTACGCCGCTAGCGACGAAGGACTGCGGTACGTGGGAGGCGCTGCGCGCGGGGAAATGTGTGGAACTTGGGACGGCGGTGGAAGAGTGGGCGCTTGCGGAAATGGTGGCGGGAATGCCGGCGTCGGTGCGTGACGCTGTTCAGGCGAAGGACGGCAGGGGGCTGGATAAATCGATTCGCCTGGCGATAGCGGCGGCGGGATTGGCGGGGGGCGGCGACGATCCGGCGGCGGGGTTGTTCTGTGGGACGAGCAAAGGGCCGACGTACACGATGCTGGCGGCGTTGGAGCTATTGCGTGGCGGCAAGGCGTTACCTGCGAGGATGGCAGAACAAGTGGCGCTGGGTGTGGGGGCGATTGGGCCGATGGTGCAGCGGGCGCTGGGATTGAAGGGAAGCGTGCATACGTCGGTGGCGGCATGTTCTTCTGGGCTGCACGCGTTGCATCGGGCAGTGCGGGCGCTGGAAGAGGGAGAATGTGGGCGGGCGGTGGTGGTGGCGGCGGATGCGTCGTTGCATCCGTTGTTTGAGGGGGCGTTTGAGCGGTTGGGGGTGTTGGCGCCGGCGGATGAGCGGGGGGTGAGGCGGTGTGTGCCATTTGATCCGGAGGGGAAGGGATTCTTTGTCAGTGAGGCGGCGGTGGCGATGGTGGTGGAGCGGTCGCCGACGGCGACGCCAATTGCTTGGCTGGAAAGGACTTGGATCGGGGGAGATTCGACGGGGCTGATTGCGATGGATGCCGAGACACGGACTTTGCGGGCGGGTTTGCGGGCGTGCGCGGGGGAGGGGGAAAT
>Ga0114951_10000786_pt1 | contig 42665 bp, 34 predicted proteins | sample AM7aDNAmetaG_FD_88677 | JGI IMG/M metagenome (GOLD analysis project Ga0114951, IMG submission 88677) | Freshwater microbial communities from Finland to study Microbial Dark Matter (Phase II) - AM7a DNA metaG | ecosystem: Environmental > Aquatic > Freshwater > Lake | place: Finland: Lake Alinen... | reverse complement strand
ACGGTTATTGGAGTCGCCTCAAGAATCTTTTAGGCGCGCATCGCGGAAAAAGCAAAGAAAGAATCAGGAAGATTGCTACTGAAATACTACGCAAACAGACTGCTTAAATTACCATTAGACCCTTTTTTGACTATATAACTAGTGACTTCTCACTAAATCTAGTGACCACAGAGATAGGTCGTTTTTGTTCATGAAGAAGAGGAAGTTGTCTTTATCGTCTATCCCGAGATTGAACATGTCTATAACCCTATCAGCCTGTCCTATAATAGGGGCCACAAGCTTTGTTTCTCCTGTTACTGAGTTTACTTGCCAAACCTTATCAATAGTTGAAACTGTACCTCTATACCAATCATCCGGATATGTTCCAGGGAAGTTTTGGAATGGAACAGCACAGTAGACAACATCTTTATAGAAGTTTCCCCAGACACACTTCTCTGCCAAAGTTCTTAGAACCACATCCATCATGGTGCTACTAGCTACATTGTATATACCAGAAACAATGTCGCTATTATTTCCAGAGGCCGAGAAGAATACTTTCTTACCATCAACACTTACCTTTGCACTAAGACCATTCATTGGCCCTATAACTTTCTTCCAGACACCAGTCTTAGGATCTACGAAATATAAGTAACTAGCGCGATCAGCCGTCCCTTTATTTATAAGAGTGATGATATTTGTGGATGGCCAATCAACATTGAACTGTGTGAGAGGTGTTGTAAATATCTGGGCCGTTTTTGTCCCATCAAAGTTTGAGACATAACCAACAGAACCATTTGTATCCTGTACTAGAGTAAACAGCTTATCTTTTTGTGGTGAAACCGCATATCCAATAGTATTGCTTGGCAAACTTCTTCCTTTAAGAGAAAAAGGTGTAAGCGTTTGTATGCTTCTAGTAGAGGTAGCCGCAGGAGCTATGGCTTGGTTATTGAGCTCGGCGTATATATATGTAGGAGTCTCGCTGTCACCTTGGATGGTTGGTCCGATAAAAGCTGTTATAGCTTTATTCCAGATGCTATTATAGACCTTTGGCAGCAAAGTGTTTGAAAGGGTTGCTATGGCCAAAGTGTTCCCTTTTGCTTCATATATATTACCCCTTCCCCTATCAATCCAGCGTACCAGAGTTGTTGAAGCTGTTGTGCTGGCACCATAACCACCAACAGGAGTATCACTTAAGAGACGTAGAACAGGAATAGGGTTTGTTTGTTGAGCCACACCGCCATTGTTTGTTGTCTTGTAATTACTTGTAGAAGAGCTTGTCTGTCCACTTATACCACTGCGACTGAGTGGGGCAAAACCACCAGAACCATTGGTTGGGCTAGTTGGTAATGCCGCAGGGTGTGTTTTCAACATATACAACCAATACCCCACACCCAAGATAGCAGCGATCAGTACGAGGAAGATTATTAGTTTTACGGTTGATTTTGATGACATGGTGGTTGGTTGAAGATCTGTTTATATTATAATTAATACTTGCTACTTTGTCTTATACTAAAATTAACACTATTTACTTAAATTTACTTAACTGTACCGCTGTTTGTACGACAGACCCAATCAAACCAGGAGATTTCCAATTAGTATATGTGTTTATTTCAGACTCTAGTTTAGTGATTTGGTTAGCCAAATCAGTTTTTTGTGTTCCATCAGGCAAAGAATTTAAAGCAGCAACAAGCTCCGGTTTTCTGTTACTGTTGTAATCGCTTTGTACATATCCTTGGGGGCCAAGGTGTGCAGAATCATCTGCCATCACCTGCTCTATAGAAGCAATTATGCCTAAAGATGTAGTATAAGTCCCGGCATTTTTAACAGTATTAGCGGCGTCTATTTGACCATCTGCAACCAAGATTTTCTGAAAGTCTTGACTAACAGCATCAATCTTTTGGTTATTTAATTCAATGCTTGCAGAGTTTTTGTCAGCCACGCCCGCAGCCAAGAATTTATTGAATTCTAAACTTGCACTTTGGGCTACAGCAACACCACCAGAAGCCTTACTTTTTTCTGTTAAGGAAGCTATTTGTACATTAATAGTATTTCGTTCTGCTGTAGTTAGGTTTGGGTTTAGTAATTGATTTTGTAGCACCATAATAGCGGCATTTTTTTGGTTTGCGTCTGCTTGGGCCGCTTGTAATATCGCTGTTGCGGCGTTGTTGTTACTGTCAATTTTATTTTGTAATGTTTGTGCTTGGTTGAGCATATTATCAAAAAAAGTATTATTTAACATACTTGAGGGTATGTTGATGGGATCTACTATATTACTTGGAATATCCACAAACTGTGGATTTATAGAACGCAATATTAAATATGAACAAACAACCATTAGCAGACCTTTTATTGCGTTACCTATCTTCTCTTTTCCGTCACTCTTTCCTTGTATGGCATCAGAAGTCATATACTCAAAACCACCCAAAACAATCATAAAAACAGCGGCTACAGCGGCAATAGCTATAAAAAGATTGAACATATATTGCAGATAACCACTTATGGAAGGGTTAGTTAGCTGATTTCCGTTACATGTTATATTTGTTCCTTGCGTCAAACCAGGAGAACAAGGTAGTGGTTCCAAAAGAGTATAAGAGCCGCCAGATCCTGGTGGGGTAAGGTTTGTCACACTGCCGGGTTGTGCGTATTGAAGTTGTTGATCTAATGTCTCAAGAGATTTTGGTGTGGTTGATGGCAAAGCAGACGATTGTCCTGGTGGTAATATTTTGTATGAATCCAAAGGTGGAGGAATGTATTCTTTTGAGATAGTTCCAGATATTGTTGTTGGAACATTGTTTTCTTGAGCTAGTACTATTCCAGTGTTTTGGATTAATCCTGCTACCAAAAAAACAACCATCACCACACAGTATTTACTTATAGGTTTATTGATATTTGATTTCATTTTAGTTATTTGTTGAAGTACCACCTCCGAAGTTCGATGTGAAATCACCACTTGCACTTTGTAAGATCTCTCCGTTGTTGCTTATATTTAATGAAACATCAGATGTTCCAGAAGAACCGTCTGGCGATCTCAAAACAACAGTGTTACTAGTGCTTAGTTCAGCGTATTGGGTACCGTTGATATACCAATCCAAGGCCAGATTTCCCAAACTATTTAGAGCTTTTTCGAAGCCGAATGGTACAGCTAGGACGGAGACTTCCTTTTGTGTGCCTATATTTACAACACTTACAGACCTGTTGTACAAAGGTCCATACAAAGGATCATTTATATAAAATCCAAGGCCTGGCTTATGTGGTATTACAGAAACTGTTCCTACAACATTGCTAGTGCCATCTTTTGTCGTCACTGTGACTGTCAAAGAATAAGGCCTAGGCACCATATCCCCTTTCAAGTCCACAAAGCTTTTCCCATAGCCAGACTGATCTTCCAAAACTGTTCCACTGTCCTTTTCCCATTTGTATATCAATGTGGAAGGTAAATATTCAACACCAGAAGAGTTGGCAATATGTGGCACAGCTACTATCCTTACGGTATTCTGATACACCAAAGGCACTCGACCCAAAAACAAAGGAGGAACATAACCACTAGACTCTGTTATGAAGTCTATAGAACCAGATTTTATAGAGAAAGATTCATTGTATTGCTGACCAGCCACTGTATTGGCGCTTACCTTTATAGTCATCGTCTTTCCAAGTGCTGGTGCGGTTGTAGTAAATGTCACCAAGCCAATAGCTGTCTTCTTTGCCACGCCATTTACAGACCAAGTTATCGTTGCTCCATTGATATTGAAAGCATAACTTTTTGCTGTTATGGTCACGTTCTCCCCAGGTATAGGACTCTCCGGATCAGAAGACAACTGCAACCCACTTATAGAAACAGGTATTGTTTGTGCTTGTGCTTTATTTACAGATAAAAATGCACCAGAGAACGTTAGAGTCAATATAGATATAAGTACTAGAGGATATCTGATCTTCATTACATTACATTTTATCAAGTAATTCAGAAAAATGCGATAGTGGTTATACATGTTTTTTACCACTAGGCATTCTGACTTGTCCTACATTGAGTGGCGGTGTCGACCGTTTATTTATAGGACCACCCTCTTCGCTTGTAGCAATGTTTGGCATATGAGTCGGTACACCATCTGCGTTCATTTGGATCGCCGGCTTTTCCCATTCAGGTGTCCAATTCTTTAACATTTCTTGTTGTTCTGATTCAGCATCTTCTTTTTTCGCATCGCTGTGTATATACCAGACATCCAAGACCCACAACTGAGCTATACCACCAGTTAGAGCAGCTGCGGCTTCTGTGCCAACCAAGGAGATAAGTCTTTGTGGGCGTTGTATCAAAGAAACCTTTTTTATAAACTGTATCCAAATAACCAAAATTCCACCCACAATAAGGTCCAAGACTTCGTTTATAGCGACCCCAATACCAAACCAACCCAAAACTAACTCTATAATAAAGAGTTGTATAAAATCCATAACACCAGCAAAGATGTACATCCACAACCACCCATTTGATTTCTTCTTGTAAGCCATGTTGTTTATTGTCCAGATTGCTCTAACTCTTTCTTGGCGCGCTGGATCTGTTGTACTTGTTCTGGGTTTGTGGTGATGATCTGATCTTCTGTATAAGAAGCCACAACCTTCAAAGCCACGTGTTTCAAACCTACGAAGAACATACCCTCTCCAACATCTGACTCTAGAAGCAAGTACTTCTCTTCATCTGTAAGGTTAAATGTTTGTTGTATGTGGTCTATGACGGTTGGAGACTGTTTCAGGAGTACCTGCATAGAAGAGTTTGTAAGTATCGGCATACCGTAAGGAGACTTCAAGAAGTCGTCCACGTCTTGGGTTATTGTGGCCAAACCAAGCCAGTATTTACGACAACGCTTGGCTATACCAAACAAGAACGAAGCCGTATCTTCAGATTTCATCATCCACCAAGCCTCATCAACCACTAGTAAACGCTTTTTCTTAGTTCTGCGTATCATATTCCAGATATAGTGAGTGACTATATACATAGCAACTGGTTTAAGTTCATCTTCCATATCACGCAAAGAGAATACGGCAAATTTGCTATTGATATCGACGCTTGAGGGTCTATTTATGAAACCAGCCCATGTTCCCTTCGTGTACTTAGTCAGACGTTCTACTAAAGAGGCTGAACCTTCCATACCAGCCAAAACCAGCTCGAAATCAGATAGAAGTGGCGGTTCGACATTTCTGAAGTCTGATTCGGCAGTTATATCCTTCAGGGCGTAGGTTTCAGTGATGGCGCGATCTACGATAGCGTCTTCTTCTTGAGTTAGTCCGCCAAACATTATACGGAAAAGACCTACCAAGTTAATAATATTTGAGCGTAGGACATCAGAGGTAGACTCGTCTTCTGCTGGTACTGGCAGGTCGAAAGGGTTTATATGATGTTCCGAGTTTAGTGAGATGTTGAAATATTTTCCACCAGTAGCTTCAGCCATATATTCATATTCTTTTTCTGGGTCAATAACCAAGACGTCTGTATCAAACATCAAAGTTCTCAAAATCTCCAGTTTTGTGCAGTAAGATTTACCAGCACCAGCCACAGCGAAAGTGACGGAGTTGTAGTTCTCTAGAGAATACCTATCAAACAAAACTAGAGAAGAGTTGTGGCGGTTTATTCCATACAAGATGCCTTTGTTCTCTGTAAGATCGAAAGATACGAAAGGAAAGATGCTTGAAAGTGGAGAAGAGTTGAGTTTGGAATGAACAGAGAGTTGGTCATCCGCTATAGGCAACATACTCTTAAAACCTTGTTCTTGTTGGAAAAGTGCTGGTTTGACATATATAAGCTTGGATTCCAACATAGACTTTATCTCAGACTCTAGTTTATCTAGCTCATTGTCGTTATCAGCAAAGATGGTGATATATATACCCACATCAAAGAGGTGTTCCTGGGCTTGCATAAGCTGGTCACGTAAGGTCTCTAGGTCTTGGTAGGCGGTGTCGAGTGACGGGTCACGAACCAACCCCTTCTCTTCTCTTATAGAGATTTGGCTTTGCACCTCAGCGACTTTCTTTTGGAAGTGGTGCAGTATTTTTGCTGTGTCAACTGGGTGTATAAATATGGATACATTGAATACTTTATCTAGGTTGATGATAGGAGCGAACCAGCTTTCTTCTAGAAAACGTGGATATGATATGACAAACAATGTCCTAGCGACCTTTTCTCCAAGATTTAATTCCTTCGGGGTTATCTTGAGCGCTGAAGGGGCGATGACGTCTTTTAACTCCAAAACCCCAGACTGATATATTTCTTGTGGAAGAATAGAAACTATCGGTGCTTGTTCATCCTTTTTTCCAAATAATTTGTTCAAAAATGACATAGTCTTTGTTTAGCTATATTTGTATAGGCTTTTCCGTCTCGCCAGGGTTGAAAAGCTTATAGAAGAGTTCGACGATCTCCCCTGTCCCCAACTCAGCCGCACGTACACCGCAACGGACCAAGCCTTGTTCTACAACAGCGACTCTCTGTTCAAGCTGGCTCCTATAAGTCTCGAAACTCGCTTGTTTCTCAGATGTTTCCATAGACTTTTTATTCGGATTATTTCTTCCCAAGAAGCTTGTGAGAGGATTCTTGCTGGCGCTTATCATAGGAGGATCATAAGGAACAATCACGAAGAAGCTTTTTGTCATAATATCAGTGCTTTCTACGAAAGCTTTTATAAATCCGACATATTCTTGCACCTGAATCTTCATCAGGTCAGTGTTTTGTTCTTTGTATCTATCCTCCAACAAGGCGATATACGGTCTTATGTCTAGTTTCTTTGACTGGATGAATATTTGGACTGAGAAATCCAGAGAGTTCAAGAAATTTTGGAATTGCATAAGTATAGAGGTTTGCTCATCTGAGGACTTCAAAGCGAAGTTGAGTGATGAAGCCAATATCACAGCGCGCATACCGCCGTCCTTGAGTATAGCAATACCATCACGTATTTCTTGTATTGGTACGAAGTCTTGTGTTGTTTTTGTGTCTTGAGCCATTTTATTTCTTTTTTTTTGCGTATAGACTCTCTTGTACATCTAGACTCCAAGTCAGATCTTTCAGTTTGCTATCTGACATCTTTGGCACAGTCAGAGAGGCGTAACTACTTGCGTCTCGGACGGCTTCTGCAGTTGTTGTTGGTTGGGGTTTCTCAGTCTTTCTCCAAATATACAACTTACTCCCCAAATAATATTTGTAAGCATACTCAAGTATGTTAATGAGGGGCTTGTTATTTATCCTGAAGAAAGCCAACAACCCTGAGATGCCCATAATGATGACTATAGGTAGGGCTGATAACAATAAATTGTTGAAGAACACGTAAACCATAAACGACAAACCACCCCCTCCGGCCAAATAGATAAACTGCTTCAGCGTTAATTGGCCAAATATCTTATCCTCCACCTCTATGAATTGAGGAACTTGAAAGCGCATTAGACTAATTATATCACAACAATAGAATCTATTATCCCCTATCTGGTGTTAATTGAGAGATTCTTTATAAGGGTCTAGTTTCTGTGGCTGGTTTATTTGCTGGGGCGGTATGGTGATAGGGGTGGTGAGCAGGTGATCTGTAAGTGGCTCTATCCTAGGTCTAGTAGGCATCTTTATTGAATCGGGATCTTCTATGCCACTTAGTATCTCTGAGCGCCTCTCTGTGGGTACACCACCATTACCGTTCACATCACCTATAGGAGATTTGTCATTATTGGCCGTCTGAGTATGATCTATAGTGAAATCACCAAGACGTTCTAGGTCGGAGGGGCTTGAGGTTGTCTCAACACTCATAAGGTGTTTTCTTATAAGACTAAATACATCCTTGTTTATGTCTGCGGTTATGTTATCCGCAATTTTTCTGTCTATAGATAATCTGTCACACAAGTCACTAACAAAGAGTGATGATTTTTGGAGGCCCAACATTACCAAACCAACCTCATCAACAAGTTCACCCAATTGATCTATATGCAAGTTATATTTTTTCCCTATAGATTCTACTTTTTCATTTACATCAGAAGATGTGATCGCTTCTTGGACTTCTGTGGGTAGCTTTTCGAATATGGCTTGTATTTCTTCTGAAGTAAATTGTTTCATGTTTGTTTATTATTTAAGTTTTTGGTTTTTGTTCAGGTCCCAGGGCTTCTTTTTTAGGTATAAGATTTTGTATGTCTAGAGCCAATGCCGCCCTTGCCACATCTTGATCTTTCTTTTTTATCCTACGCATCTTTTCATCGAGCTCAATTTTCTGTTTTTCAAGAGTAACAATGTTATCTTTTATAGATTCTAGGTTTTTAGTCTTTAGCAAAGATTCTACCTCAGCCCGTTTCTTTTCTGCTTCCTCGATTTGCTTATTAAGTTCAGCTTCTTTTTCACTATCATTTGATACGGTTAATAATCTAGACCTTAGGCTCTGCTCATTCTCTTTCATCTTTTCCAAAATAGCAGGATCAGCAGCTGCATTATGAATTTCGAGTTGTTTTTTTGTTTCCTCATGTTCCTCAACTATTTTTTCCTTGTTTACTTCTGTATCAAGTTTGTATTTTACCTTACGGCGTGCAGGACTATTTACAAAAGCAGTAAATATAGATGGACGATCTAGACCTTCCAAATAAGTAGATTGCGCCTTCTTTGCGGCCTTTTCTGCATCAGTTGCCGCTGCTTCCGATGGGTAGTTACTTCTATCAATGGTTCCTATTTGTTTGACGGTGTCTTCGTGTTCTTTTATTTTTCGTGCTTGGTTTTTATCATACCTACTACCCGCTTTTGCAAGATTGTTATTTACTATTCTTGCAGCCTCTGGACTCCATTTTGATACAGTACTCAAAACGGCTGGATTTGTGCGGAGCTTGCTTGCAGCAAGACTTCCTCCATATGTTATACCCCTTCCAGCAAAGCTAGCGGTCTTACTCTTCATTGTAGAGAAAGCCTTTGTTATCCACGTATTTGATAGGCCGGAGATCTTAGCGGCGCCTATAAGAGGAATATTTACTATGATTACTACGAAAGCCGCATTTATAAATACGGATATTGCCGTTGTCACAATCGTCGCTTCAGGAGCGGTTGGGTCAACCGACACATTTCCACCAAGCTTCATAGATATAAGTATTTGTAGGGCTGTATACAGAAGGAACATATATGCAGGCATGAAGATTAACTGACTCTTCAGATGAGTTGTAAACTCATCAGACAAAGACTTCATCCCTGGAAATATCCAGGAAGCAAACCATATAGGAGAACAAGCTAAAATAAAGATAAGTAGAACGAGCCTTACTACAAAGGCAGCTGCTGCCACGATAAAACTCATTCCTAAGATAATCATTATTATTATACCGACCACTTGCAAAAATATTATCTTGAAGGAGTTAGTTACGTCATTGTTTTTAGTGTCTGAATTTAGCCAACCACTGGCAAATATATTAGTGAAGTTTGTACTACCCATTACAATTGCAGAAAGACCTCCTTGGTATGGCTTACCGCTAATATTCAACATCTGAGCAGAAGAGCAGTTGTTAAAATCACTACCACCAACAGCACAACTATTAGATTGAGCCGATGGGTCTATACCACTGTATATCGACAAAGAGACCATGTTTGATGCATCTATCATTAATCCTACAAGGAAGAAACTGAAGTTTATGAGTATACCAGCTATGATAATATCTTTTATAAGTTTTCCCATACCCTGATCTAGACCAAGTATCATCCTGAATGATGTATATAGAAGTGCAAAGATAATGAACATACCAGAAACGTCTCTTATTGTCTGCCAGACAACATAGACGCCAGTGGTATTTTGTATATAATCTTTTATGTGTAAAGTGAGATTGAGAGATATGTTCAAAAGCCCAGCAGCTAATGTTAGTAGAAAACCTACTACATGAAATATAGCCAGTAAAACAGTTGATATCAAGAACATACAAAAGTTCAGCACACTATCTATTCCAAAGAGGCTTGTTATAACACCACCCCCAGCATCATTACCACTCGTTGCTGCCACAACAAAATGTGTCGGCACGATCAAACCAATAGCAACAACCACTAGTGCTAGCCATATGAATTTATTTTTGTGTCTATTGAACATATTTTTTAGTATGTAGTAGGTATAACAACACCATTACAGTATGTGCTGTAGTTATTTGCTGTCGAGTTGACACCGCTTGCTGTACTTTGGGCATTTTGTAGATCTTGTTTTGATTGGTCTAATCCCCCACCAGATTGTAGTTCTGTAGCTACGGTTGCAGCTGCTGTGGCGCTCGACACACCAGCAGATGAATTTGAAGTAAGTTGCATATTTACACTTTGCGCTTGAGCGAGTTTAGCGTAACCATCTGCGGCTTTCTGGTTCAGATAACTAAGCAAGGATTGTATCTGGTTCTGCAGAGTGCTATCTATGGATGTTAGATCAGATTGGATAGTCGACATTGGTTGGGCTACATTTTGTCGGTATATTACGCCAGTGTTTGGTGGTATAGCAGCAAGCGCATTGTATTTGGTTGTTAGGCAAGTTTTTGCTGAATTGAGATTTGTCTGACTACCTTCTATTATAGAAACAGAGCTATCATAGTTCGATTTGTATTCTTGTATGACACCTATCATGTCACCACTTTGGCTGTATATAGAAGATGCTGAGTTTGTACTACTTGCTAGGGTTGAGTTATATATCTGGCTTGTATAAGAAGGGCTACCACCGCTACCGCTACTCATAGAGCGAAGACCACCACCCAATACTTGCATGACCATCTGTGACACAAGAGCGTCTATAATAGCGTTTATGTTGTTTGCAAGGTTTAGTTTATCTATTGGCATTCCAAGGGTTTTACTCAAACTACTAGATATGGCCGATCCAGGAGTCTCAGTAGTACAGTTCTGTGGAGGAGGAGCTGGCGGTCCAACCAGGTTTTTTGGAGCTGGATTGTTGACTGTTTTTGCACCAGATGCGTCTATATATGTGCCACCTACGGGAACTGGTGTACACTTTTGCCAAGACATAAGTCCACTTCCAAGAGAAAGGTCGAAGTTCACAGAGCTCTTTTTCATAGCTATGCTTGCTTGTACATCGGACACAGCGGAGTGGTATGAGAAGAATGGGTCGTTTTGAGGGTCTGTCATGACGGAGTTGAATGCTGGCCAGCCACCTTGACTGAAGTTACCATTCATAAAGCCTTTTATGTTTTGACCATTGACGTTTATGTTGTTTGGTATATTCTTGGCATTGTTTACGACGGTCCTTATTGTACATATATATTTTCCTTGTGTTGTACCGGCCGCACCCAGAGCCAAGTTAGCGCGTAGGTTGATACTGAAAGGAGAACAAAGTTGTGACAATATACCAGTCTCAGCGATAAATTGACCAGTGACTTGGTCAGCTGCGTCCATAAAGAAGCCACTTGGGTTCGTCAAGAACGAAGGACTACCTTTGAAACCAGTATTTATCCAGTTTATGACACTAGCTGTTAGTTGGTTCAAGATAGCGTTTGCTATGGCTGTTGCAAGACGATCCAAGACGAAGTTTTTCAGCTTCTCCAAGAGATGGTTTACAGAGTTCATGATACCGGTTGGACTGGTATCAGCGACTACTGTGACGGGCCATGCAGCTGAAGCTTTTTCTGGAACCAAGACTTGCACATAAGCAAATACAATTGTGAAAAGTAGTACAGAGCAGATTATTTTTTTGTATTGTTCTTTTATTGTCATATGCTTATATTATTGACTAGGGATAGGCACTGATATGGTTATATTGTTTGTATTGAAATACCCCTGTAAATTCAGAAGGTTTGTGTTTATCCTTTGTAACGCAGGAATTTCTTGGCTTATAGCTGCGAGACCAGTAACAGGATCGCTGTCTACATGGCGTAATGATTGTGCATTGAATAACTCCATACCCAAACCATTTATAAGTTCGAGGTGGTATTGGCTGGCGGATTTTGGTACAGGAGTTTCGAGCAGCGAGCTTATTGCTTTTTTATACCCATCTATGATCGGGTCTATCTTCTTCAGAATAGTCATATCTGCTTTATCGAAAGCATTTTGAGCTATTACAGCTTCATTTTCTGGTGGTATCGCTAAGGCCAATATTTGACCTAAAGACTGAGCATAAGCACCAGCTGATGTTGGGGAGTCACTTACTGTCTTGATGTCTTCTGTGTAATAAACCTTTGGGGTACCGACGTTGGAAAGACTATTTGAGGCTAGCTTGCTTGCTACGGTGTTTATGGTCGATGAATCACTATCAACACCCGCCTGATACATCTGTGCGTAAGTTACCAAGAAGTTCCTACCTAGAATGTCAGTATTTGTCAGAACTTCAGGCGACGAGCTTGAGTTCGAAGAGGAGGCCATATCAGTATTATAGTATTTTGTAGAAGAACCAGCTACCTCATAAAAGGACTTCTGCCAGTCAGTGCTTGTCGATACGTCTTGTTGTGTTGTAGTTATGTTGGCAGATAAGTCTTTGGTCTCCGATCCATTATTTGGAAATCCATAGACGAATACAAGAGTAACTATCACGACCAAAAAGCATATCACAGATATCACAACAGTCTGCCTATTCCTGGGTATGATTGGCATAATACTCAAAGTATTATACCAGATAATATAATATCCAGCCCTAAAGTTATTAACAGAAGTGCATATCAGGACACCCTCAAGATTAACAAGAGCAATAAGATAGCAGAAAAATATAAAATAAATAGTGGATATTCTTTGTAAGGTCTTTTTGTACAGAAGAAATATGTAGCTAACCCCCAAGTTATAGATAGTGGATACAAAATAGGTTTCTGTAACAAGATTGCGACTATGACATAAGTCAATCCACTGGCGATACCTACTATTCGTGGACCCCATACAGCACCAAACATGACGGGTATGGTCCTAATACCAGTTTTCGAATCACCTTCTAAGTCCTTCAAATCCCTTATATGTGACCACAAGAAAGTGATTAGTGTCACAGAAAATACAATCTGTATTGGTAATGTAGAGAAAAGCTTAGAGTTTGAAAATGTGAAGAAACCAGCTATGAACATGGCTACACAGTTGAGACTTATTATAAGAGATGACAACACAGGGACTTTTTTCAAGCGTGTTGGTGGCATAGAGTATGTGTAATAAAAGGCCAGAAAAGCAATTATGCAAAAGAAAGCATAATATCCAGATGTATAGGCACTCAGAAGAGATATTATCAAGAACATAATACCGGCTTCCCGGAGGGTTTTTTTATTTACAGAACCACTTGTTAGCGGTCTATCTGGGCAATTTATCAGATCGGTGTCTATGTCGGCGATGTCGTTTGTGCACACAGAGAACATCCATGCTGAGTATATGGACAACAACAGACACATAAACACAACAAGGTCATTCCAAGAAAATATAGACCAAGGAGATAGTTGCCAGGCCAGATACATACCAGCCCCAGCCATAAGCCAGTAGTGTAGTACCCGTTCAGGTCTAGAGTTTTTGATAATTGATAATAATATATCTTTTTCGTTCAACAAGAACCATAAAGAGCCAAGTATGAATATAAGAATTATGTATATGCGCGCCATCATAAAATCAAAACCGGTGTCTATCATAGCTGTTTCTGACTCATATTGTAGATTTCCACTTATATTGTTTGTCAGTGTAGATGAATGTGTGACAGATTCTATTATCGGAGTGGCAGGACTACCTACGCTTGTATTTAATATGAACAAAAAGCTCGGCGCCGAAAACATAACAAAAATAAGAGTATATAATCCAAATGTCATTATCAATGATTTCCATAGATACTTCTTTGTGGCATAGAGTATGATCACTGATATCAACAAGACTATGGCTATTTCTATACGTATACCGATGGTCGCTCCAGGTCCTTGGTTACCGAAGAATGTAAGAAATGAATGTGTGAGTTGTGTACTATTTTGGAATAGATATGTCATTCTGAATCCTTTACCAACACTTAATACAAGGTCTAATATAGGAGCAATCCATGTGGCCAAGAAAGCAAACAATATACCTACAGGCAAAGATTTTCTCCATTCCGGAAGTATGGTCCAGAAATATATCATTAGTATGATAGACAAAGACAGGAACCAGAGAGAAAGGTGTATCAAAGATATATTCTCTGTCGCCATGATTCCATTTGGGGTCGGATTTGATATTGATTCGAGGAATATTCTACCCAAGATAAGGGTGCTAAAAGATATTATCCATTGAATAGGACTTATTTCTATCTTCTCTAAAAATATTTTTATTCTACCCAGAATGTCCTGTATTTTTTTCATAGTAAGATATAAATCTATTTAATCCCTTTTGTAATATTTATCCAGTCTTCCATAACCATATCTTCTGAACGAATTTTTCCATCCAAAGATAGATTTTTCCATATAGTATCAAGTTTCAGATGATCACACACTCTCTCCAGGTTTCTTCTAGCGTATTTTCTCTTATGCGCGAAACCAGCGTGGACAATATCAAAAAAACGTTTTATCTCATCTTCTGCTGGTTGTTTACTAGACATACCAGAGAATCTGTTTACAGATATGTCTTCTATTGCCAATACAGCAGAGTCTACATTTGGTGCTGGTACGAAAGCTCCTCTTGGTACTATGGTTACAACATAAGGTGTTCCGAAAGCCTTTATGGATATAGACAGGATGCTCTCTTTCTTGTCTCTTGCCACTATACGTTCAGCAACCTCCTTCTGTACTAGAAGGATCATTCTGTTTGGACGTGGAGAGTATTCTAGGAACTTTTCTAATATAGCTCCAGTTATATAGTAAGGTATATTGGCGACTATCACATAATTACCGTCAACTATCTTATGTCCGACATCATTAGCGGTTACCATCTCCCCCTCTAAGACATCACCCACCTTCAAGATAAGACGCTTTTCAGATATTTCAGATGAAAATCTTCCCGTAAGAACATCACAAGCACGTGCATCTTTCTCTATAGCTATCACTTTTACTCCGGTTTTCAATAGAGCTTCAGTTAATATGCCAGTCCCAGGGCCAATCTCAAGGACGACTTCGTCTGCTGAGAGTTTGGCAGCAGCTATTATTTTTTTTAAAGCTGATGGCGAATTTAGAAAATGTTGACCAAGGGATTTTTTTGCTCGCAGACCAGGGTTTGGTTTATGTTCAGTCATAGCAACATCATACACAAACTGAAGTGAAATTACTAAATACACACGAGAGTTTTTTGTGTCTAAAAATCTATAAATATTGCTTTTGCACCACTTGGTTTTTCTGGAATAGCTTCCTCTATCAACCCTTTTTCTATATCGGCGATGAATTCCGATGGTGTACTTACTCTCTGTGCTCCATAGACAGTGCGGATGATTGCATTACTCAAGAAAAGTTTCTTTTTCGCTCTAGTCAACGCTACGTAGAACAATCTACGTTCCTCTTCCTCACCGGCTTTGTCTATCTCAGCGTCATTCATATGTTTAAATGGGAACAAGTCTTGTTCTAAGCCGGCGATGAACACATATTCAAACTCCAATCCTTTTGCAGCGTGTACGGTCATAAGTTTTACGGCGTCAGTCTCTTTTTTCAGCTCATCTTGGTCGGTTGCAAGCGCAGCATTTTCTAAAAAGGCTTCGATAGCTCGATTTGGCTCTTGTGGGTTGTTATTTTCACCTTGCATCTTTTCCTTTACGCTTTCTGTTTGATTATATTGCGCGGCTACGGTTACAAGCTCGCGGACGTTGAGTAAACGTTCTTCATCATCCCCCACCCCTTCGCGGTATAGACGCTCTATACCGGTTTCTTGAATAACGAATTTTACGGCTTCACTTGGCTTTTTTTCGGCTATTTCTGTGCGTATATCATCAAGGAGTTTCCAAAATCCAGTAAGTTTGGTACGTACAGCTGGTGGCAATGCAGAACCCATATTTCCGTTACCGGGAGTATTGTTTCCAGCGCCGGCTTCACTCAGGATCTTCGCCAAAGTTACCTTCCCTATTCCGCGTGGCGGAACGTTTATAATACGAGCAATATCACCCCAGCTGTCTCTGTTTAAAGCTGCACGAATATAAGAGATGACATCCTTCACCTCTTTTCTCTCGAAGAATTTCACACCAAGAAGCTGATATGGTATCTGTTTATTGATAAACGACTCCTCCAATACGCGCGATTGGAAATTTGCACGATACAGAACAGCAATTTCGCTTGGTGAAGTTCCGTTGGCGATAAGTTCACGCGCTTTGTCGGCGATAGATCGCGCCTCCTCAGTTTCGCTGTATGAGATGATAAGGGCGATTTTCTCTCCGTGATCATTGTCTGTGTAGAGGTTTTTTTCACGACGCATGCTGTTTTTCTCTATAACAGAATTTGCAGCTGAAAGTATGGTCTTAGTTGACCTATAGTTTTTTTCGAGTGTTACAACAGTCGCTTCAGGATAGTCTTTCTCGAAATTTAGGATATTTTCTATGGTTGCACCTCTCCAGGAATAGATATTTTGGTCGACATCACCGACGACGCATATATTTCGACCCATTTCAGCAAGAGCACGTGCGATCTTATATTGGACGCGGTTGGTATCTTGATATTCGTCAATATGAATGTATTTCCAAACATGATTATAATGATTTCTTACATCAGGATTTCCAAGAAGTTGGGCTGTTTTTAGAAGGAGATCATCGAAGTCTAAAGATTTTTCGCGAGACAGAATATTTTCATATTTTTCCCAGATATTTGCTACCATTTCCTCGATAAAACCTTTTGCATTGTCAAGATATTCTAAGCGATTCATACCATCACCTTTGGCGCGAGAAATCATATTCAAAATAGTTCCAGGATCGTGAGTCTTGGGATCTACTGAACATTGTTCCATCGATTCTTTTATAGCTCGTCGTGAATCACCACGATCATATATAGTGAAATGTCTTGTCAGCCCAAGAAGCCGAGCATTTTCGCGGATGATATGTACACCAAGAGCATGAAAAGTGCTTATGAAAGGCCTTTCTTGCATGGAAATAGGCCTATTTATAGACTTGTCTTCATATAGAAGTGTGCTTACACGACCTTTCATTTCGTTTGCGGCTTTGTTGGTGAAGGTTATAGCTAAAATCTCCTGTGGTGCCACACCTTTCTTGATAAGGTTCAAAATACGGTGCGTGATTACCTTTGTCTTTCCAGATCCAGCCCCGGCGATGATGAGAAGTGGCCCGTCAGTAGTCTCTACAGCTTTTTGTTGTTCGGGGTTTAGTTTCCCTGAGTTTTTTGAGTAATTTTCCATAGATATGGGAGTATATTAGCACGGCATCCATGTGTATGTTGTTTTTGTAACAATAAACATTGACTATATGTCAATGTTTATTGTTGTTAACATGTTGTACACATTGCTCATTGACAATCAGTTCACCTCTGCTAATCTGTTAAGGTTACCTTTAGTCTTATACCATATATTTGGCTCAGTTAGGGCTTTTTATACTAGAAGTAACATTCACAGTACTGACGTAATGAAATCATAGCTATCTTGCAGAAAGAAAAAATATGTTATGAAATATACAGATAAAAATCTTAAACTGAATAAGCGTATAACAACAGGTCCAAATAAGCGTCTTGTGTTTTGGTTTGTTGCTATCACTATAGTCATAGTTTTACCTGGATTTCTATTTGAAAAGACTGCCAACGCCAGTCTTTTTTCTTTTTTCGCTTCTTTTTGGGATCAACCAGTTTCAGCTAGTGTTGGTGTATCTACATCGACAGCCAATTCTCAAACCATTGCTCTTCCACAATATGCTACTAATATAAACCCTATAAATAACTCTGGAGAGGTAGCCCCGATCGGATCTGGGGATACCTTGGTCGCCGATATAGCCATGGCCAATGATACAAGTGCAGACGCCCCCGTAAATACACAGATCAGCGTCTATACAGTTCAGAGTGGAGACAACATATCAAGCGTTGCAAAGATGTTTGGCGTGTCAGTGAATACTGTTCTTTGGTCAAATAATCTAAATAGTAGGTCTAGTCTACACGTGGGTGATACTTTGGTGATATTGCCAATATCTGGCATCACCTACACAGTCAAAAGAGGAGACTCTGTTCAGAGTATAGTTAGTAAATACAAAGCCGATCTTGGTGACGTGCTTGCTTATAACGACATATCAGCATCCTCTACTCTAAATATTGGTGATACTATTATCATCCCCAACGTAGAAGTAAAAGTTTCTATTCCGACTCGTATAGTTTTCAAAAATAATCCAGCACACGACACGGATGGTCCGTATTATCCAGGTTACTATATACGTCCTATCGATGGTGGTCGTAAGACACAAGGCCTTCATGGTTACAACGCTGTTGACCTTGCTGATCGAGTTGGCACTCCTATACATGCCTCTGCAGCAGGTACGGTCATAGTCGCCAGAACCGGTGGTTGGAATGGTGGTTATGGTAATTTTGTCATTATTTCACATGACAATGGAACACAGACACTTTATGCCCACGCTTCGAAAGTTCTTGTTAAGCCAGGTCAATATGTAGACCAAGGTCAGACGATAGCTCTTCTAGGTTCTACTGGAGAATCAACAGGACCACATGTGCACTTCGAGATTCGTGGAGCGAAGAATCCTTTCTAGTTTGTCACGGATTAGTGATTTATAGCTAGTTGTCTAAAAGACTAAAATCTTATCGTTTTCTAAATTGTAAAGCCTCATATATTTGTTTCTTGGTTATAGTCTCTACCCCATCCAGATCTGCTATAGTCCTAGCAACCTTTATGATCCTATGGAAAGCTCTTCCTGATAGCTCAAGTTTTCTGACTGATGTCTCCAGGGCCAGTCGAGCGGCCTCATCTATGCATATGACCTTTTCTATATCACTGGCGTTCATTTCGCTATTGAAATATATTGATCTCCCTATAGAACGAAAACGTTTCAATTGTACTTCTCGAGCTATTTGTACCCGTCTGGCCATCTCCCCAGATTGCCATCGGTTGTCGCGACCTCCTCTTCCCGGTGCCAGTTTTTCATATTCTACAGCATCTATATGTACCCAGATGTCTATGCGGTCTCTTATGGGTCCAGATAATTTGCGCCAGTAATTGTTTATCATAGTCTCAGAACAGAGACACCCTTTCTTTCTCGGTTTGCCACAAGGACAGGAATTCATAGACGCCAAAAGGATTGTTTGTGCTGGGAAAGTTATGCTACCCTTTGCGCGCGATATAGTTATCACCCTTTCTTCCAATGGTTGACGTAATGCTTCTATGGTCTGGCGTTCGAATTCTGGGAACTCATCTAGAAACAAAACCCCGCGATGTGCCAAGGTTATCTCTCCTGGTCTCGGTATGGCACCGCCACCAACTATAGATATATGTGATGCTGTATGATGTGGTGCCCTAAACGGTGGTCGTGTTATTAGCTTGGAAGATAAAACACGAGCTGCAGAATGTATGGAAGTGACTTCTATGGCTTGCTCATATTCTAGTGCCGGCAGTATAGAGGGAAAGCTTTGTGCCAGCATAGTCTTTCCAGTTCCAGGTAGACCGTAAAGTAGTGTGTTGTGTGCTCCTGCTGCAGCGATCTCTAGTCCCCTCTTTGCTATCTCATTGCCACGAACAAGACCCATATCTATACCAGAGAGAGCGTCTCCTTTATATACTTCTTGTTGAGAGTCACAATCTAGACATATACGGAGTTTTTCAAGGGTTTTTGTGCCAGTGATATGGTCGACGACTTCTCTTAGTGTAGATACTGTATATATATCTATACCTTTGGCCAGCGAGGCCTCGTCAACATTTTCCTTGGGTATGAAGGCAGACTTGAAGCCACTCCTTTCAGCACAAAATAGCATAGGTAATAGACCACTTATTTTTCGGATATTTCCTTCGAGCGATAATTCTCCAAAAAATATGTTGTCTTTAGGATTGTATCCATCTGTTTCCTCATTCATTTTCGGATTTGGTGGTATATCAGCGTAAGATATCTCGCCTGAAGCCAAGAGGTATCCTATAGCTATAGACAGATCAAAAGCAGGACCCTCTTTTCTCATATCAGCCGGCGCAAGTGAGACGACAACCTTCTGATTTTTCTGTTTAGGAGATATATAACCGGTATTTTTTATCGCGGCCGAGACACGGTCTTTGGATTCCTCAACAGATTTATCTCCAAGACCGATAACAGAAAAACTATGTAGGCCGTTTGATATGTCTACTTCTATATTTATGATCTCCGCCTCAAGGCCTACGAGTTGTGCGCTATATGATCTTGCTGGACTCATATATCAAGAATAATATGGCCAGATAAAATCTCCATCAAAAAATCTTCAAGAAACGTTCAAGAAGTTCTCAAGAAGCTATGAATAAAGTAACTATAGTAGGAGATCTACTAGTGGTCGTGCTTTATAGAAATTCTAGCAGCTGGGTTAGCTTCTAGGCGCCCTTTTTCTATGGGTTTGCCACATTTCTCACATACCCCGAACTTTCCAGTCTTGATGCGATCTATAGCAGCTTTGACTTCTACTAGCTGGTCCTCGAGCTGTTTGGCGATGATAGAGTTTTCTTCTATTTCTTCAAATTTGTCAGCAACTTCGTTCTCATCAGCAGAATCAACTTCCATATTTCCAGCCGTAGCTTCCCATCCACTTGCAGTACGTGTGTCAGTTTTGGCTATTTCCCCAAGTTCTTCCTCGAGCTCTACCTTTTCTGCCAATAGTTTCTCCTCAAAATATTTTAGGTCTTTTGTATTCATGATGCCACCAGTCTAGCGCAAATAAGACTGTCTTTCAAGGCGCGACGTCACCTCTCCTATCAGATTCTCATCTGATGTGAATATAAGGCGGTTGTTGTCTAGGAATGAATATAGAAACGCCACACCACCATTGTCAGTTACAAATTCGCGGATATCCTTGTTACTTATATTTTTATCTATAAATCTGCCATGTATTGCTAGATAGTTTGGATTATATCCGGTTGTTGTTTTGCCGCCAGTTGATGAAAAATCAGTCACAGGAGCTGTTGTCGGAGGTACTATGTATTTTTTGATATCATCAGCCATCACACTCTCCCACTGCAGCATTCCTGCAAAAGCATTTTGATAGAAATTATCGCTCACCATAACGAATATGCTTTTTTGTCCTTGATTATTAGCGTATTCTCCTATCATCCACTCATTATTCAAGGATCTGAAAAGAATATCAGGCATATTTATGCCAAGATTTATTATAAGGGTCTGGGCGGGTATATTTCCTGTCTGTACGGTTTGATTTTTGTCTGTAGAGGTTGATGTGGTCGTAAGTAGGATTTCTTTTATTGTTCCAGGTTTCTGGTCTTTTGCCAGCTCAGCCATGATCTGTGTTTGTGTATTTAGAGGATCATTTATGTTGATGGGTATGTTTACTTTCAAATCAGTCGGTATCAGGACATTTTTCTGAGCAGTATTTGCTATTGGTATGGATGTTGGGGCAGAATTTATACTATAAATGTAATACAATCCAAAGATACCACCGACTATAAAGATAAGACTTGATATTACAATCAGTGATTTTTTCCAAGAATTTGACCCACCTTCATCTGGGAGATTTGAGATAACTGACTGACCGTTTTTCTTATTACTCTCAGCCAGAGCAATTGTAAACGCTGATGTATTTCTTTTGGCCAATATTTCAGCCACGTCTCCTTCATAAGTACGTAGAGATTTGGCGGAAGGGTTTTTACTATCTGTTTTTTGAGGTTGAAGCTGATTTTCTTCCATACTTTATATTATAGCCGTATTTCATAAAAATTGTAATATTTGTTTTGATACATATATCTTTTTTTAAAAAAAATACATCGTCATCTCTACTAGACGATGTATTTCTACCTAGCATGTTTTGGTAAACACGCCAGGCTATTCAGTTGTAATAATTGGTTCTCAGATAGTCTTACAGTGTCTCCTTGATCGTTTGTTGTTAATCTTAACAACACCACGAACGAGCATATCATTCACGAAGATGGTCGTTTTGGCGCTATCGTGATGAGTGAGTTTATCTATTCTCGCTACTAGATCGCCTAGTGTTAGCGAGCGTCCTTTTCTCCTTGGCATAACTACCCCCTTTTACTTTGCTTGTGTTCTAAGACCAAGTACAAGTCTTACACATCGAAATTTTACAGTCAACACCTGATCTGTGTCCCCCGGCTTAGTCTTTATATGGTCTCCTATTATCTCTTCTTAAAATCAATACGAGGCGGTCTTGGTGGAGCTGGCAGCTCATCTTTCTTTGTGAAGAAGGTTGGATTGGCGGCTTTAATAGAAAGGTTTATTCTTCCTTTGTCGTCTACTTCTTTTACTATAACAGGCACTTTCATCCCCTCTTGTATGTAAGTAGTGACTCGCTCGACACGGAATGGTGCAATCTCGGATACATGGACAAGCCCTTCGGCGTTCGGCCCAATCTTCACGAAGGCACCGAAGTCCATAAGACGAGTGACTTCGCCGTCAAACTTTTCGCCAGGCATGTATTCACGAGTCATACTGAATATGATTTCTTTGGCTTTTTCTGCAGAACCGGCTTTTCCTGTTATAAATATAGAACCATCATCTTCTATGGTTATATCTTCGACATGGGTGACATCACGTATCTCATTAATAGTTTTACCTCCAGAACCAATGACTAGGCCGATTTGGTCAGGCCTGACTTTCATAACCAATATTTCTGGTGCGCTTGGAGATATCTTTGCACGTGGCACAGAGATCTCTTTTTCTATTATATCGATTATCTGGTAACGAGCCTTTTTGGCTTTTTCAAAAGCCTCGGCGAGTATTTTGAGTGGAATACCCCCGACTTTCACATCCATCTGCACGGCTGTAATACCTTCACGAGTACCAGCAACCTTGAAATCCATATCACCATGATGGTCTTCTGGGCCCTGGATGTCTGTTAAAAGCTTGTATTCATAGTTTTCGGCCGAACCATTATTTTTCGTGCCAGTTTTTGTGCGCATCATAAGTCCTGAAGCTATACCTGCGACAGGGGCTTTTATAGGAACACCTCCATCCATGAGTGCGAGAGTAGAACCACAAACCGATCCCATAGAGGTTGATCCATTTGAAGCGAGAGCTTCAGAGACAAGGCGGATAGTATAAGGGAATTTATCCTTTTCTGGTATGACTGGGAACAGCGCTTTCTCAGCAAGAGCACCATGACCAATCATGCGACGATTTGTGCCACCAACCTTACCTGTTTCACCACTGGAGAATGGTGGAAAATTGTAATGATGTATGAAACGCTTATTTTCAGCTACTGTTACACCTTCTATAACCAGAGCATCACCAGGTGAACCAAGAGTGAGTGTAGACATAACATGTGTACCTCCACGATAGAAGATCCCGGAGCCATGCAATACAGGCGATATGCCGCCAGCTTGGGCGAAGAGTGGTCTTACTGTATCAAAATCACGTCCATCTGCGCGTTTATTTTCATCTATAGCACCAGCATGCAATGCTTCATTGGTAGCTTCTTCGAATATATCATCAGCCATAGCAGTATTTCCTTCTGGAAATTTTTCCGCGAACAGCTTCATCCATTTTTCATGGATTTCATTTATCTTTGCATGACCTGGCTCATTACTAAAGATATATTTCTTGAGAGAAGGGGTAATTTCAGCATCGAAGAGTTCTTTTATACCAGGAGTTGGTTCTGGAAGCTCAATGACTTTTTTCTTTTTGCCAATCTCAGCGATTATTTGATTTTGCCAAGCTTGAACCTTCTCTATTTCAGCAGATGCGAGGGTGAGTCCTTCATTTACTAAAGTCTCACCAACTTCTTTGCTGGCTACCTCAATCATATTTATCATGCCATCTTTTCCGCAGGCGAAAAGGTCGAGTGAAATGCCGGCATCTTCCCTGGCTTTGAAATCTGGATTGACCAGCCACTCATTGTTTTTACATATTCTAGCTGCAGAAGCCGGACCATTCCAAGGAATATCGGAAGTTCCGAGCGCAAGTGAAGCTGCAATGACGGCAACTACATCTGGATCGTCTTGGTCTATAGAAATAGTCGTAAGAATTACCTGAACCTCGTTACGTGTGCGCTGATTGAATAAAGGACGGATCGTGCGATCGACGATGCGGCCAGAAAGAATAGCTTCCGTGGAAGGTCTCCCTTCTCGGCGGACGAATCTTGAACCCAAAATACGTCCCGTAGCATAGAAACGCTCCTCGTAGTCGACAGTCAGAGGAAAAAAGTCACCATCACGAAGACCTCCCATGACGGCGGTAGCTAGTATGACAGTGTTGCCATAACGCAACATTACAGCGCCATTGGTCTGATCTGCTAAGTCGTTGAATTCGGCCGTAAGTTTCTTACCGCCGATTTCGATCGAGTATTCTTTTTTTGTCATCTTGATTTGGTGACACCACTCGCCTATTTGGTTTGGTGGATAGTGTCGCATATCGCCTACAGATTTCAGCTTTGAATGAATCGCGTGGCCATCGACTATTAGTTCGTGGCTATTTTGCGTTTCAAACCTGCCTATCTTTAGGCGAAGTTAACTATTAATAAACTCAAAATACTGGGTAGCAATATGAATAATGTAGCATGGCGCCACAGGTTTTGCCAATGTTAAATAAAATAGTGATTTTTCTTACCTCCTCCCCCCAGATCTCAAGAGATATTTATTTGGTGAAGCATCCAGGTCCGTGAAATGATCCGCGACCTCGATAAGCTTTGCAGATGTTGATTTGCCAAATGAGACGACTTCAACCTGACAACCCTGGTTCATTTGTAGATACTCGACAAGCGGACAGAAGTCACCATCACCGGTGAGCAAGATAACTGAGTCGAGTTTTGGTGCAAGTTTCACGGCATCTATAGCCATACCAACATCCCAGTCGGCTTTCTTGGCTCCGGACCCGAAGATTTGTAGATCTTTGACCTTGGTTTCAATACCGGTCTTGGTAAGCGCATCGAAAAAGGCATTTTCATCACCTGATTCTGTGGCGATAACATATGCGACCGCACGAACCAGTTTACGACCATCGACAGCGTCTTTGACTATGGCGCCGAAGTTAACTTTGGAGTGATAAAGATTTTTACCACTATGATATAGATTTTGCGTGTCGATATAAACGCCGACGCGCTGCTCTTTATGTTTTATTACTGACATTTTTATTTAAATTTTAGGTGAATACCTCTTAGATAAGCCCCTGATTATGCTTTAAAGAGCAAAAATAAATGGCTCTTTATCAATTATTAAAATGTGTACAACAATACTATTACGTATCACACTACTATTATACCCTATTATGGGAAATTAGATTATTTAGCTCTAAGTTCCAACTTCTTTGTGATTGAAGAATAGCGGCGAGGATAGTTTTTCTTGAGATAAGTCAAATGAGTCTGACGATCAGCAACCATACCAAGCAAACCACGACGTGAGTGGTTATCTTTTTTGTGTTTCTTCAAGTGGTCGGTTAATTCTGTAATTCTCTTAGTCAAAATAGCGACCTGAACCTCTGGAGAACCAGTGTCCTTGGCATGAATAGCTGTTTCCTTGATAACTTTCGTCTTTTGTCGTGTTGTTAACATTGTGGCAATATCATAGCACGAATGAGGTTTTGATGCAAATTTGATATAGAAAAACCCCCCAACTGGTTATAGAGATTGTAAGTCTCCCAGTCAGGGGTGCGGGTCGTTCCAGTATAGTTTTTGTTTTCTGTGAACGATCTCAAAGGAGATTCGGATAGTAATCACTGGCCCGCTCAGCTAGTTCGGTTCTTTCATTGGTTGTCCTCCGGTTCTTTTGGTACGTTATCACCATAATATAATACTGTCAAGTATTCTTTATTCTTGTACTAACTTACAATATAGTTATGTCGCACAATATTTCTCCAACCAGTTCCCCTATCTCAGATCTCAAACAGCAGTTTCTAGAATATGTAGAGATAGAAAAGGGGCGTAGTCTGAAGACTGTTGAGAACTATGATCGCTACTTGAGCCGTTTTCTGGAGCACACGAAGATAAAAAGTCCAAGCGATATCAATGATGGTGTTGTTCGTGAATATCGTCTATGGTTAAATCGTCAAGAAACCCGTAGTCAAAAAGGTTTGTCTCAGACGACACTAAAGAAAAAGACCCAGAACTACTACATGATCGCTCTGCGTGCATTTTTGAAATACATGGCACGTATGGATGTAAAATCTATGTCCCCAGACCGTATAGAGCTTGCCAAGATACCAGAACGCTCTTTAGATTTGATTTCAATAGATGAGCTTGGACGTCTCTTGAACGCACCAGATACAGACACTTTGCGTGGAGTGAGAGACAGGACAATAATGGAGTTACTTTTTTCTACAGGCTTGCGTGTCTCTGAGCTCTGTTCTCTTCCTCGTGATATAAATCTTAATCTCGATGAGCTTTCTGTACGTGGTAAAGGCGAAAAAGTCCGCGTAGTGTTTCTCTCTGAAGAGTCGAAAAAATGGCTCAAAATATACCTAGATAAGCGAGATGATATGGATGACGCGCTTTTTGTGCAGATTTTTGGTAAGGATAGTAATGGTAAAGGTACTAGTCAAACGGGGGTAGTAAAAAAAGTCTCGAATTTAGAGAAAAATTCTCCAAAACTTGCTATAAATAGAGATTCCCTACGCCTTACTTCTCGTTCTGTCGAACGTATCGTGAAGCAGTATGCTATTAAGGCTGGTATTTCAAAGAAAGTCACCCCTCACATCATCCGCCACTCATTTGCTACAGATCTTCTGCGCAACGGTGCTGACTTACGTTCTGTACAGATGTTGCTCGGTCATGCAAATATAGGCACAACACAAATCTATACTCATGTGACAGACAGTGAACTTAGGCGTGTACACCAAAAGTTTCACAGTAAAGGTAAGTAACTATTTGAATAGTTGATGTTACATATGAAATGCTTGTAGATATAGGAATATGTTATGATTTCTATATGAGGATTATATCTTGGAATGTAAATGGTCTACGAGCAAACGTGAAGAAGGGCGGTTTTGATTGGTTCATTAACGAATCACCAGATATTTACTGTATTCAGGAGACAAAGGCACATCCTGACCAGCTTGATGATGGTGTTCGCAATCCGGCGGGGTATTTTTCATATTTTGATCATTCGAAAGGTCGTAAAGGTTATAGCGGTGTAGCTGTATACTCGAAAGTTAAACCAGATAAGGTCGAATATGGCTTAGGTGTCCCAGAATATGACCAAGAAGGTCGTCTCTTGGCATTGTTTTTTAAGGATTTTGTCCTTTTGAATAATTATTTTCCAAATGGTGGTGGTGGGCCAGAGCGTCTGTCTTTTAAACTTCGCTATTATGAGGAATTCTTGAAATATATAAACAAGCTCAAGAATCAGGGTTCTGAAATAATCTTTTGTGGAGATATCAACACAGCTCATACGGAGATTGATCTTGCACGACCAAGAGAAAATATCAACAACACAGGTTTTCTACCAATAGAGCGTGGCTGGTTAGATAAAGTCGTTATTGCGGGTTATACGGATGTATTTCGACATCTTCATCAGGGTGAGGTTGGAAAATATACTTGGTGGGATATGAAAACTTTTGCTCGTGATCGTAATGTTGGTTGGAGGATAGACTACTTTTTCGTTACCGAAGGTATCCTCAAAATGGTGACAAAGGCGAAAATACTTGATGAAATAATGGGTTCAGACCATTGCCCCATAGAGATATTTATTGGATAATTATATGGCCTATATAAGCCATATAAAGTGAATATATAATATAAAATTAGTTGCAAAAAACCGTGTCAGTGACAATTCAGGAAGAATCATATGACACGGTCTTGTGAAGTCTCGCAAAGATGACTAACCAAAGAACTAATGCTATCCAAACCAGTCCTAGATAAAATCTTTTCAAGGAGTTTATCGACGGTAAGTGGTGTGCAGTGTCTAAAGTAATGACTCTCCTGATAGGAGGCCTAGATGTAATTTGAGACAAATATACACCACCTTTAGTACCGAGCACCGATCGGATGCAAATTTTTTTAAAAAGTCTTTGCTTAACTTCAAACTTGGAGTGGAGTCATAACAACTCCCCTTGAGCCTACCCAGCTCTATTTGAGGTGGCGAAGTTCCAACCTCTTTGAAAGAACATTTGTACATCTGTTGTTGTGCTGGCCACGAACGCTCAACGCAACTTTTTAATTTCTCGGACGATGTACTGATCTATAGGTATTTTATATTTATTAAGGACAAGTGTAAAGGACATACTGTGGATAAGTATGTCCTTTAGTAGGATTCCTATTATTTACATAATAATTTTCTATGAGACAAAATGTTTTTTCCTAATATCTTGTTTTTTTTTCTCCACTTCTTCTTCCTTCCTTTCTTTTCCTGCCTCACCAAGGTCTTTCAGGGCTTTCTCGTCCATAGAGACAAGCCACAAAGCTCTTTTCTCTAGGTATTCAGTAGTATTTAGTTTCACATCCTCTATAACCTCTTCAAATAGGGCATGTAGCAACCAGCCGATCTTTGGTCCGGCTGGTATATGACAGACTTCCATAAGTCTTTTACCATCTATTTTTAGCATAGACACAGAAACCGGGCCAGAGAGAGCTTCTTCTATCATGGCCTTGTATTTACGTAGTCTATACGGGTTTTCCTTAGGTCTGCCAGTTCCTATACGGTCGCATATGCGCACATTCATGAGATCCCAGATGTTTTCACGTCCCACATTAACTATCATACGCCTGACAGCAGATAAGGATATCTGCTCAGTGTCAGAGAAGAACATATGCCAACGGCACAGCTTGTAGACTTTTTCTATTGTTACACGTGAAAACCTCATTCTTTCTAGTATTTGACGTGTTTCACGTGAACCAATCACTTCGTGGCCATAAAACGTATAAGTATTACTTTCACGTGAAAAGCCTCGACTTTTTGGCTTACCAACATCATGAAATAGGGCAGAAAGCCTTATCTCTATATCCCATTTCTTATCTGCGGCATGCTGGAGACTTCGAAGTAAATGTTCCCAGACGTCATAAACATGAGTCCCTCTTTGTTCTATTCCAATACCTTTCTCTAGTTCTGGTATGAAATGGCTTAACAGAGCTGTTTCATGAAGCATCTCTAATCCAAGTTTAGGATTAGGAGACATTATTATCTTTGTAAATTCGTCGCGTATACGCTCTGTAGATACATCTTTTATAAGATTATTATGGCTCTGTATGGCCTTATAAGTAGCTTTTTCTATAGTGAAACCAAGTTCCACAGCTAGTCTGATAGTACGCATCATCCTTAGCGCATCTTCATTAAAGCGATCCGTTGGATTCCCAACGGTTCGTATAACTTTGTCTTTTATATCAGTAAAGCCACCATAAAGATCTATGATGTCCTTTATGGCACCATCTGACAACGAGATAGCTATAGCGTTTATGGTGAGGTCACGTCTCTTAAGGTCGTCTTCTAGTTTATCGCTGAAAGACACTCTGTCCGGGTGTCTACGATCAGAATAACCAGTCTCTAGTCTGTACGGTGTTATTTCTATAGAGCATAAAGTTTCATCGATTGTTCCATCTTCAGTTTTTGTCTCAATATTTTCATTTATGACTGCCACGGTGCCAAATATATTTTCATATACGGTTTTTGGAAATATCTTTTGTATATCTTCAGGCTTTGCGTTTGTAGTAATGTCCCAGTCTTTTGGTTTTCGTCCAAGAAAAATATCACGGACACACCCACCAACCAAGTAAGCTTCAAAGCCAGCTCTTTCTAGGTCTTTGACGGTGTTCGCTATCTCCACTGGAATAGGGCTATTTTGAGCCATTTTCATAACTATAATGTAGCATTATTTGGGGTTTTTGGCTATGTGCGCTACTATAACGATGCGTGTTCTGTGAGATGTTTGTAAATGTTATAGATATATAGCGCCAATGCCCTCGTAGTGAAATGGATATCACACCAGTCTTCGGAACTGATGTTGGGGGTTCGAGTCCCTCCGAGGGCACAAGGATGTTTCAGAAAATTTTGTAAAAAAAGAAAATTGCGCTATACTAAGACACGCTCATTTTCAGAATATTTTGCGGGTATTGTTTAATGGTAGGACGCGTCCTTGCCAAGGACGAGGTGGGAGTTCGATTCTCCCTACCCGCACATTTTGTAAGACTGCACACAGCTAGCATATTTGGGTTTTTTGTATTTGTAAGTCCCATATATTTAGTATCCAGTGTCCTTGTCCAAATTTCCTTAATAAATGGCTGTATTACTAAAGCTATACATATAAACTGTGGATAAGTCTGTGGATGTCGTTTATAAAAGACACAAAATATGGCTAACTATCGTTATTTTGTGTATTTTATTTTGGCCTTTTGTTAAATGGCTAAACAAAGGCTTTTAACAGCAGGATGGTTTAAAAGTCACTTAAAATGTGTTAGAAAACAATTTAAAATTTACAGATACCAGATCGCTCGGAAATATAGGTGAAGATGTTGCTTGTAAATTTCTGGAGAGGAGAGATTTTGTTATTGTTATTAGGAATTTTCGTAGAAAATGGGGAGAAATAGATATTGTCGCGCATAGGAAATCTAGCCGAGATCAGATATATAATACGCTGCATTTTTTCGAAGTTAAAAGTGTTACAACATATAGGACAGATCACAGTCCAGAAGAAAATGTTCATTCATTTAAAGCAAGACAGATTAAGAGGATGATTCAGACATATATGGCCGATGTTGTTGGCGGTATGACAGGGGAGGCGGTGTTCGAGTTTCATGTTCTTTGTGTGTATTTGGACGTAAAGAGACGTCTTGCGCGTGTAAAGTGGTTGAATAATATCATTATATAGCTATACTGTTCTCTTATAAGTTATTTTGTGCTACGATAGTGCAACGGAAAGTTTGTTATCATATAAGTATAGTTTCATTGTGTGAGATGTGTGTATCGGGGCGTGGTGTAACGGCTAACATGCCTCTTTTGGGAAGAGGTGACTCCGGGTTCGAATCCCGGCGCCCCGACAGATATGATAGAAATATATAAGAAAATATACAATTTTTTTGATAAGCTTGAAGATGTCGTAAGAGGTCATTTGAGTCAATATCCGATCGTCTATACAATAATCGGTGGTGTAGCAGTTGTATTATTTTGGAGAGGGGTTTGGCATACCGCTGATATTCTCCAGTCTCAAGGTGGTTGGCTAGGCGCAATCTTCTATGAGCCAACAAATCTTATAATTGTTACAATTGTCTTATTGATGATTGGATTATTTGTGTCATATTTCGTCGGCGACACCATTCTGATTAGTGGTATAAAGAAGCAGAAAAAAGTTACAGACAAGACAGAGAAAGAAGTTAAGGGAGAAGAACAAGAGTTGATAAAAATCCAGTCAACTATTAAAGAAATGAAGAAAGAAGTTGACGAAATGAAGGAGGAAGTTGACGAAGAGTACAAAATGCGTCATTCTTCTTCAGCTACAGGTGTTATGATAGGGAATGGGGCTGGTAAGGTTGTAGAGAAAAAGTAAAAGCGGGATTAGTTTAATGGTAAAATAACAGTTTTCCAAACTGTGGTTGGGAGTTCGATTCTCCCATCCCGCACAAATAAGGGTGATGTTGATGTATGGCTTAATAGAGCCATTGTGTAGTTCGAGACACTGATGCGTCAAAAATTTTAGTGAGTATTTGAGCCGTATTTTTAGTTCGATTCTCTGCTCCCTTAAACATCGAAGTCGTTTTGTTGCAGTATATTTTTCCAGTTATTTTGTTTCTACTACGTTAGTTGATTTAGATAGCTCAAGTTTTTTGTCCTTAAGAATGATCTTACTTTTTATGCATGAGAGTACTTCTCGCTTTTCAATCAGCAGTCCATTTTGAAGAAGGTATTTTGTAGCATCTCTTCAATGGCTTCCAATGCTTCGATATCCCCAGTTAAAGATCCGATGTGAGGAGACGGCTAGGCTGTCACGCAGATCGAAATTAGTTAAAGTAAAAGATGCTTCGCATGATATAGCTCATTCGAGCTATCAGGAAGCCCTAAGATTAGAACTTGGGAATATTTAATAAACAAAAATCCCCCTTACGGGGGGTCTTTTGTTCGATAGTAGTAGAGACAAATGAGCTGTCGAAGGCTTATATGGCTTTACTTTTGGCTTTTGGCCCAGACTAGATACAGATTTATTTTACTGCGTCCTTAAGTGCCTTTGCGGCGCGGAACTTTGGAACCTTCATAGCAGGGACCTTTATGGCTTCACCTGTGCGAGGGTTACGAGCCTCACGAGCTGCACGCTGCTTTACGGAGAAGATACCAAGACCAGCGATAGATACCTCATCACCCTTCTTAAGGGAGTCTATAACGCTATTAATAACTGTCTCGACTGCCTGCTCGGCTTGAACCTTTGTTCCGCCGAGGACTCCGTGAACCGCTTCTACAATGCTTGCTTTGTTCATGTTTGTTCTATTATGGCTAATAATTTCTCGGTCCACTACAGGCGGATCGAGTCACTGACTATGCATATATTATATATTAAGCCGTATTTTAGGCAATAGGCTGTAAAGTTGACCGTCGAGAGCGACTTGATGCCTTGTTAATAATGATTTTATCTAGCAAACTCGATGGTTCTTTGTTCACGTATGACTATGACTTTGATTTCACCAGGATATTTCATATCTTTTTCGATTTTCAAGGCTATCTCGCGTGCAATATTCTTGGATTCTACATCTCCCAACTCTTCTGGTCTGACAAAGACACGTATTTCACGACCAGCTTGGAGTGCATAGGCTTTTTCTATACCTTTGAATGAAGTAGCTATGGCTTCTAGATCGCCGAGACGCTTCAAGTAGTTTTCGACATTGTCGCGACGAGCTCCTGGGCGTGATCCGGATATAGCATCAGCAGTCTGGACTATACGGGATTCGATAGTCTCATAAGGGTATTCTTCATGATGTGATTGCATAGCCTTGATAACTTCTTCCGGAGCCCCAAACTTTTGTAATATACGACGACCTATTTCGACATGAGTACCAGTGACTTCATGGTCAAGGGCCTTACCGATATCGTGGAGTAGTGCACCGGCTTTGGCTACTTGTACGTTTGCACCAAGTTCCTCGGCTATCATGCCGGCAATATGGGCCATTTGTACAGAGTGCATAAGAACATTTTGACCATAACTGGTACGGAAATGTAGACGACCAAGGATGAGCAATATGCGAGGATCGAGACCGATGACACCACATTCATAAGCGGCTTGCTCACCTTTTTCTTTGATGGTTTTGTTGATATCTTGCTTGGCTTTTTCGACAACCTGTTCGATGCGTGACGGCTGTATACGGCCATCTTTCAGGAGTTCTTCAAGTGCTAAACGAGCCACGTGGCGACGTACTGGGTCAAATGAAGAGATGGTGATGGCTCCTGGGGTATCATCGACTAGCACCTCAACTCCGGTGATACGTTCGAATGATTTTATATTGCGACCTTCCTTACCAATAATCTTACCTTTGACATCATCACTCGGTATAGGAACGACCGTAGACATAACATCAGATGCTACAGAAGAGGCGAGGCGCTGTATTGAGACAGCTAATATGTCGCGGGCCTTATTTTCTAGTAGTTCTTCACCTTGAGTATCAAGCTTATTCATACGGACCATGATATCTTCCTCATAATTTTTCTCGGCAGCCTTGATGACTTCATCTTTCGCTTGTTCTGTTGTTAGACGAGCCACCTTCTCTATAGCTATCTTGCGATCTTGCTCTAGCTTGTCAGCTTGCTCGCGGATAGCCTTGATCTCAGCGACACGCTGTTTGACCAATTCAACCTCCTTATCTAGGTCTACTTGGCGTTTATCTAGAAAATCCTCCTTTTTTATAAGGCGGTCTTCTACTTGGTGTATCTTTTCCTCCTTCTCTCTTATCTCAACCTTTGCGTCCTCTACGATCTTGGAATTCTTGGCTTCAGCTTCAGCAGTAATCTTCTTTGCATCTTCTTTGGCTGTCAGGAGCATTTCCTTGATTTCGAGTTCCATTGAACCCTTTTTCCCCAAGGAAATGATCAGACGCAAATAGTAACCAACTGCTGCGCCAATGACCCCAGCGATGGAAAGAAATAGTGCGACTAGTTTTAATGACATATGCGAATGTGATTCGCTCCTTAGAGACTAAGGCGATAGGATTATTTTATGAGGCTTTGCAAGGGGGTTTGGGCTATCATGTCTAGAAAAGTTCATAATATTTTTTATCACTAAGGCTTAAAAAAGCGAAATCAAAAATTAAATTGGTAACATGGTCATAATACAATAGGTTAGTGCTTTGCGCAAATTAGATTTTTACTGATTTGCCACATTTTGATTTTTGGGTTATAGTCATACAATAATAATTAATTGCGCATGCGCCTTGCGACTTGCGCCTTCATAAATATGTCATATCTTATACCAACAGTCATAGAGAAAAGCCCACAAGGTGAACGCGCTTATGATATCTATTCACGTCTTCTGAAAGAGGGGGTTATTTTCCTAGGTGGACCTATTGATGACAGTGTGGCAAATATAGTTATTGCTCAACTTCTTTTTCTGCAGTCAGAAGACCCAAAGAAAGAGATAAGTATGTATATCAATTCTCCTGGTGGATCAATATCTGCTGGAATGGCTATTATAGACACAATGCAACATATCAAGAATGATGTTTCTACGGTCTGTGTCGGTATGGCGGCTTCTATGGGGGCGGTTATATTATCTTGTGGTACAAAAGGGAAAAGATTTGCATTACCAAATTCTGAGATTATGATTCATCAGCCACTCGGTGGAGTCGAAGGTCAGGCTTCAGATATTGAGATAAGTGCAAAAAGGATTTTAAAGAATCGTGCAGTCTTGAATAAGATGTTATCCAAGAATACTGGTCAAACATTGAGTAAGATCGAGAAGGATGTTGATCGTGATTTCTTTATGGATGCCGACGAGTCGAAGAAATACGGTATCATCGATACTATTTTGCCAAGCAAGAAATAACAACCAGATAAACTCATACCACTCCGGACGACCATCAATCTATGAGATTACAACGTTTTTATATTTCAAATAAGATGACCGGGCTTGTCGGTGATAAAATTGGGGCACAAAAGGAATTTTCTATCGATTCATCTGAACTTGTGAATCAAATCCATCGAGTCTTCCGGTTGGAAGACGGAGACTCAGTAATATTATTTGATGGTTCCGGATATGATTATGAATGTAAGATTTTAGCTGGAGATAGTAAGTCTGAAAGAGCTAAAGACTCGAAAAAAACAATAGATAACAAAGACAGGATTACTTTTCAAGTGATCTCTTCTGTACGAAGTCGTTTTATGCCAATGAGGGATATTTATCTGTGTGCAGCTATTACAAAGAAGGACACTTTTGAATGGATTGTTGAGAAGGCCACAGAACTTGGAGTGAATCACATCGTCCCAGTCTTAGCTGAACGTAGTGAGAAGAAATCATTAAATAATAAGCGTCTTTATAAGATCGCCATCGAAGCTAGTGAACAAAGTGGACGTGGTAATGTGCCAGCCATATTACCTATAACGACACTTGAAGATGTTGTCGGTCTGGTGAAGAGTTTAGATAATACGAAAGCCATAGTCTTGCATACTGAAGGAGATCTTTTGGATAGAGGTGGTATCACTTTAAGTGATGGGATTTCTGGAGAAATACAACCTATATATGTTTTCATAGGCCCTGAGGGCGGTTGGTCTTTGGTGGAGATGAACTTGTTTCACGATAGTGAAATCCCTATAAAATGTCTTGGAAATCAAGTCCTTAGAGCTGAAACCGCTGTTGTTGCTGCCCTTTCTATGGTTGTATTTTCGAAATAAGTCCTTTCACACAATCTTGAATCAGTCTTCTATAGAGCTAGCTTTTTTGCTACTGATGTTATAGGCTATTCTTCGGAAAGGTAGGTGTATATGAAACAGAATGAAGTTTGCAAAAAAGCAAAAGGCGTCTGTTTGGTTAGACAGGGGCGGCTCAAAAGGTTGTTTGTGTGGGATCCAAAGAAGAGGTGCTGGGTCTCCGACTCCAACAAAGAAGTTTCTGTGAGACGAATTGGTAAGTCTTCTTGGCGAGTGTTCGCGCCAACCATTAGCGCTGGGCAAGTCATCATCGTCTTGGGCCCAAAGGACAAAGACAACAGAGACTCCGCCTTTCGTTTGGCGGCTGTTCATTCGTGCAAGAAGGTCTTGCCGTCTGATACTTAGTTGATAACCAAATGGATGAAAAAGCAGCGTCTTTCATAAAGATGCTGCTTTTCTCTTTTTATTCCAGATGTATTATTTGTCAGCTTTCTCTAGCCACTGAAAGACCTTTTCGTTAGTTAGGACTGTCTCCGCATAAGTATAGGCACTTTCACGGTCTGCATCTTTGTAATGTTCTATAATATGATTGACCTCCTCTTCTATCTCTTTCATCTCGGGCTTTATCTTTTCAGCCGAAGATATGGAGTTCAATATGAGTTGCAGTTTGGCTTTTTTCTCTGCATAAGGACGCCATTCTTTTCTCAAGTCCTCCAGTGTCTTCTTGGCGTGTTTCAAATAATCATCCAACTTGACACCCATCCTTTCTATATCAGCTGAAAATTGCGATTCTGTTCTGTGGAGCTCACTCTCTACCATGATATCTGGAATTTCTACTTGGGTTTCTTCGGCTATCGCATCGGCTATGCGGATACGGCGCTTGTCTTTGGCCTCATTAACTTTCTGTTCAGAAAGCATTGAAGATAGTTTATTTTTGAAATCCGGTACATCTGTAAAGTCACCAATCTTCTTTACAAAATCATCTGTCAGTTCTGGCATAGCGGCTTCTACAGCTTTCTCATGTTCTTCTGGCGACATCTTCTCATGGTCATGGCCTTCGTGAGGAGCACGTGATTTTCTGATACGCAAAATAGTATCATCAATATCTTTGTCAGTGACTTTTGTCTCATCGGCTGTAGATTTGGCCATCTCTTTTGTAGCTATCTTCTTGTAATCTGGCAATTTTATCTCTGGCATAACGGCTGTAGTTATCTTGAATTCCAATGGATTATTTTCGGCCAGCTTAGTTATCTGCGTAGCCGGCTTTCCTATGGCATCGATTTTATTGTCTACAATGATGTCTATATAAGCTTTAGATAAAGCCAGTTCAGCCATCTCTTCAAGTATAGCCATTGGGCCTACTTTCGTGACTAGAATATTTTCTGGAACCAGACCTTTTCGGAAACCATCTATGGTGACAGAGTCGTTTATATTTTTTAAAGCTTTGGCACGATAAGAGTTTAGTACGGATTCTGATATGGAACCCATTATCTCGACCTGAGATTTTTTGGTCTTACTTATGGTGGCTGAAGCATAACTCTTCTGACTTTCTGTGTTTGTGGCTTTTGTTGTCATGACGATTTATTTTGACTTATCTTAAATAATAAATATTTTCTTTATGGCGTGAGTTTACACGGATAATAGATAAACTGCAAGAAAGCATAATAAAAATCGGACACCTTCAGTTGTCCGATTTTTGGCTAAATATTAAGTCTAGATTAGAAATTCTGGCTATCCAATCCTTGTACTGATGTGTTCAGGTCGTTCTTGAGAGATTGCGTATCATCAGCGGTATTTGTCACTACCGGTACTTCTTGTGGTTGCACTATGGTAGTTGTGGCATTTGTATAGATATTTGAGTCTGATTTATCCTGCCGACCTATCTTAGAGGCGAATATATAAAGAGCGACGATGATCAGAACCAGAGCTATGACCAATGTCATGATTATAGGACCGATTTTTTTGTGTTCTGGTAGTATAGGGGCTTGATTATTGGTTTCCATGTTTTTATATTAGTTTGTAAGAGTTTGATTGCGAAGTGCTTATTGGTTAGTCGTAGTTCCAGTTCCAGGACATTTTGTAAATTCACAGCGTGGACCGGTGCGGCTCACATATGATCCGCCAGGACACAACATAGCTTCTTGGCTACATATCACGGGATTACCTTCAGGATTTTGTGGTGGAGTGCTTGTAGAACGGTTATCTGTATTTCCTTGGCCAATCTTTCCATTGGTTGCTCCTACGACTTGAGCCAAAGCTGTTACTACATTGTTCAAGGCATCTCGGGCATCTTTGATAGCGGCTATAGTAGATGAAGCCATCTGTCGTGGTACTTCGAGTTGTATACTTAATGTAGTAGTTGGAGCACCTGTAGATATGTTACTCATGATAGGTGTCCCCGTTGCTGGACTGAAAGCCGCGAAACTATCTACGGAGCTTTTTGCTAGTGACAGCTTGTTATCAGCTATGACTAGTAAAGGCTTCACAGAAGTCATGTCTTTACCGCTTTGTGTGGCTTTGTCTATACGGTTTTGTATCCTGTTTCTAACTTGGTTTAGATTTTCTAAAGAGCGTCTTAGTTGGTTTACGATCCTATTTTGTTGCAGTTTGAATATATCTAGGCGCAACTCCTTACGTTCATTGCGCTGTCCTGGTGGAATATTTTTTCCATCAGTACTTGAAGCCTGGTTGAGATCTTTGAGCTCATTGCGCTTTTGGTCTATCTGTCTACGTATCTCAGCTTGTATGTCTCTCGGCGTGCTGGTTCCGGTCGAGGAAGCGAAGCCTAGCCTTCGGAAATCTGGGGTTGTAGAACCTGTATGGCCCATTGGCAATCGGCGACCTGTATTTTGCATGGGAGGTCTCTGTTCCGAAGATGATCCATTTTCAGAATTACCACGTCTATTATCTGCTGGTGGTGAAACTTGTGCACTTGTTAGTAGAGGTATTATGACCAGTGATAACCCTATGGTTAGGCTTATTAATTGAGTTTTTTTCATGGTTAAGTTGATTAAAGTATCTAATTAGTAACACCTATTGTGAACAATGTCGATATGATCACTATAGGTGACTCTGTTTATTATATCACAATACAAAAACCGCCCGTTTGTGAGCGGCTATTGTATTGCGTGTATCAACTCTTGTTAACCGATTGATTTTGCCAGTGTTTTATTGGTTTTATATCAAGAACGGAACTATCAAAAGAGCCACAATGTTCAAAATCTTGATCATTGGGTTGATAGCAGGACCAGCTGTGTCCTTGTAAGGATCTCCAACAGTATCACCTGTAACAGCTGCTTTGTGAGCATCTGAACCCTTACCTCCATGATTGCCTTTCTCAATAAGCTTTTTTGCATTGTCCCAAGCCCCACCACCAGATGTCATTGAGATAGCCACAAAGAGACCTGTGACTATAGAACCTACAAGTAAACCTCCAAGTGCAACTGGACCGAGTAGGAAACCGACGATGATCGGAGCTAGAACAGGTATCAAAGCCGGGACAATCATTTCCTTGATAGCAGCTGAAGTGACGATGTCGACACAACGAGCATAGTCAGGCTTGGCTGTGCCTTGCATGATACCCTTGATCTCACGGAATTGTCTGCGGACCTCCTCAACAACTTTCCCTGCGGCTTTACCTACAGATTCCATACAGAGAGCGGCGAAATAGTATGGAAGAAGACCGCCAATGAAGAGACCGACTATGACTTTGGGATTACTGAGATCAAACCTTAGAGCTGGGACGAGTTCTGTATATGAAGCAAAGAGGACAATAGCGGCCAGACCAGCAGAACCTATGGCGTAACCCTTTGTAACTGCCTTTGTAGTGTTACCGACAGCGTCTAGAGGATCTGTGATGTCACGGATCTCTTTTGGAAGTTCGGCCATCTCAGCGATACCACCAGCATTGTCGGTGATAGGACCATAAGCGTCGATAGCGACTACGATACCAGCCATAGAAAGCATACTCATGGCGGCTACAGCGATACCGTAGAGTCCAGCGAAGTGGTAAGAGAAAAGTATTCCAAGGACGATAGTTATAAGAGGCCATGCTGTTGACTTCATTGAAATAGCCAGACCTTGAATAACATTTGTTCCATGACCAGAAACCGATGCTTGAGCGATGGACTTAACAGGATTGTATTTTGTAGAAGTGTAATATTCAGTGATGATCACGAGGGCGGCCGTAACCAGAAGACCGACTATGGTACAACCAAAGATATTTAGTATGCTATAGACTCCATTTCCTCCCATGATGAGAGAAGTTGCAGGGAAGAATGCGGCAGCAGCGATAATACCAGCAACAGCGAGACCTTTGTACATTGCACCCATTATATTTGGTGTCTCGCTAGCATCTTTAGTCTTAGATAGGCGCACGAACCATGTTCCGATGATAGAAGCGACTATGGCGATACCACCCAAAGCTAGAGGGAATGTAACGGCACCACCGAAACTCTTGAAAACATGAGAACCGAGCATGATGGCTGCTATGGTTGTGACGGCATAAGTCTCAAAGAGGTCAGCTGCCATACCAGCACAGTCACCAACGTTATCTCCAACGTTATCAGCGATAACACCTGGGTTGCGTGGATCATCTTCTGGAATACCAGCCTCAACTTTTCCAACTATGTCTGTACCAACATCAGCAGCTTTAGTGAAGATACCTCCACCAAGACGAGCGAAGATGGAAATTAGGCTGGCACCGAAGGCAAGACCGATAAGGGATCCGACATTCTGTGTTATGGAGTAGAATCCAGTAACACCAAGAAGGGCTAGACCGACAACCATAAGTCCGGTGACTGAGCCACCATTGAAAGCTAGAGAAAGGGCGCTTTGTAAACCTTGCTTGGCAGCTTCTGTTGTACGGATATTTGAGCGAACAGAGACATTCATACCAATATAGCCAGCCAATGCTGAGAGAATAGCACCAACTAAGAAACCGACTGCCAATATGATGCCTAGCTTCCACCAAAGAATGAAGAATAAGATCACTGCTATGACAGCGATAGTTCTATATTGGCGGTTGAGATAAGCTTTTGCTCCGGCTTGGATAGCTGCAGCGATCTCACGCATACGGTCATTTCCTGTAGGCTTCTTCATTATAGAAGCAGCTAAGAAACCCCCGTAAGCTATAGCGATCACTGAACAAGTAAGTGCGAACCAGATGTATGATGACATGTGATTATATTTAGACCGTGAGGTCTTTGTTAATAAATGGCCAGATGGCCTTGTTAATGTATAGAACGACAATATAGCAGAGAAATGTAATTATGTCATCGGTACCTCAATGTATCATGGCCTTCGCAACGCCTTAGTAGTTTTTGGTATTGAATATTTTTTAGCCATGGTTTGATAGCTGGGGATGTGCCTGACCTCAAGGTCTGGCTTTCAGAACTAGTTGAGTAAAAAAGAGTCCTCCCATAGCCAAGTCTTTGGAAGGACCACTTCTTCTTTTCAATAAATAAATTTTGCTGTACAAATTACTTCTCAATCTCCTTCGTCACCTTCTTTATTTCTTCTTTTACTTCTTTTGTGTCTTCAATGGCCTCGTCTGCACCAACATTTGCCTCTGCTACCTCAGCTCCACCTGAAGACTTGATATCGATCTTCCAACCTGTGAGTTTGGCAGCAAGACGGACGTTCTGACCACCTTTGCCGATAGCGAGCGATTGCTCATCCTCTGTAACTGTGACAATAGCGCGATGTTCAGCCTCGTCGAGTTCTAGACTGATAACTTCCGCAGGAGACAAAGCCTCTTCTATGAAGAGAGCGGGATCTTCATTCCATTCGACTATGTCGATCTTTTCACCAGAAAGTTCACTGGTAACTGTTGAAACGCGAACACCACGTTGACCAACCATAGAACCTATAGGATCTATATGGGAATCGTGAGATATAACTGCGATCTTGGATCGAGAACCAGCTTCACGAGCTATAGCCTTGATTTCGACGACACCGTTTGCTATCTCAGGAGTTTCGGTTTCAAAAAGTTTTGCCAAGAATTTTGGATGTGAACGGGAGAGCTTCAAGACGATACCACGAGGAGTTTCCTCGACGGCATAGAGATATGCACGAATACGATCTCCGGTTTTCCAACGCTCGCTAGGTATTTGCTCTTCATAAGGTATGAGACCAACAGCACGACCCATATCTATGTGGACCATACCACGTTCGACGCGCTCGACAGTCCCGGCGACTATCTCGCCTTCTTTCTGGCCATATTCACTCATGACGGAGACCTTCTCTGCCTCACGGATCTTCTGGATGATAATCTGCTTGGCTGTCTGAGCGGCAATACGACCGAAATCAGCCTTTGCCTCGAGAGGGAATACTAACTCGTCACCAATAACGGCATCTTTCTTGATCCTGCGAGCATCTTCTATGAGCATGTGTTGCTCAGGATTGAAACGAATCTTGATATCCTCAACAGCTGCGTCTTTGATATCTTCATGTGTAGCATCTTCATCACCATCCATGATGACTTGGTTGCGATCGACGACGATCTTAACCTGCCAGAACTCGGTTGCTCCGGTATTTTGGTCAAATGAAGCGCGAACTATCTGGCCTTTTTTGCCATATTCTTTCTTGTAAGCAGTGGCCATAGCCATAGAGATAGCTTCCCAAGTTTTTTCCTTCGGAATACCACGCTCTTCTTCTAGTTGTGCTACGACGGCATTTATTACTTTCAGATCAAATATATTTTCCATATATGTTTATTTAATTGTTATTCTGTTGTTATTAAGTTTTTGTACCGGGATCGATTACACTATTTATCTATAAAATGCCGTAACTGAGCCCTTCTAACAAACAAGTCCGCCTTGCGGGCGAACTGATTACAGAAATAATGTAGCACAGCTATACAATAAAGTAAAGAATTAGAGTGTACGTTTTCTAGTCAATAGCTTGGCATCACTTTGTGATTAATTGCATCGGCGGGCGAAGTGAAATTCCCATGTGAAGTCGTTCGTTGTTGTAGTACTCAAGGTAATTCTTGAGGGCTTTGTTT
>Ga0114951_10000783_pt1 | contig 42741 bp, 38 predicted proteins | sample AM7aDNAmetaG_FD_88677 | JGI IMG/M metagenome (GOLD analysis project Ga0114951, IMG submission 88677) | Freshwater microbial communities from Finland to study Microbial Dark Matter (Phase II) - AM7a DNA metaG | ecosystem: Environmental > Aquatic > Freshwater > Lake | place: Finland: Lake Alinen... | reverse complement strand
GGTGGGGGACCCTGACGGGGTGGGGGACCCTGACGGGGTGGGGAACCCTGACGGGGTGGGGGACCCTGACGGGGTGGGGGTAGGGCTAGCGGAACCCCCGCTGCCTCATGGCCTCAAAGATCACGATGGCCGCAGAGGCCGAAACATTCATGGAGTCGATCTTCCCCATCATGGGGATTTTGATGAGATCGTCGGCTCCTTCAAGCCAGGCGCCGCTCAGCCCGTTCGCCTCAGAACCCATGATGATGGCCGCCGGATGCCGGAAATCGGTTTCATGATAATGATGCGTTGCCGTAAGCGCGGTGCCAAACATTTTAATACCGGAAGCATGCAGCCAGTTGATGGCGCCTTCGGATGATGCAGTGACCACCGGCATGGTAAAGATGCATCCGATGCTCGAACGGATGGCATTGGGATTGTAAATGTCCGTCTGCGGATCGCAAATGATCACCGCATCAAGGTTCGCAGCATCTGCCGTGCGGAGAAGCGCCCCCAGGTTCCCGGGTTTTTCTACCGTTTCAAGTACCAGCAGGAGGGGTGTTTCTCTAAGCCGGAGGTCGCCGAATTCAAGCCGTCGCGGTTCCGCCAGCGCGATGAGCCCGTCACGGTCGTTGCGGTAGGCCATACGGTTGAAAACAGCGGTGGATACTTCAACCATTTCAATGCTTCTGTCGTTTGGAGACAAAGACGCAAGATCGGAATCAGACACAAATTCGGGCGCATAAAACAGATCGGTGATGACGAACCCGCTGGCAAGGGCAAGCCTGATCTCGCGCAACCCTTCAATCACGATGCGGTTCTGTTCCTTCCGGGCCCGGGGTTTCTCGCCAAGAAGCAGCACATTCCTGATCAACGGGTTCTGTAAACTTGTAATGACGCGTGACATAGTCGTTTTTAAGGTCAGTTTTTCACGATTTTAATAACCCGGGTTTCCAGTAAGCTGCGGATAGCGGCAAAATAGATTCCGCTTGCCCATGTCTTCATGCCGAGCACCAGCCGGTAACGGTTTCCCACCGGCATAAACCGGCAGGCATGCACCCGTTTTCCATACATATCTGATATCTCAACAAAGATAGGTTCTTTCCCCGAACAGCTTCCTTCAAGATTGGTAACATCTCCGGCTGGATTGGGGAACACCCTGGAATCAGCGGGAATGATTCCTGGTTGTACCTGCGTGGTCGTACACGATTTCATAAAGGTAATTCGCGGCGAACTGTTCAGCGAATCGTTGAAAACCGCCCAGGCGACGGTTTGTTTTTTCAGGTAGTATGCCAGGTAAAGCTTTGTGAAGTCAAGGGTGGCGGCATGCTGCTGTTCGCGGGTGATGGTAAAGGACTGGCACCCGAGTTCACCCAGGGAACAGATAAAACTGGCATCGGCAAAATAGCAATGACCGCCTCCCTTGATGTTGATAAACACCTTGCACCCGCTGGCAAGCGAATCATACATGGGCACCTGGTTTGTTGCCGGCGGCGTTACACAATCGAGATCGGCCGAAAATACCAGTGCCGGAATGGTGACACCGGTGGCCGCCACGATCGCCGAAGGAGAGGTTTCGGCGGCAGCCCAGGTTACCATGGTTGTCGGGACTACATTGTTCCTGCATCCCAGGAAGGATGCACCCCCGCCCATTGAGTGTCCCATCACAGCCGAGGTGCTGTCGACATGCTGGTAAAACGGCGAGGCAGGATCAGCGCCTTCCGTTTTCATCTGCACGACGAGAAAAGCCAGGTCGGCGCCATATTCGGCATGGTTGGGTGACAGCGAGGTCTCGGTTTTTGGAAAAACCAGGATATAACCGCCAGGCACCATGGCATCCCTGAAATAAAGATAGGAATCATACGCCATCTGGAATCCGTGGCCGAAAACAATGACCGGGAACACACCCGCGGCCGCGGATACATTTTCACCTGCCGTTACCCCCGGGTAGTAAAGTTCCGAGGGAACTGGCCGGTTGCCCCGGATGGAATCGGTAAAGATGATTGTACGATGGCCTACCGGGTAGTTTTGCGACCGGCACGTGATGGAAAACATGGCCAGTAGTGTTAATATATAAACAGAGATCGTTTTTTTCATGCCGGAAATTTGTCGGAAAGGCAGGTTTATTTTGTATTTTTTGTTTGATCTACAAGGTTTTTCGGGAAAAATAAATAATTTTTCCTTTCTTTGCAGTTGATTAAAAAATATACATATATTTGTGTATTCAATTACCTGAATAAATCATGTCAAAGATATTTGCCCTTTCTGAAGCCTCTTCGATCGCGATCCACAGCATGGTTTTGATTGCCCGTTCAGGAAATGGAATCAATGCAGTAAAAATAGCAGAAATTACCGGATTTTCAAAAAATCACATCGCTAAGATCCTGCAGCGCCTGGTAAAAAATGACATGCTCAAGTCGGTCCGCGGCCCGTCGGGCGGGTTTTCGATGAAAATGGAACCCAAGGCAATCAGTCTCCTGGATATTTATCAATCCATCGAAGGCCAGCTGGATGTCGGCGAGTGCCCCTTGTCATATGATCTCTGCGGATTTGACCGCTGCCTGATGGGTACCGTGGTGAACAAACTGACCGCTGAGTTCAAAAAATTCCTCCAGGATCAGACACTGCAATCGTATCTATAATTTTTTTGACCCAAAAGAAGTAATCAGATACTTAAATACATCTATAATATGAAACGGAAGATTATTCAGATTGATGAAGAAAAGTGCAACGGCTGCGGTTTGTGCATACCAAACTGTCATGAAGGGGCCATGCAGCTTATCGACGGAAAAGCAAGGCTGATCAGCGACCTGTTTTGCGACGGGCTGGGAGCCTGCATCGGCCATTGTCCCGAAGGGGCGATCGAAATCATCGAAAGGGAAGCGGAGCCCTATGACGAACGCAGGGTGATGGAGATCCTCGTCCCCAAAGGAAGGAATACCATCCTGGCCCACCTTGAACACCTGCGCGATCACAACGAACAGGAATTTTTGCAGCAGGCAATAGATTATTTAAAAGACCATAAAATTATGATGAGCCCCGAAAAAACAGAACATCATTCGCATGGCGAATGCGGATGTCCCGGGTCGATGACCAGGGATTTCAACACAAACGACGTTAACAGTGATCCCTGTGTGATACCTTCAGCCGCGACTGAAAATGTTCCACCACCGGTAATTGCCTCGGAATTGCGCCAATGGCCGGTGCAGTTGCACCTGCTCAATCCGCAGGCGTCGTACTTCAAGAATGCCGATGTTCTCCTTGCCGCCGACTGCGCGGCCTTTGCCATGGGCAACTTCCACGCCCGGTTCATGAAAGGCAAGTCCATCGCCATCGCATGCCCGAAGCTCGACAGCAACAAGGAGTCATACGTTCAGAAGCTCACTTCCATGATCAGCGATACCAGAATCAACTCGCTCACCGTCGTGATGATGGAGGTTCCATGTTGCGGGGGCCTGCTGCAGATGGCACAAACGGCAAGGGCCGGCGCCGGCCGGAACATCCCGGTCAAGCAGGTCATCGTGAGCCTGCAGGGCGAGGTGATTGAGGAGGACTGGATCTGATCCCTCAAAAGTCGATTACATGCAATGGACCTACAGCGATAATCCTATCTAAAAAAATACCAACAAAATGAAAACACGCAAACTATGGTTCGGCTTTATTGCCGTGATGACAATTTCCTTCTCCGTCCTTATTTATTACGGGCGGGAGATCTACAAACAGGCGCCCCCGATCCCTTCGGAGGTGGTAACGACCGGCGGAACCGTGCTTTTTTCCGGGCAGGACATAAAAGACGGCCAGAATGTATGGCAGTCGATGGGGGGGCAGGAAGTCGGCACGGTATGGGGCCATGGCTCCTATGTCGCACCCGACTGGTCGGCCGACTGGCTTCACCGCGAATCGGTATTCATTCTGGATTACCTGGCCGATACATCCTTTCACAAAAACTTTGCATCGGTTTCTGCCGAACAGAAGGCCATGCTGAAAATCAGGCTTCAGCAGGTAATGCGCGTCAACACCTATGATGCAGCATCCGGGAAACTGGTTGTCTCCCCGCTCCGGGCCAAAGCCATCAGGGCGGTGGGAGAGCATTACACCAGCCTGTTCATGACCGACCCGAAACTGGAGAAACTGCGCGATGCATACGCCATACCGCCCAATACCATCAGGGACACGGGCAGGATGAACAAGATGAACAGCTTTTTCTTCTGGATATCTTGGGCGTGCGTTACAAACAGGCCTGGCGGCGATATCTCGTACACCAATAACTGGCCGTCGGAAGAACTGGTTGACAACAAGCCCACAAGTTCGCTGATACTTTGGACCGGTTTCAGCGTGATCATGCTGATTGCCGGCATCGGACTCATGGGCTGGTACTATGCCTCACGCAGGGAAGATAAAATGGGGGAGAGCGAATTTCCCCGCACCGACCCTATGCTGGGTGGGATTTTCACCCCGTCGATGAAGGCTACCCTGAAATATTTCTGGGTTGTTACCGCACTGATCCTCGTTCAGATACTTATGGGGGTCATCACCGCGCACTATGGTGTGGAGGGCCAGGCTTTTTACGGGCTGCCCCTCTCCGGGATCCTGCCCTATTCCATCTCCCGCACATGGCATATCCAGCTGGCGATCTTCTGGATTGCCACCTCATGGCTGGCCACCGGGTTATATCTTGTTCCTGCTGTCTCGGGAAAGGAACCCCGGTTCCAGGCGCTTGGCGTGAATTTCCTCTTTATCGCCCTGCTCGTGATCGTGGTTGGTTCGCTGATAGGCCAGTGGTTCGGCGTGATGCAGCGATTGGGTTTGGTTACCAACTTCTGGTTCGGGCACCAGGGATATGAATATGTTGACCTCGGCCGGTTCTGGCAGTTGTTTCTCTTCGTGGGGCTTGTCATCTGGCTGGTTTTAATGACCCGCGGTCTTCTGCCCGCCCTGAGGGCAAAATCGGAAAATAAGTCATTGCTGACCATGTTTCTGATCTCGACCATTGCCATCGCGGCATTTTATGGCGCCGGGCTGATGTGGGGACAGCAAACGAATCTTGCCGTTGCCGAATACTGGCGCTGGTGGGTGGTTCACCTCTGGGTTGAAGGCTTTTTCGAAGTGTTTGCCACCGTGGCCATCGCTTTCCTCTTTGTCCGCCTCGGACTTGTCCGCATAGCCACCGCGACAGCCGGCGTGCTTATTTCGACCATTGTATTCTTATCCGGGGGGATCCTTGGAACCTTCCACCATCTCTATTTCACGGGAACGCCCACGGCGGTTCTCGCGCTGGGGGCAACCTTCAGTGCGCTGGAGGTCGTTCCCCTGGTCCTGATGGGTTTCGAAGGCTATGGAAACTACAAACTGTCACAAAGCAGGGATTGGGTTACCGGGTATAAATGGCCGATCTGGTTTTTCCTGTCGGTTGCCTTCTGGAACCTGGTTGGCGCGGGAATCTTCGGGTTCCTGATCAACCCGCCCATCGCCCTCTATTATATGCAGGGACTCAACACCACCCCGGTGCACGGGCACACAGCGCTGTTCGGCGTTTACGGAATGCTCGGGATCGGGCTCATGCTGTTCGTTCTTAAGAGCATGGAACCGGAAAAAGTGTGGAAGGAAAAATGGGTGAAGTTTGCTTTCTGGTCCATCAACATCGGGCTGGCCCTGATGGTGCTGATCAGCGTTCTGCCGGTCGGCCTGGCCCAGACCTGGGTGAGCGTCAGGACCGGGATGTGGTATGCCCGTTCGGCTGATTTCCTGCAGGATCCCACCATTACCTTTTTCCGCTGGCTCAGGGTGATCGGGGATACCGTTTTCGCGGCGGGAACGCTTGCACTGGCCTGGTTTATCTTCGGGTTGAAGGGAGGATGGTCGGTGGAAAATAAATTAAAAATTAAAAATTAAAAATTGCAAAAAGCACTTAGTTATGGATAAAAGTATTTTCGAACATTCCAATGTGTTCAGGTTTCCTGAAAAGGTGGAGTATTCTTCCGAAGGTATCATCAGCAAGCGGGTGATCGACCGCCCGGTTGGAACAGTAACATTGTTTTCATTCGACCAGGGGCAGCGGCTGAGCACCCATTCGGCGCCTTACGATGCCATGCTGCAGGTCATAGAAGGGACCGCAGAAGTGATTATTAACGAAATGCCGTTTGTTCTGACCGTTGGCGAGGCTATCATCATGCCCGCGGGGATTCCCCATGCAGTGAATGCACCGGAGAAATTCAAGATGGTTTTAACGATGATAAAGGGATAGGAACGCTGATCAGGCAATAAACAGTATAATCTGAAAAACAAGAAAAAATGAGCGAACTGATAAACAATTCGCAAAGCAGGAAGGATCTGCTCAAACACATGATCCTCCAGTTGCACGAAGGGGTGGCGCCGGAAGCGGTGCGTGCCCGGATGATCGAGCTGATGACGAAAATCCCTTACGGGGAGGTGGTGGAGGTGGAGCAGGAGCTGATCAGCGAAGGACTTCCCGAATCGGAAGTTTTGCGGCTCTGCGACATTCACAGCCAGGCACTGGAAGGCCGCATCGACCTGGCGGGCATGAAAATCGTGCCCCCGGGCCACCCGGTTGATACCTTCAGGCGGGAAAACAGGGAGCTGGAAAAGGTGCTGCGGGAGCTCCATGAAATTTTCGGCAAGCCCGGACCGGATATTTCCGGCCCCGGGATGGCTCCATATCTCAACACGCTGAAGGCGCTTTTCAACAGCCTGGCCGATGTTGACAAGCATTACCGCCGCAAGGAGAACCTGCTGTTTCCCTTCCTCGAAAAATACGGCGTCACAGGTCCCCCCAAAGTGATGTGGGGAAAGCATGATGAAACCCGCGACCTGCTGAAGAACGCGGTCAATTCACTCAACGCGCCGGGGGAGGTCACGCCGGAAATGTTGGAGGTAAAGATTGAAATTTTTCTCAAACCTGCAGCGAAAGCGGTTTCCGATATGATCATGAAGGAGGAGGAGATCCTTCTCCCGATGACCCTCGACAAGCTGACGGAGACCGACTGGTACGAAATCTACCGGCAGACCAATGAAATAGGCTACTGCCTGTATGATCCCGAAATTTCCTGGCAGCCGCAGGGCATAGAAATTGCGGAAACCACCTCGGCTGAAGAGGGAACCATCAGCCTGCCCAGCGGATCGTTTACCTCCGAAGAGCTCCTGGCGATCCTGAACTCCCTGGCGGTCGATCTCACGTTTGTCGACCGCAACGACAAGGTAAAGTACTTTTCGCAGGGGAAAGAGCGTATTTTCGACCGCAACCGCGCGATTCTCGGCCGCGATGTGCGCATGTGCCATCCGCCGTCGAGCGTGCACGTAGTCGACCAGATCATAAGTGATTTTAAATGCGGCAAAGCCGACAGCGCCCCGTTCTGGATCCAGATGGGTGGAAAGTTTATCCACATTGAATATTTTGCCCTCCGGGATGAAAAAGGCGAATACCTCGGAACCCTTGAAATGTCGCAGGATCTGACCGAAAAGCGCAAGCTTGAAGGAGATCAGCGGATATTGTCGTATAAAAATTAACCCACAAATACCAATCAGAATGAATTCGCCTGAAAACTTCAATACAGCCAACATAAAACTTTCCCTGGATGCACGGCCATTGCTGGCGCAGGGAATCCATCCGCTGGAGCAGGTGCAGAAGGAATGCGCCATCCTGCTTCCCGGTGAGATATTTGAGATCATCACCCCTTTTCCCCCGAGTCCCATGATCGAAAAGATGGCCGCTGCGGGATTTGAAACCTTCTCTGCAAACGGGGAAGATGGAATGGTACACACCTACTTTAAGAAGTAATGAGGTAGCGAGGTAGCGAGGTAGCGAAAATTTGCGCTATTAATCTTTTACCAAACTTTCTATTTCATTATTTCGCACCCTCGCCACCTTGCTACCTCACTTCCTTCCACCATGATTTCTCTCCTCCGAAAATACCACAAATGGTTCAGCCTCGCGGCAACCTTTTTCCTCCTGCTGTTTGCTGTTTCGGGGATGGTGCTGAACCACCGCGAACTGCTTTCCGGGATGGATGTCAGCCGCAAGCTGCTGCCTCCCGTTTACCGCTACAACAACTGGAACCTGGCGGCGGTAAAGGGTTCGGTAAAGGCGGGCGGCGACACGGTGCTGGTGTACGGGAATATCGGCGCATGGCTTACCGACAGCACTTACAGGGAGTTTCATGACCTCAATGCCGGGTTCCCGGCAGGGATCGATAACAGGAAGATCAACACGTTATCCTGGTCGCCGGTTTCAGGACTTTTTGCAGGCACCGTTTTCGGACTTTTCAGGTTTAACGGGCATGTGTGGAGGAAAGTTGCTCTTCCGGCAGCATCACCCCGTGTCGTAAAGGTATTGCAGGCTGGAGATAGTCTGCTGGTGATGACCCGCTCGGAAATTTTCCTGGCCCGCGGTTCCAGCGGGTACCGGGTTTTTCACAAGATCGTGGTGCCGGAGGGCGAAGACAACGACGGCAGGGTGGGCCTTTTTAAAACCCTCTGGGTAATTCACAGCGGTGAAATTTATGGCCTGGCAGGTAAACTCATCGTGGATGCAGTTGGCATGCTCTTCATCTTCCTTTGTATTACCGGGCTCATCTGGTTTTTCGTCCCTTACCGGTTGAAAAAACTGAAAGACGATATACGGCGGACCAGGCTGAAACGGTTCAACAAAGCCTCGCTGAAATGGCACAACCTGGTGGGGTCGTGGGCCATCCTGCTCCTGCTGCTGAACACCTCCACGGGCATTTTTCTTCGTCCCCCGCTGCTGATACCCATCGCCGGTACGCGGGTTGAAAAAATATGGTTCACCGAACTCGATAATCCCAATCCCTGGTTCGACCGGTTCCGCGACCTGCTGTACGACAACGAACTGAAACGATACCTGGTGGCCACCAGCGAGGGTGTTTACTATTCGGATGACTGTTTTGGAGGGAAGTTGCGATTATTTCCCGTTCAGCCCCCGGTGAGCGTGATGGGAATCAATGTATTCGAAAAAACCGGGCCCGGCAGGTACCTGGTCGGATCGTTCAGCGGGATATACGAATGGGAACCTGCCACCGGCCATACCATTGATTGCATTACCCGAACTGCTTATGTTGATGCAGGCCGGGCGGGCCCGCCCTTTGGCAATGTGACCGTTTCCGGGTATATCCGTTTTAATCGGGTCACCGAACTCATTTTTGATTATGCCAACGGGGTAATGGCCCTGGAAGGAAAAAACCCGCTGCCGCCAGTTCCGGCATCGGTCGCAGGCGCGAGCCCGCTGTCTTTGTGGAACACCTGCCTGGAGATCCATACCGGGCGCATTTTTGAACCGATCCTCGGTCCTTTTTACATCCTGGTGGTTCCGTTGGTTGGCCTGTCAACCCTGATCATTCTCATCAGCGGATTTTTCACCTGGTGGCTGCCACGGAGAAGGAAACGGGCGTAACATTGCCGCGGGAAGGGAAAATCGGTTAAGAATAAGGGCCGGGTGCGGAAAAATCCGTAATTTTAAACCCCGGAAATCCAACCGCCCCTTTAAAATTCCCTTTTCAAATAATAACCTGCAATGATTTACTACATAAAGCTTTACCTTGCCACCCTCGTGGCATTTTTCGCCATGGACATGCTTTGGCTGGGACTGGTCGCAAGTGATTTTTATAAAAAAAACCTGGGTTTTCTCATGGCGCCGGAGGTCAACTGGGCTGCCGCCCTGGTTTTCTATCTCCTGTTTATCCTTGGAATCCTTGTTTTTGTAATCGTTCCCGGGCTTACCGAAAATGCGCTGCCCATGATGCTGGTCAAAGCGGCTTTCTTCGGGCTGGTGACCTATGCCACCTACGACCTTACCAACCTGGCCACGGTAAAAAACTGGCCGCTGGTTGTCACCCTTGTTGACCTTCTCTGGGGCATGTTTTTAACAACCGTTGTAAGTCTTGCCGGGTTCTTCGCGGGGAAATGGATGGCGTGATGACCCCTGATCAAATAATTTTGCTGGTTTCTGTTCACCGGCAGCTAGGGTTGCTGGCGGTGCCATGGGAGGTTGCCCCTGACGAGAAAGGCTGGTATGTGTTGCTGAACCGGTTGAACTGGTCATCAGCCGACAGTCAGAATCAACTTCGGCAACAGCAGCTAGACGAAATTATCTCCCTTTCCCACAAATTCTCGGATGCGGAAATCCACCGGCAGTTTTCAAGGAAGGGAATTTCACAGAAGGATTTTTTGAATACGCTTTCCGACGAAATCCTGGTGTCGCAGGTCCGCCCGTTCATCGACCGCCAGATGGATAAAGTATTCAGGCTTGCCGGGGTGCTCGATCTGCCGGTGTTCATGCACGAAGGAGCATCCAGGGTGTACAGCAAAAACATGCTGGCGATCGCCAGGGATGCGGCCGAACCATGGTTTTGCTTTACCAAAACAGGCGAGGGATCGAACTATGTGCTGGAACTTTTTCAGCACGAACAGAAGATCATGCTGAAATCGGCCGGTAATAAAGTTATCTGCCGCAATCCCTGCTGGTTCCGGACTGAAAACAGCCTGCTCCACTTCCCTGACGGTTTTGACGGGAAAAAAATCGAACCTTTCCTGCTGAAAGATACCATCCTGATCCCGGCAACGGCCGAGAAACAGTATTTTGAGACCTTCATCCTGAAAACACTGAAAACGGGTCAGGTGAAAGCCAGCGGGTTTAAAATCCAGCAGCTCGATCCGGCGCGGGCGATCGAGTTGTCGGCCGAAATCGACTGGCAGGGAAAAGCCGTGATGGTGGTTTATTTCCGGTATGGTGAAAAGCGGATCATGGCCGGGAAATCCCAGAAGGTGTTCATTGACCTGAAGATGGACGACAACGAAGTGGTGTTTTACAGGACTGAACGGAACAACTCCTGGGAGGAGGGGATGATCGCGCGATGCCTTGCCGCAGGGCTGACCCGGTTTAATGAAAACACCCTGTGCCCTCCGGGAATCTCCCTTCCCGGGAATTATGACTTGTACCGGCTGGTGGAGTGGCTGAATGCCAATGCTTTGTTTTTCAGGGAAGAGGGAATTCTTATCACCACCGACCGGGCGCCGTTCAATTTTTTCACCGGGAGCGTTTCAGCCTCCATCAGGGTGGAACCGGGCGATGACTGGTTCGACGTGAAAGCGTCGGTTTTTTTTGGCGACCTTGAGATCCCGTTTGTTCAGCTGCGGAAGTTCATCCTTGAAGGAATCAGCGAGTTTCCACTGCCTGGCGGCGAGATCGCCATCCTTCCCGCCGAGTGGTTTACACGGTACAGCGACCTTCATTATTTTTCAGAAGCCGATGGCGACCACTTGCGGCTGCCGCTGCATCATATACAGATCGTCCGGGAGCTTGAATCCTTCGGAAATGAAGCCCTTGCGGAACGGCTGAAACAACTTGACCCTGTCAACGCCGGCCCGGCGGCTATCCCCGAAACGCTGAAGGCCGTTTTAAGGCCCTACCAGGCTGAAGGGTTGCAATGGCTGGTGTTTTTACATGAAAACAGGTTTGGAGGCTGCCTGGCCGACGATATGGGCCTTGGGAAGACCATACAAACCCTGGCGTTGCTGCTCCTGTACAATTCCCAACCGCATGCGGCTTCGCTGATCATCATGCCTGCTTCCCTGATCCACAACTGGCGGAATGAGATACGCCGGTTTGCACCGTCGCTGGGCGTTATGGAACACACCGGACTTCACCGGGCTGCTTCGGCGGGCTTTTTCGGGTCGGCCGATGTGGTGCTTACAACCTATGGAACGCTGCGCAACGACCTGGGTCTCTTCCTGCAATACAAGTTCAATTACATCATTCTCGATGAAAGCCAGGTGATAAAAAATCCAACGGCGCAGATCAGCCAGGCGGTATGCCAGCTGAGATCGGATCACCGGCTGGTGCTCACGGGCACGCCGATCGAGAACTCCCTGGCCGACCTGTGGTCGCAGTTTGAGTTTCTCAACCCGGCCCTCCTGGGCCCCCTGGCGAAATTTCAAAAACGCTATGCCATAAAACGGACTGAGCATGATGATCAGGAATCAAATGACATTGTTTCGGAACATCTGAAAAAGCTGGTGGCGCCTTTCATCCTGCGCAGGACCAAGCGCGAAGCGGAACCCGATCTGCCCGAACTAACCATCGAGGAGTGGTATTGCGATATGACCGATTCCCAGCGTTCGCGGTATGAAAAGGAGAAATCGGCCGTAAGGAATGAAGTGCTGCAGCAACTCGAATCAGGGCGGTCGCCCGAAACCTCGATGATGGTGCTCAAAGCCCTTATCCGGTTAAGGCAGATGGCAAATCACCCGAAACTCGCCGATCAGGAATATGAGGAAGACAGCGGAAAATTCGAGGAGATCCTGCGTGTGGCCCGCACCCTGCGCTCTGAGGGGCACAAGACCCTGGTCTTTTCTTCTTTTGTGAAGCACCTGCAACTGATCGCCTCCCGGTTCGACCATGAAGGAATACCCTATGCCATGCTCACCGGGTCAACGGTCAACCGCGAAAAGGTAGTTAATGAGTTCAGGGACGACCCCGGGCAGCAGTTTTTCCTGATCTCGCTGAAAGCGGGGGGCACCGGGCTGAATCTTACCGAAGCCGGCTATGTCATGCTGCTCGATCCCTGGTGGAACCCGGCCACGGAGATGCAGGCAATAAACCGCGCCCACCGCATCGGCCAGGATAAAAAAGTGATCGCCTACAAGTTCATCACCTCCGGCACCATCGAGGAAAAGATGCTCGTGCTGCAGCAGCGCAAACAAGCCCTCTCCGACACTTTCCTCCCCTCCGGCAACCCCCTCAAAGACCTCTCCCGCGAGGAAATTGCAGACTTGCTTGGGTAATAAACAAAAACAAACTACTTTTATCGGAACATATCAACCTAACTATCATCACATTTTACCATTTTACTATTTTGCCATTTTACCATTTTACCAATTCACCATGGAAATCCTCACCTCAACCGACTGGACTGATTACGAACTAATAGACACCGGCAACCGCGAAAAGCTGGAGCGTTTCGGGAAATACCTCCTCATCAGGCCCGAGCCACAGGCCGTATGGCAGAAGTCATTGCCCGAAAGTGAATGGGAAAAACTCGCCCATGCCCGCTATGTGCGCGTGAAAGGGAAGAAAACAACAGCGGAGGATTTCGAACGCGGATCGTGGGTGAGGAAACCGAAAATGCCCGACCGGTGGACCATCGGTTACCGTTACAGGCAGATGAACCTGACCTTCAGGCTTGGCCTGACGGCTTTCGGGCACATCGGTGTTTTCCCCGAGCAGGCCATCAACTGGAATTACATCTACGATCTGATCACTCAGAATTCAAAGGCCGGCAGCAATCCTCAGCCCGCCCCGCGCGACCCGCGCCCGGCATTACGGGTGCTGAACCTCTTTGCCTACACCGGCGGAGCTTCGCTGGCTGCCAAGGCGGCAGGGGCCGATGTGGTTCACGTGGATTCTGTCAAGCCGGTAATCACCTGGGCCAAGGAGATGATGGAAGCCAGCGGGCTCGACAACATCCGGTGGGTGGTTGAAGATGCCATGAATTTTGTGCGCAGGGAGGTCAAGCGGGGCAACCTGTACGACGGCATTATCCTCGATCCCCCGGCTTACGGGCGGGGGCCCGACGGAGAGAAGTGGATCCTGGAGGATTCGATCGATGAAATAATCGCCATCAGCAAACAGTTGCTCGATCCCGGCCGCGGGTTCTTTGTGCTGAGCCTCTATTCGATGGGATTTTCGGCGCTGATTCCCGAAAACCTTGTCAAAACGCGGTTTGGCGACATTCCCGGAATGCAGAGCGGGGAGTTCTTTTTCCCTGATAAAGCCGGCAGGAAACTGCCGCTGGGAACGTTTCTGAGGTTTGCAAAGGGGTTCGGGGCCTAATGCCTTATGCCCCGGCCCATTCACGGAAAATGCCTCATTCCCCGGCCTCCTCATGACTTCATGCCTCATCCCCCTGCCCCCTCATGACTTCATGCCTCATCCCCCTGCCCCTTCTCCCCGGGGAGAAGGGGAGGATGGGCGACTAAACATGGTAAATGGTTTAAATTGCTCAGTTATTATTTTAATCGCCATAATTAATTTGTATTTTTGATTCTTTAAGCGAGTTTCACAAGGCAAACACCTTAGGAAATGAAAAAGATACAGTTGTTAACCTGCTTTATCTTTATTTCTGCATTTTCGTTTTCGCAATGGACATGGCAAAACCCGCTTCCGCAAGGCAACTCCCTGTTATCCGTCTGCTTTCCCGATGCCAATACCGGTTATGCTTGCGGTAATTTTGGAACCATCCTGAAAACAACCGACGGGGGTGCAACATGGTCGTTTCTGCAAAGCGGCACGACCATGACGCTGTATTCATGTTACTTTCTCAGTTGCGATACCGGGTTTGTCGTGGGAGAATATGGAATCATTTTAAAAACTGCAAACGGGGGTTCAACCTGGACTTCAAAGTTTATTGGAGCCGACGATCTCCGTTCGGTTTTTTTTGTTGATGCCAATCACGGGAGCGCGGTGGGCGACTGGGGTATGACCGTACAAACAACCAATGGAGGCGCAACATGGTCTGTTCACTGGAGCGGCGCGTACAGTTTTCTCTATTCCGTTTACTTTACCAGCGCCAGCACCGGCTATGCTGCAGGAGGCGGTTATATTAACCCCGGAACCATCCTGAAAACCATCAACGGGGGCATTACCTGGAATGCTTTGACAATCCCGTCGAACAGTGACATGTTTTCAATTTGTTTTCCCACGGCAAGCACTGGTTATGCCGTTGGCGCCTCAGCAACCATTTTAAAAACCGTCAATGGCGGTTCCCTGTGGACTGTCCTCCCCTCCGGGACAAACAATTCGTTGTATTCGGTTTGTTTTACCGATCTCAATAACGGTTTTGCAGCCGGCGCGGGCGGCATTGTCCTGAAAACAGTCAACGCAGGTTTAACCTGGACTTCTTCGCTGATCGGGACAGATGATTTTCACGCTCTTTCCTTCAGCGGATCCGGTACCGGGTATGCATCGGGTAATTATGGAACCATCGTAAAAACAGTGTCAGGCGGCACAAACTGGACTTTCTTATCAGCAGGAACAACCAGTAACTTGCATTCGGTGTGCTTTGTCCCGGCGGGAGGTGCGACAAGTAAAGGCTATGCAGCGGGATCTATGGGGACCATCTTAAAAACGACCGATGAAGGACTGACCTGGAATATTGAAACCGGCGCAGGAACAACGAAAGAACTGTATTCTGTCTCCTATGTCTCTGCCGCGGCCGGAAACAGCATCGGTTACTTTGTGGGCGAATCCGGGACAATCCTGAAAAACAGCAACACTGACCCGGCCTGGAGTTTGTTAACCAGCGGAACAACGAAGAATTTATCCTCTGTTTGTTTTACAGATGAACAGACCGGTTATGTTGTGGGGGATGGTGCGACCATGTTAAAAACCATCAACGGAGGTTCAACCTGGATTGCAATGCAGGCTGGGACCAGTCACGACCTGGCGTCGGTTTGTTTTCCCGGCTTCAGTACTGGTTATGTGGCCGGAGATAGTGGAACAATCTTAAAAACGACCAATGGCGGTGCAACCTGGATGACCTTGACATCCGGAACAACAAGCAAGTTGTTTTCTGTTTTTTTTACCGACAGCAATACAGGATATGCAGTCGGGGATAATGGCGCCATCGTTAAAACCGTGAATGGAGGCCTGAACTGGAACAGCCTTGCAAGCGGGGCCGGGTGGCCTTTGTTTTCGGTTTATTTCGTTGACGCCTATACGGGATATGCGGTTGGCAGTTATGGATCGATATTAAAAACCATCGACGGGGGCGACACCTGGCATAAATTGATCAGCGGAACAGATCATGGGTTGTATTCAGTTTATTTTACAGATGTGTTCACAGGCTACATATCTGGCGATCATGGAACGATCCTGGCAACCAAAGACGGAGGGGCTGTGTTTACCGAACAACACCTGCCTGAAAAAGCCACATACACCATTTCTCCCAACCCGGCCGGCAATAAAATCACCATTTCGGGTAATCCGGCATTGTGTGAAGAAGCTGTTATAAACATTTTCAATGTTGAAGGAAAACAGGTATTGCGTAAGGCGTTTCAAAGTCAAAAAAGGATTGAAATGGATGTAAGCACACTTACCGAAGGAGTTTATATTGTGCAAATTAAGACCAAAGCCGGAGTTGAATGTAAAAAGCTGGTAATTCAGTTTTAAGCTCCAATTTTAAACCAACCAACACCTCAACGAATATGAAAACATGTCCGAACTGCAAATCTGAAATTGAAGAGAATTTCGACGTATGCTGGAATTGCCAGTACAATTTTTCTGAAGGCAGGGTCGTTCCCAAAACAGAGCTTTCGCAGCTTTGTCCGCATTGTAATATTGAAGTTGACGCTGCCTACACCATTTGCCCGAATTGTCAGCACAAACTTGGACCCAACAGTATTTCCACAGCCACAGCCGGTTACCTGGGCAATCTGGAAATTGACTGTTTAAGATGCAGGGTGCCTATGTTTTACAAAGGGAACAGTAAGTTTCGCGAGGGTGCAAGAACCGGGGTTTTTGGAAACCTGTTTGACCTGATGACAAACCGGGAATCTTTTGAGGTCTATTTTTGTCCTCAATGCGGCAAAATCGAGTTTTTCATATCGCCCGACACCAAGGCGGTATAAAATACCAAAGTCAATAGGCGCCTTCCTCCATAATCAGGATATCTCCCTTTCTGGCTGGATAAATAGGATAAACGGGTGGGGCCTTTTACACAAGGCTGCCATCATCTAAAATTTGCCGGTATCATTCCGGTCAGTCAAATTAATTATTTTTATTTGTCACTGTAATTTTTGCACATTTCATTATTTCGTATTGGATTTGTTGGGTCGGCGAATCTAAGGAGGTAAGATATCGATGATTCATAAACATACCGGGGATAAAATGCGGCTATTTTCAACCCGGTAAGGTTATCGCGTCGTTGAAGGATTTGTAAATAAATTAGGCGAGGACAATGGTTGAAGTTGTTGTGCATATTAAACCGGATGGTTTGCAGGTTTGAATTATGCCGTCTCTGGGGAAACTATGTTCCACCAAAATGTTTTCCTCCTCCAAATGGAATTTCGATATATTTCGCAGATACAAATGGTAACAATCTGATTGGAATGAAATATTCAAAGGATTCAATTAGGCTTGCTGTCTCGAATGTGAACCTTGACATTCTGCGCTCCAATACTTTCTTGAGTTTTTTATGCTCAGGATTTGATAATTACAATGATTTAAATTACTACTTATATCTATCCAAATCAGACACAGATACTATTAATATGACCGTCACGAAGGAAATCACTAATTGTGGCACAGAATATCATTGTACTGAATTTAAGTACAATTCTAAAATTATAACAGCTGAACCTAATTCTTATCTTCAATATAAAATTGTTAAGAAGTAAATTATTTCTGCAGCTAACATGTCGTCGGCTGCCATTCGGGGCTTGTTGGAAAATTGAATATTCACCAGGCTGAACCAGCAAAGCAGCTGCCGGCCATGCATTATGCTGCATTAACAATTTACAGAAACCTATTTTCTTTTCAAAAAACATGCTTATCTTTGGCGTTAGTATCGTAATGCGTTATTATGATAAAATCCTTTAACTCTAAAGAAACTGAAAAGATTTGGGTAGGGACCAGATCTGGAAAACTACCTGATGAAATACAAGACATTGCAAGGAGAAAGCTGAGGATGCTTAATAACTCCATTCGTTTAAAAGATCTTTCAATTCCTCCCTCCAATCGCCTTGAAAAACTTCATGGTGATCTTAAGGAGTTTCACAGTATCAGAATTAACGATCAATGGAAAATAATTTTCAAATGAGAAAGTGGTCATGCACACTATGTTGATATAATTGATTATCATTAATATAACTCAGAATGTATACACTTAAAAACATACACCCGGGTGAGATTCTGCAGGAAGAATTTCTCATCCCAATGGGCATAACCGCATATCGGTTGTCCTTAGAAATTGGCATCCCTCAAACAAGAATTAGTGAAATCACCAAAGGGAACAGAAGAATCACTGCTGACACAGCCATCAGGTTAAGTAGCTATTTCGGCAATTCTGCTAAGTTTTGGCTTGGCCTTCAAAATGATTATGATCTTGAAGAGGAAATGAATAAGAAAAGTCGTGAATTTAAGGCTATTAAAAAGCATAAAATCAACGCTGCATAACGAGCCGTTTATCTTAAAAATGCTAAGGTTATCCCGCTTTGAAAGAAAATCCCTTTTCTGCATTAGCCGGTAAGACGTTAGAAACAACATAAACTTACCACATGCGAAGCATATTCCTTCTTTTAATTACACTTGGTTTCATCTGCAGTTGCTCGAAGGATAATGCTGCTTCTTCGACGCACAAATTGAAGAACTGCAATGTAGAATACCTTTATTTTAAGGATGAGATCCGAACATACAGCATGGAGACAGTTGAATTCCCAATGAGTGTGAACCCGTTGCGATGCTCCTATACTTATGCGGGGGAAAATATTACAAGGAATGTAGGCAATTTTATTTTTGTGCCGAGTGGAGGCAACCTGGCCAAAAAGATGTTTTCTGATCAGGCATACGATTCTCTGATCAATGAAAATGGATCGGTTGTATCCTATACGAAATATGCTGACGGGCAAGGTAAAATTCATGAATACAGTACAAATCCAATCACGTACTTTATGAATTCTCAAAATGGGATTGAGAAGATTACAAAGAAAATGTATGGGAATTCAAATTTATACAAGTATTCCTACATACATTCCGGTGACAGTATACAGGAGATGATTAACGATAGTATCCGTGGCAGGATTTTTTATTTTTCCGGCAGTAACCTGGAAAAAGTTGTCGCGGATCTGTATTATCAGGGCAAACTAACCTCAAAAAAGGAAATACTGTTTGAAAATTATGACCAGCACCCGAATCCATTTAAAAATCTGTTTTATTTGCCAGGCGCTTTTTACCGGGCATTTTCAAATAATAACTACCTGGGCATCACGATCAATCAATATGGGTATTTAGCGGATAGCACATTCGGAATTACTTCAACATATCATTATTCGGCGCCGGTTTCGTATGATTCTGATGGATATCCGGATTTTGGTGATTATTATTAATTTTATTCCGTTTTTATCGAGCTGGCAACATTGATTTGTAATCGTACCGCATATGAAACATGAATGGAAAAAATCCGAAAAGAGTTTTTATCTGCCGAAAAACACACCTGAGAAAATAGTTATCCCAGGGTTTAATTTCTATTCATTGAAAGGGAAAGGGAATCCAAATGATCCAATATTCTCCGAATACATCAGCGTTTTATATTCTTTATCATATGCCATCAGGATGAGTCCAAAGGCTGGTCTGTTCCTCAGTAATTATTATGACTATACAGTTTATCCGCTGGAAGGAGTTTGGGACCTTGATGAAAATGCCAAAGCCAACGGGATGAAAGTATTAGATAAAAACTCCCTTGTTTATACTATAATGATCAGGCAACCGGAATTTATCACAGAAGAAATTGCGTATGAGAATCTGAACAGGGTAAAAAGAAAAAAACCAAATGAATTATTGGATATTGTGAAATTTGAAAACATAGAAGAAGGTGCATGTGTTCAAATGTTACATCAAGGGAGTTATGATGAAGAGCCTGAAAGCTTTAACAAAATGGCGTTGTTTGCAGCCGAACATAATTTGAGGAGGAAATATCATTTTCACAGGGAAATTTATTTAACTGATGCGCGCAAAACAACACCGGAAAAGCTTAAAACAGTACTGCGTTTTCAGGTTGGATAAGAAATTTCAATGTTACCTTTCAGGATAACAAATCAACCATGCTCCTGCATCATTATTTAAACAGAATCCTGGGAACATCCGGTGCCTTTGGCCAGCTGAAAACATCCGTGTCCAAAGCTTTCCAGGCAAAATCTTTTAAATTATTCTGGAGAACCTGGAACCCCTTATATGGATATATGCTGTCAAAATATGTGAACAGGCCCGTTTTTAACCTGACGAACGGCACCATCTCCTCGATGTTTACCTTCATCTTCAGCGGGTTGATATTGCATGATTTGTGGGTCATGCCGTTGATTTACATGGTGTCCGGAAAAATCGTTCTTTTCCCGGCAACTATCATCTTTTTTTGTTACTGGATCATGATGGCACTGGAGAATGCATTTAACCTGAGAAGCAGGGTAACCAACGATAAAACACACGTTGTTATAAACGTTTGTTACATATTATGCGGCAGTGTTGCCGGGGGACTGATTTCCGCCTTGTTTTAAAACGGTTCAATTAATCCGGGGACTGATGGTTTTTTTTCTCCGGGTACCGAACCGGCAGAGATACATAAAATGTCCAACATAGACTAACCCGCCACAAACAACTCCGCCGCTATGCCGTCGGCAAACAATTTTCCTTCATCTGTCAGGAAATAGACCCCGGAGATTTCTGTAAGCAGCCCCCGGCTGACCATCGGTAAAACCCCGGCAATGAACAAATCGTAAATCGTAAATCCAAAATCTGAAATTATTTTATTTGAATCGCACCCCCACATCGTGCGCAGGGAGGTCATCACGTATTCGTTATATTGTTGAGCTGGGCTGAGTGTCTCCTCCTCATAAACGCAAGCGTTATTCGCCATCCCGGCAATGTATTGCGAGAGATTTGACACATTCCATCGCCTTGCCCTGCCATTGTAGCTGTGGGCCGACGGGCCCAGCCCCAGGTAGGGAACACCCTGCCAGTAGCTGGTATTGTGCAGGGCATGCATGCCGGGTTTGCAGAAGTTTGATATCTCGTATTGCAGGAAGCCGTTCGACTTTGCCAGTTCGATGAGTTGCCTGAATTGCTGTTCCTGCACTTCATCGTTTACCGGGGCCGATTTTTGCCGGTCGATCATCCACGCCAGCGGGGTTTTGGCCTCCACCGTAAGCGCATAGGCTGAAATGTGCGGGACCCCAAGGGAAAAGGCGATTTCGAGGTTTTTCAGCCACCGTTGCGGGGTTGACGAAGGGATGCCATAGATGAGGTCGATGCTGATATTTCCATACCCGGCTTCCTGCAACAGTTTCACTGCATGCATTGCCTGCCCGGCCGAATGGGTCCTGTTCAGGTATTTCAGATCCTCATCAAAAAACGACTGGATCCCGATGCTGAACCGGTTAAACCAGGTCCCCGCCAGCTGTTCGACAAATGCTTCCGTAACATCATCCGGATTCAACTCCACCGTAACCTCCCTGGTAATAGTCCGAATCTTTCTCCCCTCTCCTTGAGGAGAGGGGTCAGGGGGTGAGGTATTTCCCCCCAGCGGAGAGTGGTCAACCAACTCCGCCACCTCCTGCAGCACCCCGGGGGAATATAGCGAAGGGGTTCCGCCGCCGAAATAAATGGTGTTTATCTCTTCCCTGCTAAGGTAATTGCGGGTTTGGGCAATTTCCTGCTTCAGCGCAGCCAGGAAGGGCTCCTTCAGTTTCAGGGAAGCCAGGGAGAAGAAATTGCAGTAATGGCATTTGCTTTTGCAAAAGGGGATATGGATATAAATTCCGGCCAAACGACTATTTTTTCATGATGATGCGGAACGTTGTCCCCTTGTTCAGGGTGGAAGATTTCACAAAGATCTTACCTGAATGATAATTCTCCACGATCCGCTTCGAGAGGGTGAGCCCGAGCCCCCAGCCACGGGCCTTGCTCGTGTATCCCGGCCGGAAGATGGTTTTGAAACGTGACTTGGGAATGCCCTTCCCGGTGTCGCCGATGTCGATGTGGATATGGTCGTCATCCTCGGTTATTTCAATGTTGACCTGCCCGTTCCCTTCCATCGCATCTACCGCATTTTTGCAAAGGTTCTCAATAACCCACTCGAAAAGATGCAGGTTCAGGGGGATGATGATCTCATGCGAGAGATCAGGCACAATGGTAAAACTGACCTTGGCCGAAATCCGGGAGCGGATGTAATTGACAGTTTCATGGACAACCTCCACCACGTTTGTTTTTTCAAGCTTTGCTGCAGATCCGATCTTCGAGAACCGGTCGGTGATGGTTTCGAGGCGTTGAACATCCTTTTCAATCTCCCTCACGGTTTCTTCATCAAGTCCCTTCAGTTTAAGCAGTTCCATCCAGGCCACCATCGACGACAGCGGCGTTCCCAGCTGGTGGGCTGTCTCCTTGGCCATGCCAACCCAAACCTGGTTTTGTTCCGATTTGCGGGCATAGCTGAACAGCAGGTAGGCAATCAGCAGGAAAACAGCGATCACGGCAAACTGCACCACCGGGTAGTATTTCAACTGGGTAAGCAGGTACGAATCCTGGTAAAAGATATAATGCACTCCGGTATCGGCAAGATCAACCCGGATGGGCGTGTTCTGGGAGGCCATCGACTTCAGGGTCTTCGCCATCCACACCTTGTCATGAATTTTATTGGCCGGGATGTTCCCGCACTGGTAAATGTTGTGCCGGGTGCTGTCGGTGATGATAACCGGCACGGAGGCGGAATTCAGGACTACCTCTGAAAAGAAAGAACGGATCAGGTCGTCGAGCACCTTTTTAAGCTGGGAAAAGATGTTGGAATCGGTGTAGTAAAGAAAGATCTGGGTGTCAAGGTACCTGACCACGATTGGAGGATATATTGAAAACTCCTTTTTCAGCTTTCCCTCCAGATACTTTACCGAATCGATGCGGATGTTGCGGGCATTCATGATTTTCCCGGTCTCATCGGTAATGATGACCGGGATGGTGTTGTTTTCGCCGATGATGCTCAGGAAAAAATTGAGATCCTCGTTCGAAGTGGCCTTGATGATGCGGCGCTGTGCCTCCGCCACGATGGAAACCCTTTTGCGCTCCTCGTTCTTGATCTGTTCAAACAGGTTGTTGGTAAAATTGACCAGGTCGGCTTTCTGGTGGATGGCCTGGGCCCAGATCTCCACATTCCTGCGCTCATCCTTCCTGATCTCTGTTACCAGGATACTGGTGTAATAGAGTGAAGCCGCAACGATGATTACAGCTGCAGCAAATAAAAACAGTTTCCAGCGCTTTTTGCGGAGGTATATATCCACGGATCGTATTTTTAATTCAAGGTTATAAGTTGCGTGACGCGATCTGCATCAAAACCGATCATCTTCACGTACCCTTACCCTTTTCTTTAACGGGAAACCCCTGATTATATTTTCATCGGGCAGTCAAACTTACATAATAATCAGATTCATACACCCGGTTTTTTATCGGGACCGCCCCCCGGTTCACAGAGAAATCTGAAACACTTGTCGAAATTAAAATAAATTTGCAGCAACAATGACTAATATTGACAATAAATAAAACCATATGAAAAACCGAACATTCCTTTATATCCTCCTCGGAGGATTGATCAGCACCTCCCTGTTACTGGGAGGGTGCACCCCGAAAAAGCCGGTTCAGGCAAAGCAGATCCCGCTCGAGGATTTCTTTAAAAACCCTGAAAAGGCACGCTACCAGATTTCCCCCGACGGGAAATATTTTTCATACATGGCGCCGGTTGAAAAGCGCATGAACATCTTTGTACAGGAGATTGGTTCGGGCAAGGCGCTCCAGCTGACCGCCGAAAAAGACCGCGACATCTCCTCCTATTTCTGGAAAAACCCCACCCGCATCGTTTTCCTCAAGGATACAGGCGGGGATGAAAACTTCAAACTCTACGGCGTAAACATCGACGGAACAAACCTGCAGTGTTTCACCGATTTCCCGAAGGTCAGAACGGAGATTTTCGATGACCTGTACGACTTTCCTGATGAGCTGATCATCGGGCTGAACAAGCGCAAGCCTGAAATCTTTGATCCTTACCGCCTCAACATCGTAACCGGTAAAATGACCATGCTGGCCGAAAATCCCGGCAACATCCAGGGCTGGATCCTCGACCACGATGGAAAATTGAGGGCTGCCACAGCCATCGTCGACGGCGTGAACACGCAACTGCTCTACCGCGAAAAAGAGAGCGACAAGTTTAAACCTGTACTCACCACCAGTTTCAAGGAAAGCCTCTCTCCGCTGCTCTTCACCTTTGACAACAAAAACATCTACGCCACCTCGAACCTCGGTAGAGACAAAAGCGCGGTGGTGATCTTTGATATCGCCAACGGCAAGGAAGTCAAGGTGCTTTATGAGAACAAGGATTATGACGTAAGCGACGTAACCTGGTCGCATCGCGAGAAAAAACTGGTTTGCGCTGATTACGAATCGTGGAGGTCGGAGCGTTACTATTTCGACGAGGAAGGAAAACAGTTTTTTGAAAAGATCCAGAAACGCCTCGGAAACTACATTTTCAGCATTACCTCTATGACCCGGGCGGAAGACAAGTTCATGGTCCGCGCATACAATGACCGTTCAATGGGCGGCTATTACGTGTACGATCGCACAAAGGACAGCCTGCAGAAGGTTGCCGACATCAGCCCCTGGTTAAAGTCGGAGGAACTGGCCGAAATGGTTCCCATTGAATATGCGGCCCGCGACAGCGTAAAGATACAGGGATACCTGACCCTTCCTAACGGGTACACCAAGGAGACAGCCAAAAATCTGCCGGTGGTGATCAATCCTCACGGCGGCCCCTGGGCAAGAGATGGCTGGTATTTCAACCCGGAAGTCCAGTTTCTGGCAAACCGGGGGTACGCGATACTCCAGATGAATTTCCGCGGTTCGACCGGTTACGGCAGGAAGTTCTGGGAAAAATCGTTCAAGCAATGGGGAAAGACCATGCAGGATGATGTAACGGATGGCACAAAATGGCTGATCGCCAACGGCATCGCCGATCCCAAGCGGATAGCGGTTTATGGTGGCAGTTATGGCGGATACGCAACGCTCCAGGCATTGGTGAGAGAACCCGACCTTTATGCTGCAGGTGTAGATTACGTGGGGGTATCGAACCTGTTCACCTTCATGAAAACCGTTCCTCCCTACTGGAAGCCGATGCTCGACATGTTCTACGAAATGGTGGGGAATCCGAAGGGCGACAGCCTGCAGTTCGTGGCCACCTCCCCGGCGCTGAACGCGGATAAGATCAAAACGCCGCTGTTTGTGGCGCAAGGCAAAAATGATCCGCGCGTGAACATCAATGAATCAAACCAGATCGTGGATGCGCTTAAAAAACGTAAAATAACCGTGGAATATATGGTTAAGGACAACGAAGGCCATGGGTTTCACAACGAGGAAAACCGGTTTGACTTCTACCGGGCCATGGAAAAGTTTCTTGGAGAACACCTGAAATAAACATAATCCACCCTGATCTTTCCCCCGGGGGGAGGATCGGGGTGGTTATTAAACAAACCGCTCCCCTTTTTCCAGCATCACATCATTCACAAACTGCCTGATCTGCTGCTCGTCGGTTTTCCGGCAAACAAGCAGCACGTTGTCCGATTCGACCACGATGTAGTCGTTCAGTCCCTCCAGCACAACCAGTTTGTCTTTCGGCATATTGACGATGCAATTTGCTGTATCATACAGCATCACGTTTTTCCCAATCACCGTATTTCCCAATTCATCCTTAGGGCGGTTGTCATAGAGAGAACCCCAGGTGCCAAGGTCTGACCAGCCAAAATCGGCTGCCAGCACATACACATTGCCGGCAGGTTCCATGATGCCGTAATCGATGGAGATACTCTTGCAAACTGTGTAGGTGTCGGCTATAAAGGCTTTTTCATCAGGCGTGCCGAATTTGCCGATTCCCTTTTTAAAAAGCACGTCCACCTCTGGAAGGTAGGTTTCAAACGCCTTCATGATACTCTTCAGCGACCATATGAAAATTCCCGAGTTCCAGAGAAAATCGCCGCACTTCAAGAAGGTTTCGGCAAGGGCAAGGTCGGGTTTTTCGGTGAAGGTTTTGACCTTTTTAATGTGTTTTTCCTTCGGGTAAACATCTTTGCCCCGGTCAACATATTGAATGTAGCCATAACCCGTATCCGGCCGGCTGGGGCGGATGCCCAGGGTGAGGAGCCATTCGTGTTCTGCTGCCGCCCCGAGCGCTGCTTCGATATTTTCCAGGAAAACATCCTCCTTCATAATGATGTGATCGGAAGGAGCAACCACGATCCTGGCTTCCGGGTCGCGGGCCAGGATGCAGTAGTTGGCATAGGCGATGCATGGCGCCGTGTTGCGGCGTGAAGGCTCCAGCAGGATATGTTCGCTGACCATCTCAGGAATTTGGCTCATTATCAGCGATTTGTAAATTTCGTTGGTAACGATGTAGATGTTTTCCTTCGGGCAGATGCGCTTTAGTCTGTTGAAGGTTTGCTGGATCAGGGTCTCGCCCGTGCCAAGGATGTCAATGAATTGTTTCGGATGAGATGTCCTGCTCATGGGCCAGAACCGGGCGCCGATGCCTCCTGCCATGATCACGCAGAAATTGTGTTTTGATTTCGCCATGTAGCTGGGGGGTTAAATTTATACAAACATACATAACTAAACGGAAAATGCAAAATGCCATGATTAAAACTCACTCACGATCATCACCGGGGCGCCGGGGCTGACAAGATAAACCCGGTTTGTTTTCAGGCACAGGCAGCGGAAACGGGTGCGAACCTTTTCCTTCTTGCGGAAAAACCGCTTTCCGTGGATGGTGAACACGGCATCAAACGGGAGTTCTTCCAGCCGCACGGTGAGATCGGGCGGATCGTATCGTTTCAGTACTTTCGACAATTGGTGATCGGCAGAAGAGGAGGCTTTGGGGTTTTCGAGGTATTGAGTCACTACAGGCAGGATATCGGGCGGAAAAACCGAAGCGTTCAGGTGGGGCTGCATCAGCAGGCGGAACTTGGCTTTCCACTCTTTGCCGTGGGGCAGCGGCCGTGTTTTGCGCCGCAACGAGAATTTTTTCAGTGCCAGTTCATAATCCAGGTAGGTATGCTGGTGGGCCAGTTCATGCATCAGCGTGATCAGGAAGGCGTATTGGTTGAGGTTCCCGTTCACGGTGATGCGGCCGGGGTTGTTTTTGTGCGGCGCCCTGAAATCGCCCGATTTGGAAGTACGTTTGCGCACCACCAGCAGGCTGATGGGGTTGCCCTGGACCAGGGAAACAATATGTTCAATGGCTGCTGCCGGCAGATGCGGCCCCAGCACGGTCCTGATCTTTTCTCCGGGAATGGCGGGGGGGGCTTTGGGTACGGCTGGTTTTGAGTGGAAGAGGGAGAGCTGCACGGGTAGAGGAGTGGTTATCTGGATACTGAAAATGGCTTATGCTGCCGGCTTATTTAAAACTCGGGCAGTTGCACCGCTTCGGATGCGGCGCCTGGTGGGTGGTATAGCGCTGCGAAGTGCACGAAACCGCTAAAAACAGCAAAACAGCCATTAACACCATCAATATGACCCGTAACCGAACTAGCTTCATGAATAAAATTTCAACGATAAAAGTACTCAAAATTCCCAAATAAAAAATCCCCCTGCAAGAATGAACCTGTCTACCTGTCTACCTGCCCACCTGTCCACCTGCCCACCTGCCCACCTGCCCACCTGTCCACCCGTTTACCTTGTCACCTTGTCACCTTGTCACCCTGTCACATTTTCCATCCTGTCCCTTTTTTCCCCCCCATCCAAACGCAGATTCCCCGAAATTTGGTATTTTTACAAAAACATTTTATGCCGAAGATATTTACGACCATCGGAATGTACGTGCTGCTGATGCAGAAAGTGTTCAGCCGACCCCAGAAGCGAAGGATATACTGGAACCAGCTTATGTCCGAGATCAACAGCCTGGGCCTTGAATCGCTGGGCATCGTGGCTTTTATTTCAGCCTTCATGGGCGCCGTTGTAGCCATCCAGACCGCGTACAACATCACCAGCCCGCTGATTCCCATGTCGATGGTGGGTTTTACGGTAAGGCAGAGTGTCATCCTTGAATTTTCCCCCACCGTGATCAGCCTTATCCTTGCCGGCAAGGTGGGATCGCGCATCGCTTCGGAAATAGGCACCATGAGGGTAACCGAGCAGATCGACGCCCTGGAGATCATGGGGGTGAATTCGGCAAACTATCTGATATTTCCGAAAATCACAGCCTTGATCCTGATCAATCCTGTACTGATTGTTTTCAGCATGTGGATGGGCATCCTGGGCGGGTGGGTTGCCATGGTGGCCTCCAGTTTGGTATCCACCAACGATTTTGTATCGGGTATAAGGATTGGTTTCCAGGGATATACCATCTTTTATGCCATCACTAAGACGATATTTTTTGCCTTCATCATCTCTTCCGTTTCCGGTTTTTATGGCTACATCACCAGGGGAGGGGCGCTGGAAGTCGGCCAGGCAAGCACGAAAGCAGTGGTTTTCAGCAGTGTCATCATCATTCTTTTTAACCTGGTATTAACCCAACTCCTGCTCACATGATCGAAGCCCGCAACATCAACAAGACCTTCGGGGAGCATCATGTTCTGAAAGATGTTTCCTGCATTTTCGAGAAAGGGAAAACGAATCTCATCATCGGGCAGAGCGGGTCGGGAAAAACGGTCCTGATGAAGTGCCTGGTTGGGCTGTTCGAGGTCGACAGCGGCATGGTGAGCTACGATGACCGGAATTTCACCACCATGAACTTCGAACAGCGCAAAACCCTGCGCCAGGAGATCGGCATGCTTTTCCAGGGAGGCGCCCTGTTCGACTCGATGAATGTCGAAGAAAACGTGATGTTCCCGCTGAATATGTTTACCTCGCAAACGGTGGCTGAAAAGCTGGAGCGCGTCAATTTCGTGCTGAACCGGGTCAACCTCGAGAATGTCAACTACCTGATGCCATCCGAGTTGAGCGGAGGCATGCGCAAGCGCGTGGCCATTGCCCGCGCCATTGCCATGAAGCCGCAATACCTTTTTTGCGATGAACCCAACTCCGGCCTCGATCCCCACACCTCCGGCGTGATCGATCACCTCATCCGGGAGATCACCGAAGAATACGACATCACCACCATCGTCAACACGCACGATATGAACTCGGTGCTCAGCATCGGCGACAGCGTGGCCTACATTTACGAGGGGAAATTGTGGTGGAAAGGCAACAAGGAGACGATCCTGCACACTGACAACCCTGAACTGAACGAGTTTGTTTTTGGAACGGAGCTCACCTCGAGGCTAAAGAAATAGTTCTATGAACCTGAATTATATCGACTACATCATCCTGGCCATTCTGGTACTCTTCCTGGTGCAGGGCTACCGCAAGGGGATCATCATCGGCCTTGCCACCATTGCCGCGCTGATCCTGGGCATTTATGCGGCAGTCCATTTTTCGAACTACCTGGATGCAACGCTGATGGAACACCTGCACCCGTCGAGAAAATGGCTGCCGATCCTCTCTTTTTCCATTACGTTTATCCTTGTGGTCATTGTGGTCATGGTCGTTGCAAAGCTAACGGAAAAGCTGGCGGGGGTAATCGGAATGGGGTTCTTTAACCACCTGGGAGGCGCCTTGCTGGGATTCGCCAAGGGTGTCATCCTCATCAGCATCCTGCTGTTTTTATTCAGGAGCATCGATCCGAATGGGAAATGGCTCAAGGAACAGGACAGGAAAGCATCTGTTTTTTATTCCCGGGTGTCGGAGGTCTTTCCACAGCTGATGAAAACCTTCGGAGGGGAGATCAAATTCCCGAACTGGTAAGAAGGTCTGGTTCGAAACCCGTTTGAAAAGCAAATTTACGGCTGCCTCAGTTTTTTAACCACCTCTTCAGGTCTTATACTCCGGATGCAGGCGCAATCCATGGTTTTCCTGCAGTCGCTGCATTTTTTATCAACAACCAGGAAGGAAGCTTTTGGCCCGACCGGCGCCCAGCGTTGCGGGAAGATCGGGCGCATGGGCGCATACAAACCTACCGCCCTGATGCCCAGGGCGGCTGCCAGGTGGAGCGGTCCGGTGCTTGCTGCTACCAGTCCATCACACTCGCTGATAAGGGAAATAAATTCCGGGAGCGATAACTTCCCGGTCAAATCCGTAATCCGGTTGCCATGTTTCTTCAGAAATTCCTGCATCATCGCACCCTCTTCCTTAGTCCCTGTCACCAGGATGTTAAATTCATCTTCCGCAAGCAGTTCGATCAGCCTCGAAAAATTGTCCAGTCCCCATTCGCGGGCGCTGCCTTTGGATTTGGGATGAAGTATCAACGATTGACGATTGACGATTGACGATTGACGATTTATGCGGGATAGCTCAGGAAATTCGTAATTTTTATTTTTTAATTTTTCATTTTCCGCCTTTCCACCTGTCCGCTTGTCCACCTGTCCACCTGGTAACCCATACAATTCTCCAATCTCCTCCAATGTAAATTCGCGATCAATTCCTAGTCCCTTAAGCATTTTAAGGTTGAGCTGGGCTTCGTGCAGGTTGGAATTTTTCCGGGGGATATGCAGCAGCCGGTTGCAGGTGAACCAGGTAAAGAAACGGCCGGCGGTGGCGATACGAAGGGGAATCTTCGCCAATTTGGCCGCCTTGCAGATCTCCTTCACCGGGAAAATATGGAGGATCACATCTGCTTTCAATTCGGTGAACATTCGCACAGCATCCTCCCTCCCCCCTGGGGGGGAGGGTTGGGGTGGGGGTATTTTGACGGGGTGTCGCACTGCATCCTCCCTCCCCCGTGTCGGGGGAGGGCCGGGGTGGGGGTATTTCTCCCCCGGGGGGGAGGGTTGGGGTGGGGGCATAGGCGGCCAGGCCACAAACTGGTCAACGTGGTCACACGCCTCTATCACCGCACGGGTATATTCCCTACCCAGGAAAATGATGGTACAGCCGGGAAATGTTTGTTTCAGAATACCGGCCACGGGGAGGGTCAGAACGACGTCCCCGATGCTGTCGGTCCTGCTGATAAGAATGCGCATTAATCCATAATGGCTTTGATGCCCGGGAGTTCTTTGCCTTCAATGTATTCAAGCATGGCGCCGCCGCCGGTCGAAACGTAGCTTACTTTATCGGCAAGGTCATATTTGTTTATGGCCGCAACGGAATCTCCGCCGCTAACCAGCGTGAAGGTGCCGTTTTCGGTGGCTTTGGCCAGGGCAAGGGCGATGAACTTCGTTCCGGCTTCGTAATTGTTCATTTCAAATACACCCATGGGGCCGTTCCACAGGATGGTTCCCGATTGTTCGATCACCAGGTTGAATTTCTGGCAGGAGGCGGGACCAATGTCGAGCCCCATCCAGGGAACCTGGATATCGTAGGCGCTGCTGGTCCTTTTGTTTGCATCATTTGAAAAGGCATCCGCCAGCACGGCATCCTGCGGGACATAGAGGTTGACGCCTTGTGCTTTTGCCTTATCAAGGATGTTTTTGGCCATTTCAACGTAATCCTCTTCAATCATGGAGGCGCCGATCTCTCCGCCCAGCGCCTTGATAAAGGTAAACATCATGCCGCCCCCGATAATCAGGTTGTCCACCTTGTCCATAAGGTGGTTGATGATCTCGATCTTGGTTGATACCTTGGCTCCGCCGAGGATGGCGGTGAAAGGACGTTTGGCATCCTTCATGCATTTGTCAATGTTGATGATCTCATTGGCCATCACATAGCCGAACATCTTGGTTTTCGGGAAAAACTCAGCAATGATGGCGGTGGAGGCATGGGCGCGGTGGGCTGTTCCGAATGCATCATTGACATAAAGATCACCGAGGGCTGCCAGTTTCTGCGCAAACGCGCGGTCGCCTTTTTCCTCTTCCTTGTAAAAGCGGAGGTTTTCGAGAAGCAGCACTTCTCCCGGCTGCAGCGAGCCGGCCAGGTCGGTGGCCGACTGGCCGATGCAATCGTCGGCAAATTTAACAGGACGATCCAGTTTCTTTGAAAGGTACGGGATCACATGCTTGAGGGAATATTTTTCTTCCGGGCCTCCCTTGGGACGGCCCAGGTGCGACATCAGGATCACGGATCCCCCGTCGTTCAGGATTTTGGTGATGGTGGGAATCGTCGCATCAATGCGGTTGGTATCCGTAATCTGGTACTGGCTGTCGAGCGGAACATTGAAGTCGACCCGGATCAGCGCTTTTTTACCCTTAAAGGTAAAATTATCAATAGTTTGCATTTTAGTTTTTATTTAGATTAGCTGAGCAAAATTAAAATTTTTAAGGACGACAACGCATATATTTTTAATTTTACTTGATTTTAACCCCCTTCGAATGCAAGACCTGAAAGTCACCCTGATCCAGACAAGCCTCTTCTGGGAAGAGCCGCAGAAAAACCTAGCTCACTTTGACAAACTCCTTGACCGGATCGAAGAAGAGACCGACCTGATCCTGCTTCCCGAGATGTTCAACACCGCATTTTCAATAAACCCGGCAACCTGTTCTGAAACCATGGATGGCCCTGCTGTGGCTTTTCTCAGGGCAAAGGCGGCGGAAAGAAATGCGGTCATCATGGGTACTGTGATGATCAGTGAGGAGGACGGGTTTTATAACCGGTTGATTTGCGCCTTCCCCGACGGCCGTTTTGAAACATACGATAAACGGCATCTTTTCCGTTTAAGCGATGAGTTCCGCATCTTCCGGAGCGGGAAGAGGCAACTCACGGTTGATATAAAGGGATGGAAGGTCTTTCCGATCATATGTTATGACCTTAGGTTTCCCGTATGGAGCAAGAATACATGGAATGACGGGGTATATGGTTACGATCTGCTGGTTTGTCTTGCTAACTGGCCGGCCATCAGGTCTGACGTTTGGAAAACCCTGCTTGCTGCCCGCGCTATGGAGAACCAGGCATACGTGGTCGGCGTTAACCGGGTGGGCAACGACGGTTTTGGAGCCTGGCATTCGGGCGACAGCATGGCCCTTGATGCTAAAGGCCACGTACTGTTTGCCGCCCGCGAAGGGGCAGAACAGACCCACACCGTTTCCTTTTCGGCGCAGGAGCTGAAACTTTTTCGTGATTCGCTGACCGCCGGAATGGATTGGGATCACTTTACCATTATTGATAAAACATAGTTCATGCCTAAACTGTCGGTTATCATCATAACCCTCAACGAGGAATCAAATATTCTGCGCGCCCTGGAATCGGCGAAACCGGTGGCTGATGAAATCGTGGTGGTCGACTCATTGTCGTCCGACCGCACCGCGGAGATATGCCGGGAATCGGGGTGCAGGGTCTTCCTGAGAAAATTCGACGGATACGGCCCCCAGAAACAATATGCCGTGACCCAGGCCTCCAACGACTGGATCATGTACCTGGATGCAGATGAAGTATTGACAGAAGAACTTCAGCAGGAGATCAGGCTGATCTTCACCAAGGGGAGTGCACCTGCAAACAGTCATCACGGTTCTGAAAAATCAAGGTTCAGCCTGGATGTAATTGCCGGCTTCAATGTGCAGTCTTCACTGTGTTACATGGGAAAAATCCTCAGGCACAGCGGCGTGGGAAAGGAGATTCACCTGCGGCTGTTCAACCGGAACAAAGGAGGGTTTACGGATCTTCCGGTACACGAAGGCATCGAAGTAACCGGGGAAACCGGGATGCTCCGCGGCAGGGTGATCCACTATTCCTACCGCGGCATCAGCCATCATCTCGAAAAGATCAACACCTATACCTCCCTTGCCGCCGAGGGGTATTTCAGCAGGGGAAGAAGGTTTTCAAAATTATGGGTAGCTTTCAAGTTTCCCGCCAGTTTTGTGACGTTTTACATCATCAAAGGCGGGTTCCTCGACGGGTACCCCGGGTTTGTATGGTCATTGCTGGCCGCTGTTTATGCTTCCGTAAAGGTTGCCAAGACCATTGAGAAATTCAGCAAAACATGACGCCGTCAAATCGCCTCCGTTTGCAGCGTTTCCTGGCGTCCATCACCTGGACGGATTTTGTTCGGTACTGGTACATTCTTTCCCTGATGGTCATCGTGGCCACGTTGCCATTCTCCAAGTTGCTGCTGAGCATCGGGCAGTTCATGATGGCCGGCGGCTGGATCGTGGAACGGTTTGATGAGCAGAAGTGGTGGCGCAGGATGCGCGATGAATCAACGGGCCGGGCGATACTCGTGGGGGTTCCTTTGGCGTTGTCGCTCATGCTTTCAGGAATCGGCAGGGGATTCAGGAGCTTTTTCAACAACAGGGCGGCCCTGGTTTTCACTTCGGTCATGCTGTTGCACCTGGTTGGCTTGCTTTGGACCACCGATTTCAACTATGCCTTTAAGGATCTGCGCACCAAGTTCCCGCTGCTGCTGCTGCCCCTTTTTCTGTCGACATCCGGCGCCTTTGGCAAAAAGGCATTTTACAGGTTTCTTTTTTTGTTCGTCCTTGCCGTACTGGTGCGATCGGTTTTCAACACGTGGATGATCTCGATTCACCATTTTATCGACATCCGCGATGTAGCGCACAATGTGAACCACATCATCTTCAGTTTGATGTTGTCGCTCAGCATCTACGTGCTCGTTTTTTTTCTGCTGAAGCGCGACCTGTTCCTTTGGTGGCATAAGGCGATCATGCTCCTGGTCCTGGGCTGGTTGTTTGCCTATCTCATCATATCCCAGTCGTTTACCGGGTTGTCCGTTACACTGATCACCTTGCTGATCATGGTCCCGGTTCTGATTTTGAAGACCCGGAACCGCGGGCTGAAAGTCATTCTCGCTGCAGGCATCCTGGTAATAACCGGTGCTGGATTCCTCTTCATCCATTCGATTGTCACAGACTATTATCAGGTAAACCCGGTTGACCTCACCAAACTCGACAAAACCACCTCCCGCGGGAATCCCTACATTAACAGTACGTTTGCCACGGAGACCGAAAACGGCAATTTTTTGTGGATCTATGTCCAGTGGGATGAGTTGCGAAGCAGTTGGAACCAGCGCAGCCGTATCCCCTTCGACAGCCTGAACCTCAAATCGGGGCCCATAGCCTACACGGTACTCCGTTATCTCACCTCGAAAGGATGGCGGAAAGATGCCGATGCCGTGGAAAGGCTCACACCTGAAGAGATCAGCGCCATTGAGAAAGGGATCGCGAACCATATATTCCTGAAGGAATTCGGTGTGAGGGGAAGGATATACGAGTTCCTGTGGGGGTTTGACACTTACCGGGAAACAGGGAATCCGACCGGGTCGACCCTCATGCAACGCCTGGAGTTCTGGAAAGCCTCCATCGGCATCATTAAAGACCACTGGCTCACCGGCGTGGGAACCGGCGATATGAACCTGGCTTTCAGCGCACAGTATGAAAAGATGCACACAAAGCTCGAACCGGGCCAGCGGTGGCGGTCGCACAACCAGTTCCTATCCATTTTCATTGGTTTCGGGATCGTTGGATTTATCTGGTTCCTGTGCGCCATACTTTATCCCCCTGTGATGCTTCATCGCCTCGATGATTATTTTTTCCTGGTTTTCCTCATCATCTCCCTGGTATCCATGTTAACCGGCGATACCATCGAATCGCAGACCGGGGTGACCTTTTTCGCCCTTTTTTATGCCCTGTTTCTCTTTGCACGCAAGGAGAAAGATGCCATTGTTGAACATGATCCCAAATTCCTGTAACATGCAAACCGCCGCCGCAGATAAATGGCTGATGATCGTGAACCCGAATGCCGGGGTTAAGAAGGGGTCGAAGGATTGGCCAAAGATATTGGAGATCCTCAACAGGGAAGGCGTAGCTTTTGATTTCAGGCTCACCGAAAGCCGGGGACACGCCATTCATATTGCTTCGGAAGGAGTGGCAAACGGATACCGGAATCTCTGCGTGGTGGGGGGCGACGGCACCCTCAATGAAGTCCTGAACGGGATCATGAACTGCAGCGGCATAAACCCGGCGGATATCACCCTGGGCATGATCCCGGTCGGCACCGGGAACGACTGGTGCCGGATGTTCAGCATCCCATTTGATTACCTGAAGGCCATCCACATTCTGGAACGGAAAAAGACCTTCATGCAGGACGCCGGAAAGGTGACCTATTACCATGAAGAGGAAAAGAGGGTGCGTTATTTCATGAACGTAGCGGGCATGGGTTATGACGCGCTGGTGGCGAAAAAAACCAACATCCTGAAGGAAAAGGGTTTGGGCGGGCCCCTTACCTATATGTACTTTGTCTTTGCCAGCCTTTTCCAGTTTAAGTTCATGGATGTGGTGATTGATGTCGACGGCGCCAATGCCTTCAGGGGGGAGTTGTTTTCGATGAATGTCGGAATCTGCAAATTCAACGGCGGCGGGATGATGCAGGTTCCCTTTGCCATTCCCGACGATGGTTTGCTCGATGTCACCCTCATCAAAAAGACATCCAAGTGGATGGTGGTTCGCTATGCCCGCAAACTCTTCGACGGCTCGCTGGTAAACCTGCCCATGGTGGAGACGTACAAGGGCGAAAACATCCGGATCCGTTCAACAGGGAAGATCTATCTAGAAACTGACGGAGAATCGTTGGGGCACACGCCGTTTGTTTTTGAGATCCTGCCGCGTCGCCTTAAGATTGTAACCGGTACCTGACCCCGTCAGGGTGGTGGACCCCGTCAGGGTGGTGGACCCCGTCAGGGTGGAGGACCCCGTCAGGGTGCAGGGTCAAACCAGTCGCCGGAAGCTTTGATCAGGCTGATCAGCGCCTCAACAGCCAGCCCTTCGCTGATATTTTTTTCGACAACCGACTGACCCTTATACAGATGGATCTTCCCTTTGCCCGCACCCACATAGCCGTAGTGGGCATCGGCCATTTCGCCGGGACCGTTCACGATACACCCCATCACCGCGATCTTTAAACCCTTCAGGTGCGAAGTACCGGCTTGCACCTTTTCAAGCGCCGACTGGATATTGAACTGCGTCCTTCCACACGATGGACACGAGATGAATTCCGTTTTGGTGATGCGCACCCCCGCGGCCTGCAGGATGTTATAGGCAACCGGTATTTCAAACTCGGGCTCCTCGGTAAGCGAAACCCGGATGGTATCCCCGATGCCGTCGGCCAGCAAACTGCCTATACCGATGGCTGATTTGATCCGGCCGTCTTCGCCTGCCCCGGCTTCGGTAACACCCAGGTGCAGCGGGTAGTTCATCCCCTCCTGTTTCATCCGCTCTGCCAGCAGTCTGTTGGCTGCGATCATCACACGGGTGTTGCTGGCCTTCATTGAAAATACGAGGTCGTGAAATGAGAGCCCTTCGCAAACCCTGGCAAATTCAAGCGCCGATTCAACCATCCCCAGGGGCGTGTCGCCGTGAAGATCCATGATTCGTTCGGAAAGGGAGCCATGGTTCACGCCGATGCGGATAGCGGTTCCGTGTTCTTTGCAGATTTTTAGCAGCGGGGAGAGGCGGTCGGAGATCTGTTCAAGGACGTAGGACGTGGGACGGGAGGGGTCGAGGGGGAGATAGTTTCCGGGGTTGATGCGGACTTTTTCGACGATGGTAGCAGCGATTTCGGCAATTTTTGGGGTAAAGTGGACATCGGCGATCAGCGGGGTTGCATAACCCTGGCGGCGGAGGGCATCCCTGATCTCTTTCAGGTTTTCGGCCTCCTTCATCCCGGGAACGGTAACCCTGACATACTCGCATCCGGCCTCGATCATCCGGATGGCTTGTGCCACCGTTGCCCGGGTGTCGAGGGTATCGGTACTGGTCATCGACTGCACCCTCACGGGATAATCCGCACCCATGGGCAGGTTGCCGATGTTCACCGCCCTTGTCGGAAATCTGAGTGGAACTGTGGAAGTCATTTTATATTTAAAATTAATGCAGCCCCTTCACCCGTGGCAACCCGGCAACAAAATCCTTCAGGTAGAAGGGTTCGAAATAGGCCAGGTTTTCAAATTCAGCACCGTTAAACCGAGCCATGGCAAGGGAATTCATGTGCCGGGCAGAAGCCCTGAAACCATCCATGAACATGGCGTTGGGATGAGATTCAAGCACCGTTTTGCATTTTTCAGCACCTTCCCCGCCAAAAACGACCCTGTGATGTACCAGCAAATGGCCAAAAGAGTTTTCATCAATAATTTCAGCCATAACTTCTTCAACTTCAATGCCACGGCCATTATAAACAGCACAATAAACCTCCATCCTCCGCGCATCAATCATCGGACAAAATAATACCTCCCCATCACATTCGCTTTCCCCATTGTAATTTTTAATTTTTAATTCATAATTCATTCCTGCCGCCATCGACCCCAGTGTTGGCACAGCGATCATCGGCTTATCGAGCGCATAGCAAAGCCCCTTGGCAGTAGCCACCCCGATGCGCAGGCCGGTATAGGACCCGGGCCCCATGCTGACGGCAATGGCATCCAGGTTCGCCAGACCGGACCCGGTTTCACCCGTGATGGATTCAATAAATAAGGTAAGCATAGAGGAGTGAACATTCCGGGCGGAGGATTCTTTCAACCCCAGGAGTGTATCATCGCGAAACAGGGCAACAGAACAAACTTCCGTAGCAGTTTCAAGGCAAAGGATCAGTGCCATGCACTATTTGGGTTTCTCTGCAGTGAACAGATCCTTTTTGTCGACTTTCTTCACCTTGTCGCCGTTGTTCAGGATCTTTGACACGGCGCTGTAGGGTGCGGTAATGATCTCATCGCCCACCTTCAGCCCGCTGACGATCTGGATAAAGGAGTTGTCCTGGATCCCTGTTTTGACATCCACCTTTTTGGCGATGCCGTCGCTGAGGATAAACACGCATTCCTGTATCTTGTCACTTTTCTTCTTCACCGAAACCACCTCGATCTGTTCGTTATCGCCGTTATCTTTCTTTTTCTTGTTCTTTTCGTTGATCTTGTCGAGGGTGTCTTTGGCAATCCTGGTAGTAACAGCCTGGATGGGAACGGTAAGCGTATTTTCAGCGGTCTCTGTCTGGATTTCAACCGTACATGACATGCCCGGCCTGAATGGGGAAAAATCGGTCACTTTGCCAGCCAGGAGATCCTTGTAGGAATCCTTGAGGATATGGATCTTCACGTTGAAGTTGGTCACCTGGTCAACACTTACCCCGGTGGTGTTCGCCGAGGTGGCTATTTCAGTCACGATCCCTTTGAACTTCCGGTTCAGGTAGGCATCCACCTCAATCAGGGCGGTGTCGCCCATGCTTACGCGCACGATGTCATTTTCATTGACCTGCACCTGCGCCTCCATTTCGTTGAGGTTGGCAATGCGCATGATTTCCGTTCCGCTCGAAAATTGTGAAGCGCCGGTTACGCGTTCGCCTTTCAGGACGCTCAGTTTTGAAACAGTCCCGTCGTTCGGGGCGAAGATCGCCGTACGGGTAAGGTCTTCCTTTGATCTTTTCAGGGCCGCCTCTGAATTCTTGACCATGAAATCGGAAGCCTTGATGTCTTCTTCACCGGCCGTGACCTGCGCCTGGGCCACCTGGAAAGCGGCCTTCGACTGGTCGTATTCGGCTTTGGAGATCACGTTTTCCTTGAATAGTTTTTCCTGCCGTTCGAAGGTAAGGCGGGCATTCTCGAATTGCGCCTTCAGCTGCGCCAGGCGCGCCTTCGAATTAGCCAGGTTGGCCTTCTGGGTGTTGAGCGAGGCTTCGCTCTGGTCGAACTGCGAAATGTAGATCTCGGGGTCGATTTTTGCAAGCAGGTCGGCTTTCTTAACCTGGTCACCCTCTTTCACATAAAGTTCAACGACCTCGCCCGAGATGTAGGGGCTGATCTTGATATCCTTCTCGGGCTGGATCTTGCCGTTTGACGAGACAGTCTGGATAATGGTGCGCTTCATCACCTTTTCGGTGGCGACCTTGGTGCCTTCATTGCGCTGTCCTTTGAAAACGGCTGCAATCACGATCAATGCCACCACTGCAACAATGGCAATGATGATCCAGATCTTTTTCTTTGAAATTTTATTAGCCATGAAAAATTGGATTATGGTTATTCGCGGTCAATTTTGATGGGGTTGCCCATGTAAAAGTCGAGAATGGTTGTTTTGAAAATAAAGTCATATTTAGCCTGCAACAGGTCCGACTCGGCCTTGGTAAGGTCCTTCTTGCTGTTGTTGTAATCAAAGGAGGTCATCACCCCCACGTCGAATTTCTGCTGGGCATATTTAAAAGCCTCGGTCTGTGCATTCACTTTTTCCTTCGAGGCATTGAACTTCTGGAGGGAGGATGCAGCGTCGGCATAAGCCTGTTCAATGTTTTTCCGCAATTGCCTGGTCTGGATGCCAAGGTCAAGTTCCGCCTGGGATTTCTGGATCTTCGCCTGGTTGATGGCGGTGCGTCCCGACCAGCCGTTGAAAATGGGGATGTTCAGGTAAAAACCCACCGATTGGTTGCTGTTGTCGCGAAGCTGGTCGGTAAATGATTTAACCCTGTAGTAACGACTGGTTTGCGGCATCATCACGAGGTCACCTGTTTTACCGACAAAGCCGATCGGTATCGTATCATGAACGGCCGGTTTGGTCGGGTCGATCTGTTCGGCTACGCCCGAGTAACCTGTCCCCCATGAGCCGCTCAGCGACAGGGTGGGCTGAACATAGCCGCGTGCGATGGCAAGCCTTTTTTCGGCGATCTCCACGCGCAGTTCCGCACTCTTGATTTCAGGACGGGTCTTCTGGGCGTGTTCAAAGATGATTTCAGCGGTGATCTTTTCACTGGGCGGCTGAACTGGTTTCAGCGACGGTTTTTCAACGCGGAAGTCGCGGGTGACCGGGATATCGATCAATTGCTGGAGCGAAAGGTTGGAAATGTACAGCCTGTTTTCGGCATCCACCACGTTCAGTTGCTCTGCGGCCTTCTGCGCCTGGATGTTCAGCAGGTCGCCCCTGGCGGAAGAGCCGGCATCGACAAGTTTCTGCATGCGCTCGGACTGGGAGGTGGTAATCTTCAGTTGTTCCTTTGCCACATCGAGCAGCTCGAGGTTGAAGAGGATATCGAGATAATACCCGGCAACGGAAAGGGAAATGTTGTTTTTAATCACATCCAGGTCGTACTGGCTGGCAAGCAGGTTGATCCTGTTCGCCTTGAACGTGTTTAATTTCTGCAGGCCTCCAAACAGGGTGACGCTGCTTGAAATATAGAAGTTGTTGGACCGTACCGTTTTTGTTGCGAAAGTGTTGGTATACTGGTCAATGGTTTGCCCGAAATTCCACACGTTGGAACCATTGGCATTGAGGTTGGGCAGCATGCCGAGCTTGCTTTGCAGTAAAACATCCTTGTTGCTTTCAACAGTAAAAAGCTGTTTGTTGATGTCAAGGTTGTTTTGAAGCGCATAGTTGATGCAATCTTCAAGTGTCCATATTTTTTGGGTAAAACCGGCATTGGAAAAGCCTGCTGACAAAATGATCATCAGGGCCAGCAACCTGAACCAGAAGCGATGCGTATGCATGATATGAAAGTTTTTATTAGGGTTCAAAAGTAGTGATTTTAGGGTTCATTAAGGCATTAAGACGAATAAAATGTTGTTTGGTTACAAATCTCTGTTTTCCAAATTCAATATTAATTTCTATTTTTGCATCTCATTTAGTGCGTTGCAAATGATTTCATGACAGCAATTAAGTCGTACATACAACTTTTCAGGCGTTCGCTGCTCAGCGTTCTTCTCTTTCTCGTTTTCGCGAGCAGGATAGCGGCGTCCGTGCAGGATCAGGCCACCCTGTCGGCTGCGGCCGACAGTACCCGCGGCAAAACAGAAAAAACCGAAGCCAAAGAGGAGGGCAAGTTCAATGCCGGTGAAATGATCATGGAACACGTGGTGGACAACCACGAATGGCACGTTGCCACCATTGGCAATTTGAACCTGACCGTTCCACTCCCGGTGATCCTCCTTTACGACGGAAGCCTTTACACCTTTAGTTCTTCCAGGTTTCACAACGAAACCCACAGCTACAAGGGCTTTAAGCTGGAAGAGGAGGGCGCTCACAAGGGAAAAATCGTCAGGCTCGAAAACAATATTAAAGCACCGGCCGGCCTCCCGGTGTATGATTTCTCGATTACGAAAGTCGTATTCGCCGTGTTGCTGAGCTGTTTTCTGCTGATCCTTATTTTCGTATCAGTGGCCAACGCTTACCGGCGCAATGTCGACAAAGCCCCCAGCGGGCTGCAGTCTCTTATGGAACCCCTTATTATTTTTATCCGCGACGACATCGCGAAAAGTTCCATCGGCGAAAAAAAATATGAAAAATTCATGCCGTTCCTGCTCACGGTTTTCTTTTTTATTTTCTTCAACAACCTTTTCGGGTTGATCCCGTTTTTCCCGGGAGGAGCCAATGTTACAGGGAACATCGCCGTTACGCTGGTCATGGCTGTTTTCACCTTCGTGCTTACAACCATCAACGGTAACAAACACTACTGGGTCGACATCGTCAATACCCCGGGCGTGCCCTGGTGGCTGAAACTGCCCATTCCCCTGATGCCGATCGTGGAGATCATCGGGATCATCACCAAACCTTTCGTATTGATGATCCGTCTCTTTGCCAACATTACCGCCGGCCATATCATCGGACTGGGATTCGTAAGCCTGATCTTTATCTTCGGCGCCATCAGCGCGGCGCTGGGCCTTGGCGTATCGGTGGTCTCGGTCGCATTCATGGTCTTTATGAACCTGCTTGAATTGCTGGTTGCCTTTATCCAGGCATATGTATTCACCCTGTTGTCGGCACTTTACTTCGGACTGGCAACGGTGGAGCCGGAACACCATTGACGATTTACGATTGACGATTGACGATTGACGATTTTGAAGAAAAATGCGGAGGGGGAAACTGAAAAGAATTTTAAAAATTAACTATATAAATAAAAAATTGGTGCAGTCTTAGCCGCCCAAAAATCGTAAATCCAAAATCGTAAATCGTAAATCGTAAATCAATGTCGTTTAGTTAACAAAAATAAGATAAAAATCGTTCTTTGACATAGTAATAGTTTCGGAGGTTTTATTAACTTAGAGGTATAATATAGGGGTC